>ERZ795057.1214-NODE-1214-length-23153-cov-19.391636_pt1 | contig 23153 bp, 26 predicted proteins | sample MGYA00375141_ERZ795057 | MGnify/ENA primary metagenome ERZ795057 (study PRJEB30186, sample SAMN05720163) | activated sludge metagenome | isolation source: Anaerobic digester | place: Hong Kong | collected 2015-01-26 ... | reverse complement strand
TTCAGAATATCATTCAGATCAACCGACGAATCCGACAGGTCTATTGCCAGTACGTTGATCTCCTCGGCTCCTGCCGCGAGAGACTGTGTGGATTCATTGATGACAGATATCGATTTGGTGATCTCCTCCATGGCGAATTTAAGTTCCTGCATGGAATTTTTAATCTCTTCCGAGCCCTTAAGGACGATGGAGGCGTTTTCCTGTAATTCTTCGTTCATGGTCAGGTCCATCTCTGAAATCCTGTTGACTTCAGTTACAATATCACCGAAGGTTGAGGCCACTTTAAGAACCTCTTCTGAAGATTCATTTACCTGTGCAAGGGTGTCATTTGTCATCTGCATCTCTTTTTCGGTATTTGAGACAAGTGTGGTGATCTCTTTTGCGTTCACCTGTGTCTTCTCCGCGAGTTTACCCACTTCGTCAGCAACAACTGCAAAGCCTTTCCCGTGGTCGCCGGCCCTTGCTGCCTCAATTGAAGCATTGAGAGAGAGAAGATTTATCTGGTCGGAAATTTCATTAATCAGGGTTGTGGCTTCACTGACCTTCCTGGTGCTGATCATGGCGTTGTCCATTGCCATGCGGCATTTCTGTACTGCTTCAATGGCACCGTTTATGAGACCGTGAAGGTCCTCTTTCAGACCAAGGGCTCTCCCCATTTTTTCCCGTCCTGTCGATACAAGTTCAAACATCTTTTTGAGATTTTCAATGAGTGTAATAATTTTATCAGTCTGTTTTACTGTCATATCAGCTGCGTTGTCTGATGAGGCGGCTATCTCTTCAAGAGTTGAAGTGATCTCTTCAACGCTTGCAGCCTGGGACTGCGCGTTGTCCGAGAATGATGCAGCGTTAGATGAAAGTGCGCCGGTTGTAGCACTAAGTATGGTAGCCACATCTGTGCATGTCTTTACTATTCCCTTAATTTCATCCAGGTATATCTGCAGCTCCGCGTTTTTCTTCTCGGTTTCATTCAGTGTAGCACGTACAATCCTGAAAATAAGAATGCATAATACTGAAATATAGAGGGAGACTATTGACATGTGAATGATTGTTGTCGCGTGTTTATCTTCCGGCAGGATGGCACCTGATGTCAGGACAACAATAATTCCTGAAGTGATTACAGCCACTGTTATTAATACTATGGTAAGCCTGTTCCCGTATAGAGAGGCCATCACTATAAAGATTAAGAGGTAAAGCATATATATAAATTTGCCTGTAAGTGTGCTTACAAGATAAGCCTGTGCTGCCACAAGCACCAGCGGGAGGAGTATACCAAGATATGTTGCTGCGGTGTAAGCTCCAAGTTTAAGTATTAGAAGCGATAACACGAAGCCCGAAATAATTACGGTCATGCTTGCGTTATAGAATAGTGTGGCAGCATGTGGTGAGAATATGTTTGTGCTGGCCATTGAAAGCAGAATAAGCCCGATAAAAATTGACTGCATCCACATAAAAACAGCCGCACGCTGCTGCAGCATGAATGATGCAGTTTTATATCTCCTGAGAAAGAAGCTGTTCATTATTCCGGCTATTTGCATTCTGATTAACTCCTGCGTGATTTACTGTAAACATACAAATATTAATATAGTAAATTTAAAGCTTATCGGCAATAAGCTCAAAGGGACAAGTTATTATAATATTGTTTTAAAAGAAACTTGAGAAGAGATATGTTTCCTGAAGCTGATTAAGCTTCAGGATCTTTTTCTGCAAATACAGCTACTCTTGAAGAAACTCCCCGGATAATGCGGATACGGTCATTCTCCTGAAAATTGCTGCAGAATTTTTCATCAATGTGGATCTTTGCCCTGTCAAGGTGAAGTTCCTTCAGTGTGATATTACGTTTTTTTTCTGTTTTAATTTTTGTAACTATCCCTGTAACAATCTGAACCCTTTCAGATTCAATATCTGAAATAAGCTGAGATCCTTTATTAAAGGCGGAGAAAATAAAAGGGAAGGTGAGTACGGAAAGTATTGCTATTGTGATTGTAAGGTCAATTTTCTGTGATTTACCGCTGGCATATGATGCAATTATTAATATTGTGACTATAAGGTCGCCAAGAACAAATAACCACCCCTTACGTTTGTATACCTTCGCGATTTTACGGAACCTTTCAACATAAAGGGCTTTCTCTTCACCTTCAGGAATGTCTATACGTTCATTCATAATTAATTTCCCCCCGTGGTAAAAAATTGAGATCGAATGATTTAATTAAACAAAGTGTTTCTAATTGTGTATTTATAAGTTTAACATTAATGCTTATATTTTATATAGAAGACCTGTTAAAATACAATAAGACATCTATCTCTTTTTAATGGGGTTTAAAGGGGCTGAGCCCCTTAGAAAGCCCCCCGCAGGCGCCGCACTGAGCCTGTCGAAGCGGGATCTCCTGCGGGTGCGAGATGACGTTTTCAACATGTATAATATTATAAAACAGATTTCATCGTGTCAAGGAATATCATGCCGCAGGTGTAAAACCTTGATAAAATTATCGGAGTCAGGGTAAATTTTTGTAATAACTGATGGGTATAACTGAGATTCATGAACTCATACTATGAGATGCCGGTATTTTTAACAAAAAACCGGCATGACAGTGAGTTTATAACTGGTTCAAATAAAAAAATCCTGACTTAAATAAAGATATATAATATGGCATAATTCTGAACCTCACTGTCAGTAGCAGATAAGGACTTCTTTCAAAACATATTAACTTGATTCTCTCCCGGTGTACAGATATATTAATATCAGAAACAGCCGGGTAAGGAGGTTCGGTATGGGTATTACAAGGTCATTGTCATCAGAAGCAAGAGAAGTGGCTCACTCTTTCAGGGAGAAGATCAATCTTTCTGAAGACAGGGTGGATCTTATGAACAACTTTTCAATTGCTGCACTTGAAATCGTGCGGAGAAGCATTAAGAATGATGCGGATCTCAGGATGGATGATATTACTCTTGATATTGATTCTCCGAAAGGTGTGCATTATAGTGATAGAATAAACGCTATCCCTGAATTCAGGGAGCTTCTGAACGGAACAGACCTGGAGGCGCAGATAACACACCTTGCCGAAGCAGCAAAACACAGGTGTAAACACATGGCAAAACACAGGGAGAAAACTAACCGAAAAATACGGTAAGGGAGTTAAATGCATCAGGTAGCATAATCTCAGTGTATATTTAAAATAGGTTTCTAACCCGATCAATTGAAGCGGGTTAGAAATGATATTGAGAATCTTCAGAAAATCCCCAGGAGATCAGCGGGTTTTTCAAAAACCTTCAGTGCGCCGTAGGATATAAGCTCCTCCCTTCCTCTGAATCCCCATTGAGCGCCTGCCGGGTACATACCCGCGTTTATTGCAGCTGTCATGTCCGATCCGGAATCCCCGAGACAGAGTATTTCAGCAGGGGTGATATTCATTATACCTGCTATTTCAAAGAGACCCGCAGGATCAGGCTTTCGCGGAACTCCTTCACGTTCACCGAATACCGCTTCAAAGTTCCATTTGCCGAGATACTTCTGCACAACAAGCTGAGTAAGAGTGTCAAGCTTGTTAGATAGAATCGCCATCCTGATCCTTTTACTGCCCAGTTCAGTGAGGAGCTCTTCAATTCCTTCGTAAGGACGGGTCTTTTTATCCCACCTGCGGCCGTATTCATCAAACATGGCAGTGTAGCATTGTTCTATTATCTCCCCGGTCCTCATCTCGGGGGGGAGGGCGGATGTCACGAGGTTTCTCATACCTCTCCCCACGAGAATTTTATAATCGCTGAGATGATGAGTCGGGAGAGACATCCTCTCCAGTACCGAATTCATCGAATCAGAGAGGTCTGCAAGGGTGTCCAGCAGGGTGCCGTCAAGGTCAAAGATTACTGCTTTAAAATTCATTTTTTATTTCATTCCATATTGAAGTTCTTTACATAATCAGGAACTATTGCTATTCAGGAAAGGATTTTTTTATCGGATAAAGAATTTCATGGTAAACTTTTATATCTCCACACTGAAGCGGATTACACTATTAATCCTGGTTTCATTATTTACTGCCTGTACCACTTATGATGCAGATCTGCGTGATACGGCAGGGAACACGCTTCTTCATTACGCGGTTTTTTCCGGTGATATAATTAAGGTTAAAAAGATAATAAAATCGGGCGCTGATGTTAACCTGTCGAATAATTACGGTCTTACACCTCTGCGATGCGCTGCCGCGCTGAACAACAGGGAGATTATGGAGATCCTTCTGAAAAACGGAGCCTGTACAAATTACCAGTCCCCCGCTGCAAAGGGGACTGCCGGCAGAGGGGTGAAAAAGAATATAATAAGGCATCCGGAGGAGAGACTCAATTTTTTTCTAACATTTGATACAGGGAGCGACGACGCGAATCTCGATTACATACTCGCAACACTGAAAAAATACAGGATAGTGGCAACATTTTTTACAACCGGGGAGTTTATGGAGAAATACCCGGATGGGATAAAACGGATAGTCAGGGAGGGGCATGTTGTGGGCAACCACACATTTACTCATAACATGAATTACCCCGATGGGGATACTCTCCTTAATGAGCTTTATGCAACAGAACTCCTCTTTAAAAAAATTACCGGGAGAGAGATGACAAGGATCTGGCGTGCGCCGGGTCTGCAGCATATTTATAATCCCCGGGTTATAACAGAAGCTGAAAAATTAGGTTACAGACATATTGATGTTAACCTGGGCACTGTTGACTGGGTTGAGCAGGGGAACCCGGAGTATATAAGCAATGAAAAATTCCTGGAGCTCTTTAAGTCCCATCTTAACATGAAAGGTAACAGTCACGCTATTATAAACAGATGGAACTACTGGAGCTACTACACCTCTAAACCCGATTATCACGGCACAATTATGCTGATGCACGCCGGTTCTTTCAGAAAGGACGGGAAAGATTTTGTATTTACACTTGATGAGGTAATCATGTACCTTATCAGTGCGGGGTATTCTTTTGACAACTGCAGAAGGTTTGAATATACTGAATAGCCTGTCCGGTCGCAATTTAAGTCTTCTCATTCCCGGGTTTTACACTGCCGGCCGGTTCCCCCTCTTTTGTTTTGAATCCTTCGATAAGGGTGCTCAGGTCTTCTGCACGTGATGAGAGTTCTTCGGATGAAGCGGCAATCTCCTCTGCACCTGATGCTGACTCTGTGGCGAAATCCTTGATCCTGTTCACTGCTTCTTTCATAGATTCACTGTTTGATTTCTGGAATGTGGCAACGTCTATGATGTTTCTTGATTTTTCCTCAAGACGCTGCATGGTCTCCTTTATCATTGTATGATTTTTCGCCTGCTGCTCTGTGAGTCCTGCTATCTCCTCTATGGATTTGGAATTCTCAATAATTTTATTTATGATGGAGGAGATGGATTCCCTGATGCTGAGAACCATCTGTTCACCCTCCTGCACATTGTGCCCTATTTCTGAAGAGAGCTGCTGTATCTCCTTAACCTGGCTTGATGTATTGTCTGCAAGTTTTCCTATCTCTTCGGCAACAACAGCAAAACCTCTCCCTGCTTCACCGGCCCTTGCAGCTTCTATACTTGCGTTGAGCGAGAGGAGGTTGATCTGATCCGAAATGTCATTAATCATGGTAACCATTTCACTGATTTTCTTTGAAGATTCAACAATGTGCTTCATGGCTGATGATGCGGATGATCCCACCTCTTCACCATTGCGTGCAATCTCAATTGAGTCCTCGCTCTGTTTCGCGACATACTTCATATTGTCAGCAATTTGGTTGGACATATCCTCAAGGCCTGTAATTGAATCAGCAGCAGCTGATATGTCATTTACCTGCTGGCCTATATATTCAGTTGTCTCCCCGATGGAATCCAGGACAAGGTTGAGTTCGGAGGATATATCCCGCACTGAATGTACCTGGCTGCTGCTGCTGTTCCCAAGGGATACAGATGTCGCAGTAAGTTCCTCGCTTGATGCGGCAAGAGATGCTGCCGCCCCTTTCAGGTAGTCTATTGTTTTTGCTGATTTTTCTATCATCATGTTCGAGCTTCTGGATATATCACCGATTTCATCATCAGAGTCGAATTTGATCTTCTGTGTGAAGTCACCTTCGGCTACACTACGCAGAATTCTGGATATTATAACAATGGGACGCAGGCTTTTCCTTATCATATAATTTATTCCGATGAATATAATCATTGAACCTGCGATAATAATACCGATGATTACTGCTGTGGCAATGTAGATTTTGCCGTAAATATCCTTTATATCATATCCCACAAGGACTCCGCCCCAGAATTCCCCATTGATAAAAACAGGGGCTGCAACCATAATAGATTCAGCACCAGTGTCCCGTTTATAAAGAAATTTATTTATCCCTGATGGTTTAATTGCATTTCCTAAATAATCCCATATACGGTTTGACCTGCAGCCTCCTATATCTTTTTTAAGGTCCCCTGTAAGTTTCGTGCTGTATATTGCATGGTGAAATGGCACATAACCCCTTTTATCCATTGCTGCCGAAAAAAGAAGTCCCTTTTTGCGTATTACCATGAACCCGTCAATAATACCCCGTAACGCTTTACCGAACTCAGCGTCTTCCCCGTATTTTGTCATGAAACGCCTGTAGTCTTCAATCTTGGAAGGATTAGTTGAGTCTATTTTTTTAAAGAGCGCGTTAAGATATTCGTCAGTATATTTATCTCTATCTTCCTGGACTCCCCAGATTTGAAGGCATTCATCAATTGACATCTCCCTGTAATTATCTGACAAAAAATCCTCTGCAGTGTATTTCCCTTTTGCTATTTCATTTTTAATCAATTCTTCAACCTGTTTCGCGGCTGTTAAGGCAATATCTTCAGACTTGTCGTAGTAGAAATAGTTCAGATAGTATGACTTCATTCCGAACCATGATGCGATGGAGGCAAAGACAATTATTACTGCAATTACAATTGAAAGCCGCAGGATAATCCTTTTCGCGAGGCTGGTTTTATTCTCGGAACTCATAATAAACCTCCATCCCTGTTATTCCCCCTTTAGGGAAAATAGAAGTATGGACAATATACAGAGAGATTACAGTTGAATCAATTTTCAGGCTGAATAATGGGAAAAAAAATAAAAGAGGAGATATTTTTTAGCGGGGCATGGCGTAAACGCCATGCCTGAAATTAATCATATAGAGAAATCTTTAGACACAGTGAGGAAGTACTGCGCGTAACCCGCGCCGACAATGTCATCTTCACCGGATGAGCCTTTTAGAATTGAAGCTGTTATATCAATTTCCGCGCTCAGCATAACAGAGAGTCCCAGGTCTTCAAAAGCTGCACCAAGCCCGATCTCGAAACCTAAACCCGCTGAGGTATCCTCTTTTGATGACAGTTTGACTCCATTAGATTTTATTGAAGAGACAGGCAGGTGCTGATACCATAGTCCGGTCTGAAATGCTATGGAGAATGCTGAAACGTCAAATGTGCTGAAGTCCCGGTAACCTGCAATCCAGCCGTCACCTTCAACTACATAATCAGTTTTATATATCGGCGCTGTAACACCGTCAACAGTGGCGCTGTCTACAGAACGGTCAACTTTCCATTGTTTATAACCGCCGTAGAAAAGAGTGTAGCCCATATCATCTTCTTCGGTAAAGAGCTTAAACCCCGCAAGGATTTCAACTGTTCTGAAATAACCCTCACCATCTGTCTTGACAGTCTGCCCGCCTTCCTTGAACTCTGTGTCATTGTAATATGCCTGTGTAAAGTTTACTCCGACAGCAAGTACGCTGAAATTAAACAGAGCGCCAAAACCAAAGGAACCCCCGGGGCCGATACCGAGGTCCCCTCTGTCATCGGAATTCTCAATAACACCGAAAAGGCTCTGGCCGTAACCGGCAGCACCATAGATGGTTAGCCCCATATCCGTACTGTTGACGCCTTCACCATCACCCTCTTCACCTGCGAAGAGAGAAACATTAAGCATGAGAATTAGTAATAAACTTGTGAATACTGCTTTTAAGATATTTTTCAAATTGGGATCCTCCATGAAATTTTTTTTCAGTAATCATTAATATTGATATTTTTACGGGAAAAGTCAAACATAAAAGCATTGACGCTGGTCATCTTCAGTCAGGCAGCATCCGGCAATGTCTTGTCTAAAAAATTGACATCTCCCCTTTTTATAGGTATTTTCCGTTGAGATGGATCTGCTAAAGATTCCGGCTGGAGGTTTTATGAAAAATATACTGGTAACAGGGGCCCTGGGACAGATAGGGAGCGAGCTTGTCCCTGAATTGAGGAAAAGGTACGGTATAGACAGTGTTACAGCCTCTGACATTAGAAAAGTTCCGGGGAACCCGGCAATGGAAGAGGGCCCCTTTATGCTTCTGGATGCTACATCTCTTCCGGATCTCACTGCTGCGGTAAAAAAATCTCACGCTGATATAATATTTAATTTAACGGCGATACTCTCAGCTGCTGCGGAGAACAACCCCATCGCTGCATGGGATGTGAACATGGGGAGCCTCATGGCTACACTCGAAGTGGCAAGGGTTGAGGGGTGCGCGCTCTTTACTCCCAGTTCCATAGGGGCCTTCGGGCTATCCACGCCAAAGAAAATGACTCCCCAGGATACTATTCAGCGACCAGCCACAATGTATGGGATCACTAAAGTTACAGGTGAACTTCTCTGCGATTATTATCATTTCAAGTATGGTGTGGACGCCAGGGGGGTGAGGTACCCCGGAATAATATCAAGCGAGGCTCCTCCGGGGGGCGGGACAACTGATTATGCGGTGGAGATATTTTATCACGCTCTTCAGTATAGGAAGTATAAATGCTTTCTCAAACCTGATACCATGCTTGATATGATGTTTATGCCTGACTGCATCAATGCTGCTGTAATGCTTATGGAGGCATCACCGGAGAGGCTTCTTCATCGTAATGCATTTAATGTAACAGCAATGAGTTTTACACCTTCAATGCTTGCAGCGGAGATACGGCGTCATATCCCTGATTTTGAAATAACCTATGACCCTGACCCTGTAAGGCAGTCCATAGCCGACTCATGGCCCGACAGTATGGATGACTCTGCCGCGCGTGTGGAGTGGGGGTGGAGACCCTTGTGCGGACTTACCGAGATGGTTTCTACAATGCTTCACCGCTTGTCAGAAAAACTTAATATGAAAATATGAAAGGAGAGCCCCATGTCACTTGAAAAACTTAAAAGTGTCCTTGCCTTTGAAGTCTATGATATAGAAAAGAGGGGTACCGCTAAAAGCGCGGAGAATATTGTCACATCTGTAATCAGGCCGTCAGGGGGGAAAGGAACAAGGTATACAATTCTGGATGCCGGGAAAACGGAATTTTTACGGATGAATTCCAACTCCTACCTCGGTATGTCTATCCGCGATGATGTAATAAATGCCGGTGAGGAGGCTTCGAAAGCATTGGGTGCAGGCCCCGGAGGAGTGAGGTTTATATGCGGTACGTATTCTGTTCACGGGGAGCTGGAGGCAAGACTCGCGCGGTTTCATAAAAAGGGGGCGTGTATACTCTTCTCCTCCGCGTATATGACATCCCTCGGTGTGATTACGTCACTCACCACTGAGGACACTGTGCTCATCAGTGATGAACTGAATCATAACTGTATCATAAACGCGATGAAGCTTTCACGCCCCGCGGCGAAATTCATTTATAAGCATAATAATTTAAAAGATCTTGAGGAGAAGCTTGAGCAGGCTGCCGGTGCGGGGAAGAGGTGCCTTGTGATAACTGACGGAGTGTTTTCCATGCGCGGTGATTATGCTCCGCTTGGAGAAATAAAAACATTATGCTCGCGCTTTGATGATACTTTCGATGAAGGAATAGTGACAATAGTTGATGATTCCCACGGGGTCGGCATACTGGGGGCAAGCGGCAGGGGTACAGAGGAGGAGAGCGGCGGAACTGCTGATATCCTTATCGGAACATTAGGTAAGGCGTTCGGTGTGAACGGCGGCTATGTGGTTTCAGGTATGGAGGTTGTCCATTATCTCCGTGAGATTGCGCCGATGTATATATATTCAAATCCCATAACAGTAGCGGAAGCAGCTTCAGCATTAAAAGTCCTTGATATACTTGAAAGTCCTGAAGGCGGAGAGCTTATAAAAAAGATCAGAAAACTTACCTTAAAACTTGAACAGGGTATAACAGGGATCGGATTCAAAACAATAGAGGGGCCTCACCCGGTAGTACCGCTTGTAACCGGTGATACTGAACTTACAAGGAGAATGGTTGAGTTCCTCAAGGAAGAGGGGGTTCTTGCAACGGGTATATTCTATCCTGTAGTTCCAAGGGGGAGCGAGGAGATACGTTTCCAGGTTAACGGCGATCATACAGAGTATGATATAGACTATCTGATTGATGCATTGAAGAGGTTCCAGGAGCAGAATTTTACTAAATGACATATTCTGTTCAACATTAACTTATGCAGTATACTCACAAAAAAAGGATTAATTACTTGCAATTCTTCCATAAAAGTGTTATAATGAAATATTGCACGTTACTGTTTTTATAAAGGGGCGGATGTTATGAAAAACAATGGCAAAGTTCAGCTTTCAATGCTCATGAATACAGGGGATAGAACTGCTGTTCTTGACGAGATAAGAAGGATTTTTCTGATTCATTATGACTATGAGTCTTTCAGCCAGGTGGAAAATGCCTTCGCAATAATATGTTCACTTTTTGACGGGATGTTTCCCGGATACCGCAAGTGCAATACAGAGTATCATAATCTCACGCATACACTTGATGCGCTTCTCGCTACATCCAGGCTTATGGATGGCAGGACATCTTTAAAGGAAAAATTTGATGTTAAACTGGCCATTAATCTTCATCTTGCGGCTCTCCTGCATGATACAGGTTATATTCAGGAGGATTGGGATATTGAAGGTACAGGGGCAAAATATACAAAGTCCCATGTTGAGAGGAGCGGGGCTTTTGTTGAAAAGAATGCAGCTAATTTTCACCTTTCACCTGCGGATGTAAAAGAGATATCCTCTCTTATAATGTGTACAGGGCTGAAAGCTGACAGTCACAGGGGGCTTAAAGGGGAGATCCTTGAGGCAGGAGCCATACTTGGTACAGCGGATCTCCTTGGCCAGATGTCTGACAGGGCGTATCTTGAAAAACTGCTGTTTCTCTATTATGAATTCCGTGAAGCGGAGATTGACGGGTTCAACACAACCTATGATATTCTGAGAAACACCCTTGCCTTTTATGAAACAACCATAGAGAGACTTGATGGCCCGCTTAACAGAAGTTATGATTATGCCCTGTATCATTTCAGGCTGCGGCACAGTATCGATGATAATCTCTATATGACAGCAATACAAAACCAGATGCATTATCTCAGTAGAATTATTGAGGATGAGACAACAAACTTCCGTAATAAGCTTAAGCGTCTTGATGTGGAGAAGATGGAGATGGACTACACGATATCAAGAAAGTATGTCTGAGCCGATTAATAGTATAATTAAAAAACTGAAATCTCTGCCGTAAATATATCATAAAATGATAGTAGTAATTCATTACATCTTTTTCTATTCGTGTTGTTTATTACCACGCTTTATATTATAAAAAATAATCACAAAAATGTTCTTTCAGTTACATTCTTTTTATATTCTACGCTATTCCCCTTTTTCTGCTCCTGTGTATTATAAACTTAACCGGACAAGCAGGTTTTCTACATCATAGCAGTTTCCCTGTTCCGGTCATTTGAAACTGTTCATGCTGTGAAAAACAGGTTTTTTCCCGGAATAAAACCAGGAGGAAATTATCAATGTCAAATGCACAGCCGAAAAAACGTGAACAGAAAGTAAAATACGGGTCATGGCAGGAGGAGTATAAGGCCAAGATGCGTACCCCGGAATTCCTTGCAGCGATGGTAAAGGATAATGATGTTGTCATGATGCCCGGGGGGACAAGTATTCCGCATGAGTTTAACATTGCTCTTGCGAACCGGGTCTCTGAGGTGAAGAATGTCACAATATGCTTAGGGCTTGCTCTTAAACTCTATGAATTCATGAAGCCTCAATACAAGGAGCATATAAAGATAGAAACACCATTTGTGGGCCCCATGGAGAGGATATGCCTGGAATGGGGAACCGCAAGTTATATCCCTCTTCACCTGAACAAGATCGCTGCATGGATGGATCACAAGAAGCCTGATATATCATGTTTTGTTGTTACACCGCCTGATGAAGAGGGGTTTGTAAACCGTTCATGTTTCGGCGGGCTCATGCCGCAGCGGACAATCGCGCAGACCAACCTTGTAATAGCAGAGGTAAATCCTGCAACTCCATGGCTTGAGGGTGATTCATTCAAGATGCATGTTTCAGAGATCGATTATTTCTGTGAATCAGACTGCGTTCTGACAGAGATCCCTGATATTCCGATTACTGATGTGGAGAGGGAGATTGCGCATTATATTGCTGATATGATACCTGACGGCTCAACAGTGCAGCTGGGTCTTGGGGGGCTCGCAAACGCCATCGGTTATTTTCTCAGGGATAAAAAAGACCTCGGTGTACATACTGAAGTTCTTCAGAAGTCTTTTATGGAGCTTATAAATCTTGGTGTTGTAAACAATTCAAAAAAAACCTTCTATCCCGGAATCACTACAGCCACATTCTGTGTCGGTGACAAGGAGCTATGGAAATTTGTTGATCATAACAAGAAGATTCTTTTTACCGAAGTGGAGTTCAATAATGACCCCTTTAACATCGCTCAGAATGAAAACCTGGTTTCGGTGAATAATGCCCTGGCAATAGATTTAACTGGTCAGATAGGGGCCGAATCTATCCGCCATAAACAGTACAGCGGCACAGGGGGGCAGATGAATTTTGTGCAGGGTGCATCACTTGCAAAGAACGGGAAAAGCATAATAGCCATGAACTCCTCATGGAAAGATAAGGAGGGGAATCTCCGCTCCGCAATAGTCCCATTTATGCCTCCGGGAACTATTGTGACAACGCCGCGCTCTGAGACTGAGTATGTAATCACAGAATATGGTGTTGTGAACCTGAGATACAAGAGCGTTGCTCAGAGGGTTAAAGCTCTTATCAGTATAGCACACCCCGATTTCCGTGATAAGCTGGCTTTCGAGGCTAAAAAATACTGGCTTGATTAATTACTTTGCGGCAGTGCAGAAATGTGCTGCCGCAGAAAAGGCCAAGTCGCGGGATGGAACTTTACCGGAGCAGAACTATTTAGTCTTTATCTTAAATTCAATTGTCTTTTTAATATCATCAAGAACAGTGATATTCCGAATCTCAAAAATGCAGGGTAGCGATTTCCCTGTCTTTTTTGTCTGCCTGATTTTATCAAGCATCTCTCTGCTTATCTCCAGCTTGTAAACTTCATCAATATATTTTTCAGGGAAATAAACAGTTGCCTGCATGTATCCTTTCCACGCTGACATCCATACAATGGTCTTTTTCTTCTTCTGAACTTTACACAGCCATGCCTTGCCGTCTTTATAATATCTCCAGTTATATTCCAGTTCAAAAGCATCGTAGAGTTTTAATAGTTTGCAATAAGCGCTGTATGATTTTCCGAGAACCTTTTTTAAAACATTTTCATCAGGATAAACAGACTCGTTAGAAAGTTCAATGTTGTTAATGGTTTCCATTATTCCACCACGGTTTCAGTCCTTAATGGACTTCTTTACGTGTTCTCTTATGTTTTTTGCAGACCGGATTGCAGATAAAGCATCATTTTCGATTAACTCCAGCTCCGATGGGTAACGTGTAATAATCGAGTATGGATTCAGCTTGATACAGTCTCTGACTAAAATCGAAAAAGATTGATCAATATCCTGACAGGATTCTATTAATTTCAATAAATCATGAGTTTTTTCAAAAGGTATGTATTTACTAACGAGAAACCCTTTTAAATATTTTTCTGCTGCCTGCTGACAATGGTAACAAATAATATTCAATGGTTTTTTGTGTTGCTGATTTAGAATTTCTGCCGATTCAAGATCATCCAGGGCATATTTCAGCCACTCAGAAAGTTCTTTATTCCTATCCATAAATAACTAATCCTTTATCAGCTATTGTTTTTTCTATAGAAGCTACAGAATCTGAACGATCTATAAATTCATCCGGTTTTGAAACAACAATATCGATAGAATGCTTTGATGTTTTATAAATTGCTTCCTGTATGTCCCATAAGATTTCAATTTTTCTTCTTCGATCGTCTGTAATTACACATAAATCAATATCGCTGTTTTCCCCGGGTTTTCCGTAAGCATAAGAACCAAACAATATTATTTTTTTTACAGGTATTTTTTTTTTAATTTTTTCTATAACAGCTTCCAGTTCTGATGATATATCTTTATTTATGTTTTCTGAATATGCCATGTTTGTCTCCATGAAAGGGTGAGTTGGTTTTTATCCCAATGATGATATAGTAAATTATATTAATAATAATCTTATCAGACAATTACATAGTAGTTTTTGTTAAAGATAACTTCAATTCTTTTTTATCCGCCTCTGATAAACCTAATCATCCCATGAATATTCACTATCTTTACCGCAGTCCAGGCAATGTATGTTTAAAGATACGTAGCGGTTTGCCCCTCCGATATTAACACTGGTTGAATAATACACGGGTTCGACATTTTTACTTTTGCAGTGACTGCAGATCAAAGAATCGTAATCCCTGATATCCATACTTTCAAGTATTTTCATGGAGGTGGTTTTGGAGGGCTTTTCCGGTTTTTCAAAATCAAAACTATAGTTGTTCGATTCGGTCAGGTGCTGCCAGGCAAAATCGTTAAACTTCTTGCCGGTGAACATCTCTAAAAGCCTGTTTTCAGAAACTGTCATTTTCAGATCATAGCCGTTTTTATGCATGGCCCAATCATCTTTTTCGAATCTCCTCAATAAAAACTCATCCGTAACAGGCAGGTATTCAATAAATGTACCTTCAACATTATCTTCATAACCTTCAAATTGCGGTGGTTTATATAACCTGCTGCCGGTTTTTAAAATATCGATGATTATATTCGCTTCTTCGGAATCCATTTTTATCCGGTTTCAATCAAGTGTTATACATCCATAATCCTTTTCTTTCAATAAATCATTTATATCTTCTTTGTCAAAATATTCCGGGTCAAATCCATCTCCTAACCATTCAATCATTTCAGTATACTCTTCATCTTCCGGGTTCGAAATAATTATTAACAAATCTTCATAACCATGGGGCCCCCCGCAGTCTTCAGGAGGACAGCTTCTTTCCCCCTCAAGGCATACGGGATATTTCTGTACACTGTCTGTTAAAATTTTTTCCAGTACAATAGTATGTTCCCAGCCGTCTCCAAAATCGTATTCATAATTGATTGTCTGTTTCTCTTCTGTAAGAACTTTATTTAACCTTATTTTTCTGTAATCAACAGTTTCTGTAAATGATTCATCATTTGGTTCAGAATAGAATTTACCATCTATTATAAACTGGTGCAAATGAGAATTTGTCCATCCCATGACAGTCTGAATGGCTTTATGCAGATCAGGGAGTTTAATATCTGACTGTATGAGGAATCTTCGCCAGATTTGAGGTTTTATATTGTTTAAGCTGATTTTCAGCTGATACCAGTCTTTTTTAGGTAGATGTATTACTTTTGCCATAAAGAAATCCTTCGGTAAATTATTCCATGCTTCATAGTCATTAAGTTTTCAGAAAACGAATTAATGATCAATTAAAAAGAGCGGATTGCTCTTACAAGCAATAAACTTTATCCCGTCAGAAAAGATTCGGTATAAGATACAGCACCACCAAAGCAATTCAGGATTAAAAGAAAAAAGCAGTAAAAAATTTATGGACGGAAAATTTCACATTTTTAATGCTGTATTAAAGATTTATTTTATAAATCATCCAGGAGGAATCCCTTTGTCAATTCTGAAAAAAGAAGATATGCCTGTTGTAGAAGTTAAAATTGAAACAGCAAAAAATCTGTTTAAACAGACAGGAATTACCGGCAGGGAAGGATGGGAAGGCTGGTCAATGAGGATTTTTACTTTAGGAAAAGATGGCCACACACCTAAGCACATCCATGACTGGCCTCATATCAATTATATAATCAGCGGGGAAGGGTCACTCCTTGTTGATGGTAAAGAGCAGCCTGTAAAACCGGGTGACACAGCCTATATTAAAGGTGGAGAGGAGCATCAGTTTAAAAATAAAGGTTCTGAAGAGTTTTCTTTTATATGCATTGTACCTGAAGAGGGTGATAAATAGATTTAACGGGCGGTGAGGTTAATTATAGCCGGAGAACTGGGCATTGGTACCTTTCTGGTCGCAAATCACCTGTTTAAAGGAACAGGTGAAGAGAAAAAGCAGACAATATTTATGTTTGTGATGATTCGAAGATATTTTAAATGGTTTTTTGATATATGTAAAAATTGAAATATATCCCGGAAAATCAACTTTTATAAATGAATTGACTCATTATTGCCTGTTAATTATTCAATTCCATTTTTTCTAAAGATTTTAATTCTAATCTTTTCCAATTCACCACTTTTCTGCAGTTTTAACAGCATTGAATTGATCCGGGGTATTATTGACTGATACCTTGATTTCTTGCTGATAAAAATATGCCAGGCTGCTACATTCAATATAGGCTTGTCAAGTGTTACTACATCCTCCAGGACTCCCATATTTTTTGCCTGATATCTGAACATCTCTTCCTGTTCAATATATAAATCATAACGCAGCATTTTCAGCATCAGTGGTATTGTTGAAGAATCAGTAATTTCATATACATTTTTCATTCTTTTAAGATTTTCTTTATGCCACCCTGAGGCACGCATATAAATATGTTTTAGATTTTGCATCTTCTCAAGGTCGGTTATTGAAGTAACTGTATTTAATAAAGCAATGTTAGGATTATTTTTACCTGTATGCATCACAAAATAGGTTTTATAAAAAGGTATGCTGCTGGTTATTGTAAACTTTTTCCTTTCATTAGTGGTAACTGTAAAGAATCCATCTTTCTCGCCATTTTCAACATAAATCTGACACCGTTTCCAGGGGTAAGCTTCATGTTTTATTGTTAAACCCAGTCTATTAACTAAAATTTCTTCTACAAAATCCCGTTGAACCCCGTGAGCGACTAAATCATCCCCACCCCATGAAAAAGGTTTATATTGGGAGCCATAAACAATTGTAATTATATCTTTAGCTTTGCAATCAATACTTAAAAAAAGAATTAATAGTATTGGTATAATTATGTTATTAATGAGGTTCATCTCTTTAGAATTATGCTGATTATATGCCAAATATGGTTTATAATATTAAGTATTAGTAATCAAAAAGATTATGACAAGTTACGGTATAAGTGCAGGTATGATATATGTAAAACACAAAATCAAAATCACTCACGTTTTTTTCTGATGTTTTTATAAAGGTACGGGGTGGAGATCAGTGGCAGGTTTCACCGGAATACACACAACAGGTATATGTTTTTAAAGTAACCAGTAATAATTCATGGATATAATTTTTAATTTTTTTTGTCTGATTTTTATTATAATAATTTTATATTTTTATTTCCATGGAGGAATTATTTATGCGTAAAAAGATTATATTCTCAATCCTGGGTGTAATGGTATTAGTCGGGGGTACATTAATTGAAAAAGGCTCTTCGCAGAGCTGGAAAGACAAGTTGAAAAAAAACATCGAAAAAAAGAATGAGGAGGGTGGTTCTAAATCAGTCCAGGATGGATGCCTGGATAGAAAACTAATTGTTCAGCAGATAAGTTTAGGCGGTGATAAATGGTCTGCACCTCAATATGTGCCAAGACCGGGCTATGCTGAAAATTCATATCGTTTTGTGACATGTGAGGATTGGGTTGGCGCTACAAAGCTTTCCTCTTCAATGAAAAAATCCGGTATATCAGAATCGCAGCTTGCTGATGCCTGCGGAAAATCATATCCCCATATAGATAAAAAAGAAAAAATATATGTTCAGACCGGAGAGGATGCGGAGTGGGATATTAAAAAAGAAACAGATCATCCTTACAGGACATACCGGGAGATGGTTATTACCTGTTACGCAAAATCGACTCTGAATAACAAATGTAAATGTAAGTAGATGCTTTTTGTCAACGGCATACAATTACTTATCTGAAAGAAAAAGTAATTGTATGCCGCATGAAATTATTTAACTGAAAATCTTTTTAATTATTTCCTGAAAGAGTATCCCTGATCAGGTTTTTTCCGGCAATCGCTTATCAGAGATACGGTATAAATAAAGCTTTCCAGTTCAAATTCTGAGCTTAATTCAACAGAGTATTAACATTGCCGTTTAAAATATTCATCTTTAAGTAAACCATAAACCACATGATCAACGATTTGGCCATACAAGTTTTCAGCTTTTCGTATTATCCCTTCATTTTTATAACCAAGTCTCTCCGGAATTCCCCGGCTTTTTCTATTTTCATAAGCACAACGAATTTCGGTCTTTTCTAATTTTAAATCAATAAAACCAATTTTCTCAATCTCTTTCACTGCAGTTGTCATTATTCCTTTACCAGTTTCTTTTTCTGAAAGCCAAAACCCGATATATCCGGTTTTAGTTGTCCAGTTGATTGAATTAAAACCGATAAGGCCGACAACTGAATCATTATAAAGGATTGAACAATGTAGTTGTTCCATTTTTGAAAATCCATTTAAACATGATTCTATAAAAATCCTGGTATCCCCTGGATTGTTTGAGTTATCAAGCCAGGGAAGCCATTTTTTCAGGTATTCTCTATTAATATCAATTAATCGGGAAATATCTTCAGACAAAAGTGTCGTAGTTAAAACGAGTTTAATATTTTCATTTAATATTCTATAAAACATATTCTGTCCTGTAATAAAAAAATATCTCTTCTTCTAAAGTTTTCCATTCTTTGATAACCCGATGTTTATATCCTGAAGATTTCATATGAACTCTTCAGGATAAACAGAAACAGAAGCATATTTAACAACAGTAAAATACTCTCATTTTTTTCTCCGGTTATTCATTAAAAAAGTCTATTTTTAAATAAATCATATCCCTCAGTTGTTTTCCATTTTCAAATATTTCATGATCATAATTATTTATAAAAAAATCCTTAATCGTATGAGAATATATAAATCCGAAACTTTTATAGAATGACAGTATTTTTTCATCTTCTCCGGTACCGACCAGTAACTGGTTACATTTTCCTTTATATTTTTCAATTATATATTTTATAATATAACTTCCGTAACCGTTACCCTGATATTTTACATAAGTGGCAATATTTTTTATTTCACAAATATTTTCAGGTTCCTCTGTCACAACACATACAGTTTTTAAATCATTGTCGTATAAGGTATATAATTCACCCCTATCGAGATACTTTTTAACCATACTTTCCTGTTCATCACCCAGTAGTAATAAATCCATAAACTCTTCTTTGTTTTTAGTAATTATTTTGATTTCCATAAAATTATACTCTTATGTATTTATACCTTTTATTGTCATGTCCCTGCAACTATAGCAGATTAGGATTGAATTAGAATATCAAATTGTTATTTCGAAGAAGTGGCAGCGACTGAGAAATCTATCTTTTGACAATAATTGATATAACTATTAATGAAAACTTAAACCTTGTACATTATAATTATTAAAACATTTTGCTTCAATTATTTTAAATGTTTAATAACTCAAAGGATTAAAAACTCAAAAGCATAACATATCAGGGTATAAATAATGAATCCGGTAATTGCCAACTCCAGACTTGTCAATGAAATAGTAAGCTTTATTCTTAATCTAATAGGTAAAAAGAATACCTACCGTATCACTGTTACAGGTAAGGATTATTCCAGGCTGGAGATTCTATGGGGCATGGTTCTCATCGAAAAAGGTGAAAAACGGGAAATTGAAATTACCGGTACAGAGAAATATTTTGAGCACTACGTAAAAAACCTTGAAAAGAACCAGTTCAGGGTTAAAAGACTCCCTAAATGAAGAGGCGCAGCATGCTGCGCCCCATCGATCAAAAATATATCAGAATACAGTCATTTTCACTTCTGATAAAATCAGTACTTCCACCTGCATGTATACATGTTTGCCCTGACTTTCTGCCCCCCGCAGGAAGCCCAGTTCCGCTGCTCCCCGAAAGTCTGATAGAACCTTCCACGGGTACAGGGCCTTACACAGGTATACATACCTGTATGTGATTTCTTCTTGATGTATCCGGGCTGACACTTCCCCGTACTGCTGCTTCTGTACTGATCCGGGATGTAGCATCCGCCCTGAGCATATGCAGGTTTGTCAAAATTAATTACCATTACACCAAAAAGAAGAAAGAGAGAAGCAATGGCAACTGTTCTGAACAAATACTTCATTACAAAATACCTCCAAAAAAAATTTCTTTTAGCTATCAGACTAAAAAAAGAGGGTCAAGGACTATTAATAAAAAATCAATTTACAGGCATTCAGTTATAAAATTCCATGCCCATCCATACTACACCCGTTATTATAGCGGACACGGCAATATGCCCGCACTATTATTTATTTTTTATGCCGTATACAGTTTGTTATACTATAAAACCAGGCTGCACAGAGGGGAGGGGGCCCGGAGTTTTCGGGGACTTTTTTATCTTACCGGAACAATTTTCCGGGAAGTGCTTCCGGGGAGATGATTAAAGAGATGAATAATACAATTGAAATTCCTATACAATGTCCGGTATCTTTAATATTTAATAATCTGCTAAAAAACCGCAGGTGGTTTCGTTCAACAGAGTCTTAACATAGCTGCTTCGGTAAATTAACACTGCATCTTATACGAAAATTAAACCGCTGATTAAGCTCAGCGGTTTTTTATGGCAGCTACGTTAAGACTTCTAATTGTTATATGAAGTCCCGAGCTTTATTTATACGCATCTTTTCTGTCATCAATATCAAGTATAATGACTAAAATCTTATCATTCTCGATCTTATAGAATAATCTATACTTTCCAACTCTATATCTGTAAAGGCCTTCGAATTCACCTTTAAGTTTTTTAATATTCGTTCCGAAGAAAGGGTTATCTCGCAGTTGCGGATAAACATAATCCATAATCTTTTTATATATCTTACTAAACTTCGTGTCAGAAATTTTTGAAGAAAAAGTATCAGTTTCTGCAATTTTAAATTTATTCAACAATTTTATATTTCCCTTTTTTTACATCATCTAATCCTTTTTTAATTCCTGAAACAAGTTTGGCATCTTTCATTATTTCAGCCATTTCATAATCAGAAACATAAATTTCATTAGTAAGATATGACAGGGAAGCATTCTCTATAAAATTAGATATGGTACGCCGTTCTCCATCAGCAGCTTTTTTTAAAATATTATAAACATTATCATCAACCCGAACTGTTATTGTTTTCATTGTGTTACCTCTTCAATAAGTACAATATATTCAATAATATTCAAAATGTCAATAATTTATTCAAGCTCGGGCTTTCAGTTAACGCTTTGCTTATGTGAAGTCGCGGCAGTCTTACCGCCGCGATGTGGCGCAGCCCGAACGACCGACAGGGAGTGAAGCACATAAGCTTTGTTGAACCTGAAGAAAAAGTTCAATTATAAAAATAATCTCACAGCCATTCGGGTAAATCAACTCTATTTTTTAACCATGAATGCATTCACGCAAATTCTTACCCTGTTAACAGGCCAGGATTACCCAATATTTCCATACCTGCTTATCTTTTCTACATTGTGTACTATAGTATATAAAACCCATTGAGTGTTTACCTTTCTCTTTGTTCTCAGGGTAAACCGGTCAGGACTCTTACAACTTCGTATATTCCCAAAGACAGGTTCAACAATACCCATCCTCCGGCTGTAGACTTCACGACCCTCTGCTGTATCTATCTTTGCTCTCATCTCATCAGAGAAGTTACGGTTAAAATACTTCTCAACAACATGCAGGGTTCTGTACCGCGTCTTGTCAGTTATCTCTTAAGATGCATTCTCTGCAGTTGCTTCGTGAAGAGATATATTTTCGCCCTTCCGTGTTGGCAAGTTTCTGATTCACTGAGTATTTAAGCACTTTACCTGCAGGACAGATAAACCGGTCATTTGTTTTATCATAGATAAAATCATCTTTTGAGAAGAGCTTCTTCATTTTGCTTTTGTGTCTGCTCATTGTAGTAAAACGCGGGTCACGCTTACGGTACTGCTGGTCAGGGATGTAGGCATCTATTCTCTCCTCCGACAGGTATTCAAGATTCTCCTCCTTGAATGACCCGGTATCAGCTATAAGTCTTTTACCTTTGTAAAAATCAGGACCAAGACCTGTTAAATCAGCATCTCTCTTTGCACCCTCCATCATTGGCACCAGTAGTTCATGTTCATGGCCTGAACCAAAGGCTTCTGCATACACCACCACCTGCTTTTTCATAAGATAATCTATTGTGGATTCAAGTTTCTCTTTCTTCCTGGAAAGATGGCTCTGATAAAAGCGGATATGGTGGTAAAGTCGGGGGTGCTGCCGGCTGTTAAAGCCTTAAATATTATATTTTCACGACAGGCCTTCATTATCATCCGTGATGATATTATTCCAAGTGAGTAAGCAGGGAGTAATATTTTAAGCAAAATCGCAGGATCATAAGCCGGAGCACCGGTTCGATCGTTTATAAATCGTTTTGATATTCCTGACAGTTCGATTTTATTATCAATCAGCCAGTTTATCGTGTATTCTATTGTCCCCGGTACTATCTGAGAGGTAAAATCAACAGGGATCATTACTCCCTGCTCGTATGAATAGGGTTTATACCAGGCCATTGCTTCCTCCAATGACCACATTAACGCATAACCGGCGTTAAATTGAAATTAATTTATACTTTTTCTACAGGCTCATTATATGACGTAGCAAAAAACAGAACAATTTAATCCAATAACGAAAAATTAAATTTTTCTTCTTTCCTCAAAAGAGAATTTAACTTTTTGTCTAAAGACCATATCTGTGCGTTACGATTTCTGGCAGAAGTGATAATAAAACTATCTATTATACCTACTCCCTGAGAAGTAAGTTTATTAACCGATGAATATATTCCGGCTTGTATCCATCCATTTTCTATTATTATCTTAGGCAGGTTTTCCCAGTAAAGAGAAATTATCTCAATTTCTCGCTTATTCTTTGCTC
>ERZ795057.1211-NODE-1211-length-23187-cov-5.202447_pt1 | contig 23187 bp, 21 predicted proteins | sample MGYA00375141_ERZ795057 | MGnify/ENA primary metagenome ERZ795057 (study PRJEB30186, sample SAMN05720163) | activated sludge metagenome | isolation source: Anaerobic digester | place: Hong Kong | collected 2015-01-26 ... | reverse complement strand
CGACCCGAATCCCGTAATCATGTGCCGCGAGTGCGAGAATTCTAAAATGAAAAAAATCAACTTCCTCGATTACTCCGACATCATCATGGATTACTGCCCCTCCTGCGGCGCCTTCTGGCTCGACAGGGATGAGCTTTCCAAAATGCGTTCCTATATTAAGCAGATTGAAAACGGCAGCCATACGGTGACAAACTTTTCCGGATATAATCTCCTTACAAAACTCAGCGAAATAGCATATTCAATTTTCAAATAACACGCTCCCCGCGAACGAAAATCCATTTACCATACTGTGCGGCAACAATGATGTTGCTGCACACAATGCTTCACTCGATAAAATATCACTTTTCCGCCAATATTTGTTGACTTTTTACATTACATGTAAAAATTTGTGCATTAAAATATTTTCTGTATCCTTCCGTTTTTTTTTGTCATTTTCGGGGATAATTCCTCACTATTATGCAGCAGCATACTGTCATCCCATTCTATATTCGGGTATTATCTGAATCCGGAAAGGAAATGCATCCGTTACGGATCCATGGGCATATGCTGCTGCATACTCTGCCGGCTATTCGATTAGATATTCAGTCATATTCACAGCTGGTATAATAATCACTGAACAGCAGGCGATTATGAAAAGACACTTTTTACAATACAAAGACGGCACACATCATCAAGACGGGTACATTGCTCAATGAAGCATTCATTTGCACATTCAGGTATTATACTGCTGGTGGCGGGGATTCTGCTCCATGACACGACTCTGCATGGATCTGACGTCCCTCACCGCACCGCTGACCGGCGGAAAATAACCATTGCCGTCATGAATTTTGAGGCCAACAACTGCCCCTCTTCCATGGGAAGAGCTGTATCAGACATGATGACAGGAAAGCTTTTCGAATGCCCGCAGTTTATCCTGCTTGAACGGAGCCGCCTGCAGCTTGCGTCACTGCAGTACGGGAAGCGGCATAACGACGTACAGGACCCTTCCCGGGCTGCGGCTATCGGCAGAATGGTTTCAGTTCAAAAAGTCATAGTGGGATCGGTAAACAAAATAGGGTATTTCAGAATTGAAACACGAATAATTGATGTAAAAACCGGCGCAATTGACATCAGTCTTCCAGTAACAGCCCATAATGAATTCGATATCCAGAATGCTGTTGAAGCCATGGCGGAAAGAATTGACAATTTTTATCTCGGAATCCCCCCCATTTCCGGTACATACAATCTTGCGGCATGCGCTGAATACATGATACCCCTGGGTGACATCTCCAGGGGTATTAAAGGGGGTTACGGCTCCCGGTTCAGTTATTCACTAAACACATGTCCGCTGCCTGCACTCATTACTTCATTTTCTGCCGGTGTGTTTTACCTGATCCCTGAACAGGATTCAACCCGTTCATATTACATGGCTCCCCTGACCATACTGTGCGGGCGCCCTTTTGTCGTCACCGGTTTTGTTAGATTTACACCATCCATCGGCGGTGGATACCTTTTCAGCAGGATTGAACATGACAATATTGAACACAGGACCTATGGAGCACGGGAATATAACACGAACTATTACTACAATCCGCTCATTTCTGTTCGGGGGGAATTTCATATAAAACTATCATACCGATGGTATCTTGCGGTTGTGCAGGACTATTCAGTTTTTTTTGAACCCGATCACCGTGGATACCTCGTATCAACCGGCATTGGAGCAAAAATATTATTTTAACTATCAGGGCCGGGGAAAGCTTCCGGGTCAAATCCGCCCTGAACAAGGAAGACAATCATGAAATCACATAATCCCCTGCAATTTTTATCCGCAGTATCCCTGTGTATCTGCATCCTGGTATGCGTTTCATTCTCCTGTGCTGATACTATGGAGGATACAGTTTTTAATAAGAATCTTGAACCGGGATGTTTCGGATCCTCACAGTGGGACAATTCGAAATATGAGTGAAATATACATACAAAAAGCAGTTCACTTCATTCCTGAAGCAGCTGCGAAAATAATATTGTGATACGGGGACATGAATGAACTCGCTTGACAAAAAAACCAGAGAATTTACGGAAGTATACAGTGATTACTACCCCATTGTGTACTGCACCGTGTATTCAAAAATAGGAAATCCCGACGATACCCATGATATCTGCCAGGAGGTGTTTATCCGTTTTTATGAAAAATTCAGCGAGGTACAGACACCGCGTAAATGGCTCCTCGGGACCCTGCGGTATGTCATTTTAGAGCATCTGAGAAAAAAAGGCGGAACCGATACCGATATTGACATGGTATATAATGACGTAAGCCTTTCGTTTGTAAATGGATTCAGGGACACCAGAATCATCATTGAAGAAGCACTCGAAGATATTGAAATCTTTGGAAGCGAAAAAAATAAACTGTTATTTGATATGATTGCGATATATAATTTCACCTACAGAGAAACAGGAAGGCAGCTGGGGATGACAGAACGGCAGGTTCGCTATCAATACAGCATAGTTATGAAACGACTCATTGAGTATTTTAAAACAAAAGGTGTTGCCGACCTGGAGGACCTCCTATGAACGAAAAAATATCACTGGAATCACTATTGTCATCATATAAATTCACAGAACCGGTCCCCCCTGAAATCCGGAAAAGGATGCATGCGTCCCGGAAACAGACGATTGTACATATCCTGAAAAAAAACCGGCAATATGGAATAATTCCGTTTCTGGTACTGTCACTGTTTTTTCTTGCTAGAAAGACCGGGATTACACTGAGTGTCATGAAAGCAACCATTGCCGCGTGGACAGCGGTTATACTCACAACGGTTACCATAACCGGCGCAGCCGTGTATACCGTTCATTATATTGTTGAAAAGTGCGGCCCCGTTGAAACCGACATGCGGCAGCCATCAGTACCCGCCGCAGTACCTGTTCCGCAAAAACAGGTTACCCGCGAAACAGAAAAGGCCCCTGCAATAATATATCATGTGGGAATACTACCCTTTGAAAACATCGGGGTTGACAGTACCATAGCACGAAAAATAACTACCGGAATAAAAGCGGAACTCGCATCCCGTCTTCCCGGAAAGAGAATTGCAATATTTTCTTCAGCGGATACCGATACTCACATTATCAAAAACATGCTTATGGGGTCAATTATCAGGTTTGGAGAGGGGTACAGAATTACCGCCAGGATTATTGATCCCGTATCATCTAAAATTGTGCTGTATACAAGCACCGAGATACGATCAGAGGATGATATACCTGCCGTGTGCCGGAGTTTTTCCGGTAACATTGCCGGAAAAGTCCGTTAATGTTACATTGCTGCAATATTCACGTTTTTTTTGATGTAGACACCGGAGAACATGATGCATACCGTTACATATTCATAGAATAAATAGCAACAGCAGATAATAAAGGAACTGGACATGCTTGCAAAACGTATAATCCCCTGCCTTGATGTAATGAACGGCAGGGTTGTGAAAGGAATAAACTTCGTCAACCTCCAGGATGCCGGCGACCCCGTCGCCCATGGCAAGTTCTACGACGACGAGGGCGCTGATGAACTGGTATTTCTGGATATTACCGCTTCTTCCGACAGGAGGAACATCATTCTCAAAATGGTGAAAGATGTCGCGGAAACAGTCAATATTCCGTTTACCGTGGGAGGCGGCATCAGAACTGTTGATGATGTCCGGGAAATACTTGAAAACGGTGCGGATAAAGTTTCCATGAACACCGCCGCTGTTGAAAATCCAGTAATCATACGGGAATCCGCGACACGTTTCGGCTCCCAGTGCATACTGGTTGCGATTGACGCAAAGCGAAATGACCGCGGCAGCTGGACCGTCTACCTCCACGGAGGACGGACCCCCACTGAACTGGACGCGATAGAATGGGCCGTACAAGCCTGTGACCTCGGTGCAGGTGAAATCCTTCTGACAAGTATGGACCGCGACGGCACGCGTGAAGGGTATGACATTGAACTGACACGCAAAATCGCTGAAGCGGTCACAGTGCCGGTAATTGCGTCAGGGGGCGTCGGGAACATTGATCACATGTATGACGGTCTCACTGCGGGGAAAGCTGACGCGGTACTGGCTGCATCGATTTTTCATTTCAGGGAGATATCAATCCGCGCGGTAAAAGAATACCTGGAACAGAAGGGCATACCGGTGAGGCCGGTATTATAACAGATTCAGGAGAGCAATTATCACACCCACCGCAATTGCTATCGCGGTCATAATAATCATGATAATCGGGAGATTGGATTTTGTCTCAACTTCCTCTTTCGCGGTAACGCTATACGCCGGATCCATGGCTACACGGATATTGTCTTCCTCTTCAATGATCTTTGCGATAATACCCTTCGCAATAACCGCGTAAATCAGGTATCCGGAACCCTGCACCTGCTGAATTGACTTGACCCGCCCTATAATAGGCTGAAACTTATTGTCTTTGTACGCGTCAAACGCCTCCGCGACCGTCACAGCCTTCGGGTTGCTGTCTACAATATTGATCTTTACCCGATCCCCGGGAAGAAGTTTTGAGATGTCTTTTCCTTTTATTGGTGAAAGGATCAGGCTGCAGTTAATTATCAGCTTAACCCCGTCCTGCCCGACCTTCGGTTCAGAGGATACCGGTTTTTCCTCTTCAACCGGCTGCGTAATGGTCTCATCCTTTGTTTTCTGGCTGTCAATAATCTGCTGGTCCAGTTTCCGCGCGCTGGTAGAAAAAAGCTCCATTTCAAGGGACGATATAGGCTGGTACATCATGTTTGCTTCCACGCGCTGAAGCCCCAGTGAATCCTGTATGACTTTCTGAAACATGCGGTTCAGGGAAATATCATTATTCGCTTTAAGATACTTATTGAGGTCCCCTATAAAAAGGAATGAGAAGCTGTGGGTAAGCTTGTCCCGGAGAGAGCGGCTGAGTATATCATCCTGTTCGCCTGTGTCGATGTAACTCTGAATGGCCTTCTCAAAAACCCTCCAGTCATCACCGGCATCAATGCTCTGTACCGTGTATGAAGGGCCAACAGCAACAAAAATATTATTGATTTTAAAACTCATGTGATTGTAATGAATGAGAAACGCGCCGTGCAGCGATGATGAAGTAAAGTTGCATTTGAGGGCGTAAATATCCTTCAATGTCCCGGCAACCATCTGTTTTGCCTTCTGCATATCACCATTTACGTAATAAAGGGCTATGTTCAGTTTCTTTGTCTGTTCACCCAGTGAATTTACCGCGGAATCAAGTTCTTCGCTCATTACAGTTCCAATTGAAGTATTTAATTATATCATCGTAATAAATATTATAATTATTAATTTAAAAATCATTATTTTCGTTGTAGTGCAAGTTTAATCCTCTCCAGGACCCTTCCCCGCTGAATTGGCTTAAGAATAAAATCTGCAGCACCCATTTTCAATAAATCCTGCACAACGCCTTTCGTTGTTTCTTCACTGATAAACACCAGTTTCGCTTTAAGGTCTTTCTGACTTAATTCAAAGAGAAATGAATATCCGTCCATAACAGGCATGTCAAGGTTTGTCGTAATGAGGTCGACATCGTTTTTATTTTTGTCATAAAACGCAAGCGCCTCTTTCCCATTCTGAAACGCACCTAAAATTTTGTATCCTTCCGATTCCAGTATCTGTACAAGTTGTTTTCTGTGAAATTCTTTATCTTCAACAACGATCAACTGATACGGCTTTCCGCTTGGTTTCAAACCATCAGGATTTTTAGGGTTGAGATTTGGGAAATCGTGGGTACTCTTCATCGTACTCCTCCCTGGATTTCTCGTAAGCTAAGATAATAAATAATACAAAACCACCTGTCAATATAAAAAATGCAATCAAATTTCCAAGTTATTACAAAATTCTTTCCATGTATTCGGGTATGACGTATATTACAACATCAAACCTCAATATATGGGGGTCACCTCCGCCGGTTGAGGGGGTAATCCAATATAATAAAAAGATTCTTTGTTTTTCATATCAGGATATTCATATTCAACTCTTACCTGAAATTCAAAAAATTATTTGACGAATTTTTTAATAGGTGGATAACCAGCTTACTATGATGCAGCATACACACATTGAAATTGATTGCACCGCAATAGGGAACAATCTCCGTAACATCCGCGGGAAAGCGGGTGCTGATGTCAAAATTCTTCTGGCGATAAAAGCAGACGGTTACGGTCACGGTGCAGTACCTATAGCCCGGTATGTTGAACGCCATAATCTTGCTGACATGTTCGGTGTCTCATCACCCGCGGAAGGCGTCGAATTACGAAATGCGGGCATTACCATGCCTGTGCTGGTTCTTGGCCTGATACTCCCCGACAGTGAAACCATTGACACCCTGCTGGAACACTCACTGACCCAGACCGTTGCGGACTACTCCCTTGCGGTTTCCATCAATGAACGCGCAAGACTGCATGGTACTACGGCACTGCTTCACCTGAAGGTAGATACCGGGATGGGGAGAATCGGGTGCCCCTCAGGAAACGCTCCGGATATCGCGGAGAAAATTTCGTCCCTCGGGCACACCAGCCTTGATGGATTATTCACACATTTTCCGGTCTCTGATGACCCGGCGTCACAATTCACGAAGCGTCAAATACGCCTGTTCAGTGAAATCATTGATGATATTCTGGCGAGGGGAATCGATGTCCCCCTGCGGCATGCCGCGAACAGCGCGGCTATCCTTAATTTCGACGATTCATTTTTTACCATGATCCGTCCCGGTGTCATGGCGTACGGCTACATGCCATCGCCGGAAAGCAGAAGAAGCATTGCGATTACCCCTTCAATGACGCTGAAAAGCCATATTGTGTTTGTTAAAAATGTTCCTGCCGGTACAGGCATATCCTATGGACTGACTCATACCACAGAAAGAGATACCTGCATTGTGACAGTACCTGTGGGATATGGCGATGGCTACAGCAGGTTTCTCTCAAACCGGGGCCGTGTTCTTATCCGGGGGAAAGAGTACCCTGTGGCGGGAAAAGTCTGCATGGACCAGATTCTTGTTGATACCGGTAATGACTGCTACCCTGTTGGCGAAGAAGTGGTGCTGTTCGGGAAGGATATAATCACTGCAGAAACAATCGCCTCAATGATAGGGACCATACCGTATGAAGTGACATGCGGAATGTCGAAACGGGTACCCCGTATATACATCAATGATGACTGAAACAGCAACAGCAGAGGACCGGTTACCCGGCCCGCTGCTGCACGTGAAGGGATAAAAAAGGTAGTATCTGAATAATATCAGAATTCCACAGTAATTCCCGCAAGCATGTTAAATCCCGGCACATCGTACTCCCCGTAGCCGGAATAATCGCTGTTCTGCCTCAGGAATGTAGTATAGTTTTCATCGGTTATATTATTAAAGTTCGCGAACACCTGATATCTTCCCAGGAATGTGTAGGCAATTTTTGCGTTCAGGAGAAAATAGTTATCAAGTTCCAGCGTCGGATAATCCTGATATACTGTCCGCACATATTCTCCGTTCAAGCCAACATATACATTATAGAAAGTACCGAATATGCCGAACACGGTCTTATGCCGGGGGACAAATGCCAGCATGTTTTCCACGCCTCCCGCAGAATACCTGTTGTCAATGAATGAATACGCAATACGGGCACCGGCAATATCCTTATAGCTGAACCGTGCGAAGAGCTCCACACCTTTATAATTAATATCATAGTCGGCGTTTACCCATTTCTTCTGGGCTTTATCCAGAAGAATTCTGTTTTGTGAATAAATCTTATAGCCCGTTGCCCCGAGGGTAAGGTATTCAAAGAGTGTCTGCTCCACTCCTGCCTCGTAGGTTATCATCGTTTCCGGTTCCAGATCATTGTTCACATCGCTCACAAGACCGGGCATACCCACAAGGTTAAAACGGTAACGAATGCCTGGAATATTAAAACCCTTCGCCGCATTGGCAAATATTTTTGTAGTTTTTACCGGTGTGACAATTACTCCTCCCTGATACGCGCTGAAGCCCCCGTATTCATTGTTGTCAGTGTACCGTGCGCCTGCAGACAACGCAAAAAACCGTGTTATCTGCTGCGACACCATACCATACAGCGATCTGTCAGTAAAATAGTCGTCTTCCATTTTACTGTCATTGGCATCATCGGTAATATCTCCGCCATACTTTTTGTATTCCGCACCCACAGTCAGACGATTGCCGTCAATAAGCTTCAGGGTTTCCTGCAGCTTCGCGGCATAGGTCTTATCGACAGACTGAAATGTTATTTCATCTGTTACGGGATTGGTGATATCATGGTTCCCCTGATTATAGGAAACCTGCATAAATCCTTCAAATTTATCAAAGGTGTTATGGAGACTCAATGAGGCGCCTCCCCGTGTCACATCAAAGACCTCAAGGGCGCTCGCGTTCACCTTCCTGTTCGTAGGACCGGGATCATGCATTTCAAAATTCACCAGATAACTGTTTACATTGGCATAAAAATGCTTTCCCATCTGTACTCCGAAACGGGCGGTACCGTTATGAGACACAAACTCCGATGTATAATCCTTACCGTTGATCTCCTCCTCCCTGTGACCGTCAGTGCGTTTAAAGTTATATGAAACCGCATAGTCCATGATGCCCATCTTCCCGCGGTGATGCACATAGTCGTCCGTGGAATTATATGAACCGAAAGATCCTGACAGGACCGTGTTATACCCCTCAACCTCCTGCCGTTTGGTGATAACATTAACCGCCCCCGCCATGGCCCCGGAACCGAACAGTACCGGCTGCGGCCCATGATATACTTCAATGCGTTCAATGTTCTTCATACCCAGGACATCAGGCATGGGGTGTGAAAAGATGTGGGCCTCTGTATCAAACCCATCCACGAAAATAGGAAACCCCGTGGTGGGGCCCCAGCTCGAAACACCCATGCCCCGTATACTCATTTTTGCCGGGTTTGAGTTTGCAATACCATACCCCATTACCCTGTTTGAACCCGTATGGAAACTGGGTACATTTTCACTTATTACTCCGATAAGATCAGTTTTGGTGGACTGCTTCACCTCCTTTTCGCCAAGCACCGAAACTGTTCCCGGCTGGTCCTTTTTATCTTTTATAACAATTTCCCTGAACCTGAACACGCCTTCCGTTTCCTGCTCACCACCAGCAGTTGTCCCCTCAGCAAAGGATACTCCTGCCATGAGCAGAACAGAGCAGATACATGAATACATCATCAATACCAACAGTTTTCTCATATAGAAATCTCCATTCTTAATGATAATTGCGAAATTGCAGCCGGTATCACCATATTACGTAAAACTCCCCATTGGTATTACCGGCATACATTATGATGCCAACAAGTAGCACGTTTTCAGATATCGTGATATTGTCAAGAAAAAAATATTGTAAAAAATCATTTGTATTAATGTGATATACTTCTTTATATTGTTATTATATTGTTACAGGATGTACTATTCTCCATGAATACTTCATTTATAAAGGACCTCACACTCGATGAAGCGGAAGTATTATTTGCCTCATTGAATGAAAAACCATACAGGGCAAAACAGCTTTTCAACTGGCTTTATGAACGGAATGTTTCCTCCTTTATGGAAATGACAAATTTTTCCAAAGATCTCCGGCGTACCCTGGAAGAACAGTATGTGCTGTCCCCTCTTTCCCTTGAGGCACGGCAGGTATCAGTTGACGGCACGGAAAAATTTTTGTTCCGCACATGGGATAATAACTTTATCGAATCTGTTCTCCTGAAAAATGACGGCACTGAAGATGGACGGCTTACTATCTGTATTTCAAGCCAGGCGGGGTGCGCCATGGGATGCAGCTTTTGCGAAACCGCGAAAATCGGTTTCAAACGCAACCTTGCGACAGCTGAAATCATCGACCAGGTGTGTCATGTGAGAAGACTCTCCGGTCTTAAAAACAACAATATTGTATTCATGGGGATGGGTGAACCTTTCATGAATTATGATAATGTGCTCAAGGCGGCGGATATTATGAATTACTCATTCGGATTCCATATATCGACCCGTAAAATAACAATTTCCACATGCGGCATACTTCCGGGAATTGAACGGTTTATTGATGAAAAAAGGGCCTATAACCTTGCCCTTTCCCTCAACGATACTGTTCCTGAAAAACGGGGGAAGGTAATGCCGGTGGAGAAAAAATATCCAATAAAAAAAATATCCGAACTCCTTGAAAGGAAATTTCCGGTTTCCAGAAACCGTGTGACCCTTGAGTATGTGATGCGCGGCGACAACATTTCGAAAGATGATGCGATGCGCCTGAAAAAAATGTTCCGTTACAGCAGGATCAAGCTCAACCTGATTAAACTGAATGAAGGAAAACACTCACTCGACATTCCATCCCCCGAAGACGTTGATGCCTTCATTAAAGAACTCATGATAATGAACATCCCCATTTCAATCAGAAAAAGTCTGGGCAGCGATATTTCAGCAGCGTGCGGACAGCTTTCCGGACAGCAGTATGATAATAATTTGACTATTAATGTTGAAAAAGAAAGCCGGAACGCCGAAACTATTAATGAAGACCATGTCCGGCAGTGCTGAAGGAAGCAGGTGCCTGTACGCCATGTATTTTCTCAAATAAAGGGGACAGTGTAACACAGCAGAACGCATGAAAAGGGAAATAATCGAAAACCTCATCAATCAATCCCTTAAAAGGATACATGATGAATATGAACTGAGAAATACCACATTTCTCAATGCCCTGCACCACAATATTGATTATCTCACAACACACGCTGAAGACTGGTTCGGGAGCGACATCCCGGAAGGATTCAAGCACGTCATCACGTCCCTTACCACCCTCTCCTACATGTATTTTCAGGAACGCGCGGATTTCAGTAAAACGATAATTGACCCGAAATATGAAGAAATAGACTGCTGTGAACTGATCAGCAGCATTACCGGGGACATCAGCTCCCTTCTACAGACAGGGTCTTTCAGGATCGGCACCATCTGCGGCCCCTCCATCATTAATACATCCAGGGCAATACTCCGCGATTCACTGTATAATATCTTCATATCAATATCACAGTTCATGGACACAGCCTCAGATTGTCTTGTCACTATTGAAGAAGACCAGTCAAGCGTCAGAATTAAAATATCTTTTTCCGGTCTGAAAGACAATATGCCTGACATCAGCAAACTGACAAAAATTCTGTTTTCCTATTCCGAAAAAGGCCAGTATCATATCAATATCGGCCTCAGCATTGCCTTTGATAATCTCCGCAATATCGGGGCAATTGTGAAGATATCGGATTTCGTGTCTGAACACGCGATTGAGATCACCATATCCTTTCCGTCTACTATTTTCCTTCAGACTGTTGAAGAAATAAGGAAAGGTCAGGAGAAAACCGAAACCGACGTTGAGGGCAAACTTGTACTGCTGTGCATTGATGATATCATCATCGAAATGGTGCTGCGGGAAACGCTCCAGGAACGTGGTTTCACAACCCGGAAAATCCTCCTGAAAAACATTGAAGATCATTTTGAGGATTCCGCTACCGTTATTATTGATTACGGCTGTATACAGCAGTCAGAAACAGAAACCTGCGCATCCATAGCAGCAAAAAAAGATACCGTGCAGTTCATTATTATACATGGCGGGGATTACCTGCCCGAAAACCTCCCTGAAAGGGGGAATATTGTCATTATACAAAAACCCTTTGACGTGGACATGCTTGTCGATAAAATCCTGTAGCAGATCAGATACATTCTCCAAGGACACCATCAAGGTCTTCATATTCATGAAACCGTTCAGATATGCACCGTGGAACCGGAGACCGGAATTCCATGGGCTCCCTTGTGGTGGGGTGGATAATGCGGAGAGAAAATGCGTGAAGACAGATTGCCTCCGTATCCCGGAGCGGCGCTCCCCCGTAATGCCTGTCCCCGATAACCGGCATTCCTATTGAAGACAATTGCGCACGGATCTGGTGTTTCCTCCCGGTGATAAGGCGTACAAGAAGCAGCGCCTCCCCCTTGCTGAACAGTACAGGAGTGTATTCCAGGATACAGCGCTGCGAAGAGGAGGTTTTTTCTTTTACGATAACAGACCTGTCGCCGCGGCGTTCCATCTCCTGTTCCAGAGGTATCCACAAACCGGCATCATTCTCATTCCATACATGGCGTCCCGGAGTGCTCACCGCGGCGCAGTATATCTTTTCACTGTCTTTCTCCCTGAACTGCTCCGACAATCTCTTCGCCGCTTTGGAGGTGCGGGCAAAAACCATTGTACCGGATACCGGACGGTCAAGGCGGTGGACAAGGCCGATAAATACATTTCCCGGTTTATTATATTTTTCTTTCACATAGTCCTTCACCATTTCCAGGAGCGAAGGCTCTCCTGTATAATCCTGCTGGGACAGAATTCCGGCAGGCTTGTTGACTGCTATCAGGTGATTATCTTCGTAGAGCACATCAGGAATCATGGCAATACTTCCCTTTCTATTTATTACCGTCATTCTTATGAATGAATGCCGTAATATCAACCCAAATCCGTTTACACCTTTTACAGTTACACACGCATTGTAGAATTTCCGAAATAAATTACTTTACAAAATATCTACCTGTTATTAGTTTTACAAACCTTGATCCAGAATCATGAGATATGGTGTTTTCCCCCGCATTCAGCATGGAAACCATATTTTTCATTCATACATGTATTATTTTTTTATAATTTCGGAAACTTCTGGAGGTCATGAGTATGCTTAAGGAATATAAAACTGAGCAAATCCGCAACGTGGCAATTATTGGACACGGCAGTACAGGAAAATCAACCCTTCTGGACGCGATTCTTTTCGTGAGCGGCGCCATCGACAAAATCGGAAATCCTGCGAACGGGTCCCTTACCTCGGACTACGATGACGAAGAGAAGAACAGACAGATGTCGATTCGAAGCGCTATGGGCTTCGTGGAAATTGACGATGTGAAGATAAATATTATTGATACCCCGGGAATGTCCGACTTTATCGGTGAAGCCCGTGCCGCGCTGCAGGCTGCCGACGCGGCGATCATGGTTATTGATTCCGTTGACGGTGTTCAGATTGAAACAGAAAAAGCATGGCGGTATATAAAAGCAAATAATATCCCTACAATATTTTTTGTAAACAAGATGGACAAGGAACGTGCGGCGTTTGATATAGTTGAAACCGTCAAACAGGACCTTGGCGCAAACCTCGCTCCGCTCTGCATACCAATAGGAAGCGAAGATTCTTTCAGCGGTGTCATTGACCTTATTGACATGAAAGCAATGTCCCCGAAAGGAGACGGGAAGGAAATACTCATTACTGATGTACCCGCCGACATGAAAGGTTCAACAGATACCGCCCGCACCAACCTCGTGGAACTTGCAGCTGAAAGTGATGATAACCTTATTGAAAAATTTCTTGAAGGTGAAAACCTCACCGACGAAGAAGTCGCAACCGGCATACGGACACTTGTCGCAGAGGCAAAGCTGAGCCCGGTTATCTGCGGTTCCGCGACTAAAGCAATCGGTATAAAAAATCTTATCAATGTCATAAAACGCTTTGCACCTTCTCCCGTAACGGGCAAAGAGTACAGCGGGTATAATCCCGATGACGCATCAAAGGAAATCATTGTTAAAAGCGCCGCGACTGAGCCTTTTACTTCTGTTGTATGGAAGACATATATTGACCAGTACGCCGGCAGGTTTAATTACATAAAGGTTATTTCCGGAGAATTGAATCCTGACTCTGAAATCCTTAATTCCGGAAAAGGAGCGAAGGAGAGAACCTCAAAGCTTTTTACCATGGTTGGCAACAAGCAGTTTGATGTCCCGAAACTCTGCACAGGGGACATTGGTGTTATCGTGAAACTCGAAAAAACAGCGACCAGCGATACACTGTGCGATCCGAAGAACCCCGTGGTACTGCCGATTATCAATCTGCCCCATCCTGTTTTCTCGTATGCCATTGAATCAGCAAAAAAAGGAGACGAGGACAAAATAGGCCAGGTTTTTTCACGGATCACTGATGAAAACCCCACTATTACCTATGAATTCAACGCGGAAACAAAGCAGACAGTTCTCTCGGGCATGGGAGAAATGCAGCTGAATATACTTTTAAAAACCCTTAATGAAAAATACAAGCTTGATGTTGTCACTGACGTCCCGCGTGTGGCATACAGGGAAACGATAACCAAGAAAGCCGAAGCACAGTACAAACACAAGAAACAGAGCGGCGGCCATGGCCAGTACGGTGAAGTATATTTCAGGGTATGGCCCCTTGAACGCGGCGGCGGATACGAATTTAAAGACAGCATCGTGGGTGGCGTTGTTCCAAAGTCATATATTCCCGGTGTTGAAAAAGGAGTCAAGGAAGGCATGAGCGATGGCGTACTTGCAAAATTCCCCATTGTCGATGTGGGAGTTGAGCTGTACTTCGGTTCATATCATGATGTGGACTCCTCGGAAATGTCATTCAAAATTGCCGCTCGGAACTGCCTCAAGAAATCCCTTGAAGCTGCGGGCCCCATTCTTCTTGAACCGGTAATGGATGTTGACATCTATGTCGACAAGGATTTCATGGGTGATATCCTGAATGATATTACCAGCAGGCGCGGAAAAGTCATGGGAATGGGAAGCACTGATGAATCAAGCAGCGCCGTTTCAGTAGTAAAAGCACAGGTTCCCCTCGCGGAAATGCTCCGCTATACCATTGACCTCCGGGCGATGACCAGCGGGAAAGCGACCTTTGAAATGAAGTTTTCACACTATGATCCTATTTCCGGCAGGATCGCGGACAAGGTCATTGAGGAAAGAAAGAAATTTCTGGAAGATGAAGCAAATAAATAACATAATAGAAGAAGGCGCCACAGGGCGCCTTCTTCTATTATGATCATATTCATGTATATACAGTTCACATCACAGCATTAAGATCAAACACCGGTTTTTCAAACTTCACCACCGCGAAGTAGCTGCCGTCATTGGCTGACAAATCCAACTCCTTCATCATATTAAAATCATCATACACGTGACCTGAACGGATGACAGTCCCACTGGTAATGAGCACAATATCATCCCTTCCATTTGTCTCATCTTTTCTTTTGAAAAACATCGAAACCGGCATCTCCGGCTTGAGATGGGTATCAGACAGCATAAACACGCCACCAAGGCTTATATTAACAATTTTCCCGGATGATCGCGAGGTATTTTTTCCCTCTTCAGTGTCCTGTATGCTGAAATACTCGTATTCAACCCTGATATTACTTTCATACCGGGCATATTCTCTCCGCTCATTCATTAACCCCTCCCCTTCGCAGTAATGCCGACAGGATTAATGATAGGACATATTCATGATTATGTCAAATTTTTATGAATGTATATCAGTATTTTTTGTACAGTTTTTTCGGGCTGATATATCGAACTGTATTAACAAAATCCTCTGCAAAACGCATCCATGTTTGTTCCAAGAATATCATGATTGTACCCGCCTTCAAGGAGAGCAAACCGCCTTCCTTTGCACAGCTTTTCAGAATATTTCTTCACAAGATACCCCAACGCGGTATAATCACCGGGACTCAGCACATTTCCCCAGTCCCCTACCGCATTATCAAATCCCGCTGACACCGCGATAATATCAACATCATTAAGAATACTCAGATATTCCTCTACCATGGCAACATATTCACGGCCTGTATCAAGCATGGGATTCAATATCGTCACCTCAAATCCGTCATCCCGGTCCTCAAGAATATCAATATTACCATCTCCAACATGAAGATCAAAATCCAGAACAAAGGCAGACCGGATCTTCTCCTCGCTGAACAGCTTCAGAAGACTGATGCTCATATTATTAAAAAAACAGAAACCCCAGCATGAATCCGAGGAGGCATGGTGACCGGGAGGTCGAATTACTCCGAAACATGGATGCCCCTCAAAAGCTCTCTCTGCCGATACAATTGCCCCTCCCGCGGAAAGTGCAGCACACTCATAAAGGACCGGATCACTCTGAACGTTCCGCAGATGGCCCTTTGTATGCGCAAGAAGGATATCGGAATCGGAGGCAGGCTCAGGGGTGATTATTTCATAACTGTCAGGGGAACCATGAACGATATCCATGATTGATTCCAGGCGCCCCGGTGAAGCAGCGGGATCAGGTGCATATTCAGAATTATAATATTTTTCATGGAATACAACGTTGACCTTCATGCTCCCTCCCGGACTGCATATCGCAGAAAAAGGTATGGTCAAATACTATACCATCCGGCACTATTACGGCAAGCATGTTTTAACAATTATTTTTATTGTAAATCAATGGAGGGTAAGACTGATTTTCCCTTTCCGGATATCCAGCGCTGAAAGCGCAACTCCTTTCAAGTTACCTGTATATATCCTGACAAGATCATTTATACGGATGCTGATATGAGCACCGGACCGTGAGATACAGCTGCCCGCCGGACCTGATAACTTTTTTGCTGCCCGGTCCAGTACTTTCCCCGCAAGCCATCTCACCGGCAGTACGCCTTCAACCGCACACAGCAGCACTTCATTGCTGAAGGAAATGTAACGCAGGCGAAGCCCACCCGGGATCCCGGAAAACCTGATGAGGACCATATTATCTTCAGGAATTAAAATTTTCCTGATATGCGCTGCCGCGGAGGTAATAATTCTGGAAAGATGTTCCTCGTACAAAACTACTGTATATTCCTCATTTCCGGGGACCTTTCCTCCGCCAAAAATCTTTTTCGCAGCTTTTCCGGTAATGAGGCAGGCAACAGCATCAAATATTCCGCTCAGCACCCCGCCCGCAACGGGAACGATCTTTGACATGGAAACGACACCGCCCTCCCCCGCACTTGAAAGAAGTTTGAATCCTGCGGCCTGGTTTATTCTCGTCAGCGTTTCCGCCGGAATTTTCTTCACTGCCCGCTCCCCCCACATTTTCGCAGCGGTCAGTCCGGTACTTTTCAGAGTCTCCTTTGCCCTGTCCCCCATAAGAGCAAGGAGTATAAACGAACGGGTTTTTTCATCTGTTATGGAATGACCATACAACAGCGCCACAGCAGCCGCAAGACGCGCCTGCAATACCCACGATGAATACATCCCTGCGGGGATGCTGACCGGCAATGCCACAGCGCCCCCTGCTCCTGTAATGAAACCGGAACCGAAATTCTTTGAGGACTCCCACCGTATCATGGAATTCACCATTTCATCAACAGAGTTATATCGACCATTCTGCCGGTATTCCTCTGCGAGTTCCTGTGCCCCGACAAAGGGCCCCTTTCCGTTGATGCCATGGGACAACAGCTCATTCATGATCCGCTGCACTGTTTCACTCCGAAGGGTGCGGCCAACCCCGTCCTTCACAGCGGAAGACATTGATTTGATTATTGATTGTTTCGATTTTACAGCCATAGGGTTATTTCAATTCTGTATCCGAAATTGTATGATACGAGTTACCGTAGCATTGAGATGCTGATATATTTATTCGCGTTATAATACTCATACCGTACCCATGCTTTTATTTAAGACCGCCATCCGGAAAAAGTGATTCTATCACAGTTTTCAGGTGCAGTACGATAACCGGAATAACCTCATCACTGATTTCACCGGGGTATTCGTCCTGCTGCTCCACAACATAATCCATAAGAAAACCAAGGAGCACCGGCTGTACACTTTCATCAACGACACTGAACAGCGCCTCATCGAAGTCACCCAGCTCCCTGTCCCGCTCTTCAAGGAGGTCGATATTTATCTCAAGATAATTATAAAGGTACTCACTGTCAAGTATGGTCCCCGTTCCTGACAGCTCTTTTACGATATACCACCCCATAACAGCTCCATGCACCAGCACCGCCCTTTCAGCCTCAGAAAGGCCGCCTCCTTCAACAGAATACAGGTACTCATATAATGAAGGCTGCTCAGCCTTCATCAGTGCAGCCAGATATTCAAACGGTGACTCGTGAAGTGCTTCGACAGCCCCGAGGGCCTCTTTTATTTCATCTTCTCTGATCCGCTTCATGTAATCTCCATACGGGATAAATTTGTGTTTCAACTATGTTGTTGTTGAATTTATGTCCATCCTTTTTTCTACGTACCTCAATCTTTCCCTTTAAGACAATACTGGAGGTACAACAAAAAAATTGATTGCTGTTTTTTTATTATTACCAACCATACTGATTATTGTATCTTACATAATGAGGGACCATGAAAATAAACTGCTGCGAAAACCGCAAAATGCTTCACCTCCTTGTACTGCGGGGAAAGCTTAAAAATCTGCCGCCGGATTCATCCGACGCTGCAGCTCTGCAGGAAGAAATACATTCACTGGAGAGAGAATTGGGACTTGCGTAATCTGAAAATAATGATTGCATAAAATAAATATATAGAGTATTGTCATGAGTAACGTCATACAAATACTTTATCAGTGTGGAGGTAACCATGGCAGCGAAATTTGAAGTATACAAAGATGGAAAAGGCGAATACCGTTTCAGATTAAAAGCATCTAATGGAGAGATTATCGCAGTCGGTGAAGGATATAAAACAAAACAGGGCTGCCTGAATGGCATTGAATCAATAAAGAAAAATGCCCCTGAAGCGGAAATTGTTGAAACTGAATAATTAATACATACCGCTCACTACACTTGAAGAAAAGGACTGATTCCGCATAAAGGACAGTCCTTTTTTATATGGTACATGTAATAACATCCGTTTCTTCGCACAATAAAAAGAGATACCATGTTTAAAGCATGGTCCACATCACCCTGTTTTATGTGAATACGGGAATCGAACCGTAATGCAGGTCCCCTCTGTTCCCGAACTTTCAACCTCGCCGTGAAGCTGTTTTACAACAAGCCGGTACACAAGGCGCAGCCCGAGGGAATCCAGTTTTTCAAGGGACGAAAGTGTAACTGCCTCCGGCAGTCCCTTTCCGTTATCCGCAACAACTAATTCAACCCGTGAACCGTCAGTTTCAAACATCCTGATTGTGAGCACATCTTTATGATCCGGTTCTCCTGTAAACGCATATTTTAGGGCGTTTGATACAAGTTCGTTTACAACGAGACCGCATGGTATTGCCCTGTCGACATCGAAGACAAGGTCTTCAATTTCAATATCCAGGGTAATTCGCTGAGGTGCGTGGGTATACGTATACATAAGGTCTTTCGCTATTGTTGTGAGATAATCCCGCATTTTCAGTACCGAAAAATTTTCCGACTGGTACAGCTTTTCATGGACAAGTGACATTGCCCTGATTCTGTTCCGGCATTCGCTGAATAATCCCACCAGGGTGTTATCGTGCAGTGTCCGCTCCTGCAGGCTCAGAAGGCTTGTAATTACCTGGAAGTTGTTCTTAACCCGGTGATGCACCTCTTTAAGTAGCGCTTCATTTTCTTTCAGGGTGTTTTCCAGCTCACTGCGCATCCGCCTCCGTTCCGTAAAATCCACTGCCATTACACGGACTTCACGGATTTCACCCGCGGATGATTTCAGTGCGCTTATTGAGAGACTTATCCATACAATGATTCCATCCACCCGGCGTATCTGAAGCTCCTCATCAAGAATTGTCTCTTCATTTTTAAAACGTTCTATTATATCCCTCGCCTTCCCTTTCCCTTCATTACCTTCAGGGATAAAATCCATCACATTCTTTAAACAGACATCCTCTCTGGCCCCCCCCAGAAGCTCCCAGGCACGCCTGTTGCAGTCATATACCACCGCATCTGTACCAAGGGTAAAATATGCCGTAGGAGCATTCTCGTAAAGGTCCCTGAATTTCATTTCCGATTCCTTCAGGAGCTTTTCCGCGTTCCGCTCGGAGGTCACATCATTTGCAATAGAGCAGATAGCGTGAATACTCCCATCCAGGTCGAAGAGGGGAAAAAGTGATGTCTTGAATATCCTCTCCCCGTGAGGTGTCGGCAGGCAGTCATCGACATCAAGGGGGCCATGTGTTTGCATTACCTCCTTAATTCTTGACATAAACAGGGACACAACATCTTCCGTGTAGATATCAGTAAATGATTTTCCCTCCAACTCATCACGGGATTTATTCAAAAGACTGCAAATAGCAGCATTTACAAGAATATAACGGCCCTCCGGATCGAACACAGCGATAAGTGACGGAGAATAGTCGAGGAGCCCCTGAAGGTGCTGCGTCGCTCCGTGAAGGGACTTCTCCGCTTCACGCTGGGCAGTAGTATCCTCACAGAATGCCACATATTCATTCTGCCCGATTTTTACCGCATTGACACGCATTGTATAACGGGACCCGTCTTTACGTATAAAAAACAACTCGCTTTCCGTCTTTGAATCTTCTTTCAGAGAGTTAAAAGACTTCAGCCCATCCCCAACACATTCCGGAGCAAGTATCTCAGGAATAGAACGGGAAAGCAGTTCCTCTTCACTGAAACCGGTTATTTCACACGCTTTATGGTTGACGCCGGTATACCGGCCCGACTCGTTACACACAAACACACCAAACGGCGATGATTCAATATATGATCTGAAGCGCTGTTCCTTTTCAGCAAGCTCGGACCGATGGTGCTCCTCCAGCATCAGTGACTTCGCAAGCCTTATATTGCTGAATCCCAGCTTTGCGAGAATGTCAGCAAAGACCTTGAAAAACTCGAGGATGTTTTCGATACTTTCTCTTTTTATACGGGGTACCTTTTCAACGCAGGAAATGTAGTCCACCGGATCAAAGCCGTATTCCTCAGCCTGTTTCCTGAAAAGATTTAAATCGACATCCTCATCCTCAAAGAAAAACTGTCCCATGAAAAGATTTCCCGCGTGAGTGTTTCCCACAAAGATCGGTGTCGCAATATCCCAGAGATTGTTTTTGCATTTATACATTACGTGCTCACCTTTTTTCAGGTCAGCCGTAAGAACAGTATCGCTTTCAAGACATTTCTTCGCGGTCTCCGGATGCTTCCGGTGATATTTCATACAGATATCCTGCCATCCCACACCCACTAGTATGTTATCATGAAGATCAAGAATGCTCATGGGGAGACCTGTTGCAGCATAGAAGTACTGCATCATCTGCTGCAATTTCTCCGAATCAAGAATATCTCGCAATTCTGTCCTTTCTGTTTCAGCTTCAGGACTCAGTATATAGTCAAGCTTCTCCTGGAGATGTTCACTTCTCTTTTTCAGAAGGGCTTCCGTATTTTTAATTTCAGTTACATCCCTGACATGCTCCGCGACCATTTCGACATTCCCTGCTTCATCAAAAATCGGGTAGCATTTGACCTCCCTGATCAGGCCGTCAATTGGATTTACCGCAATCCGTACTGCCGGTTTTCCGGTTGCAAACACTTCATAGGCATGACATTCTTCACAGGGTACTGTGCGGTGCATAAAGACTTCATAACAGTACGGCTGCCTGTGTATTTCATCCTGCGATATATACTCATGTCCCTTCCAGTTACTCGCGACAACACGAAACGTCTTATCAATAATCACCAAAAGATCCGGAATAGCGTTAAATGTGGACCTGAGCACCTTCTCGGAGTAATGAACAGTGTCCTCCGCCCTTTTCATCTCGGTAATGTCATTACCTATACACAGTACTTCACGTATCTCTCCGGTATCAGAATATATTGGACGGTTTGTCCAGGAGATCCACATCCTTCTCCCGTCTTTGCACATATTTTCATTTTGATTATTTTGATATTTTTCCGGATTTTTACCGATATCAAGAATCATTGCTGAAAGGTCCTGCCCTTCGCGGTCCACAGGGGGCACAATAGTTTCAACAACTGATCTTCCCACGACTTCCTCTTCCTGAAACCCGAAAAATGAAAGACCGTACTGATTCATGAAGGTTACTACACCGGCAGTGTCCATTCTGAGGATTATGCTGTTAGAGTTTTCCACAAGCTCACGGTACAATGATTCACGCTCCCTGAGCTTTTTCTCAAGCTCCGCCCGCCGCAATGCAAAGTCCACAGCGGCAAGAAGGTCCCCCTCCCTGACCGGTTTATTGAGAAAGCCATGGGGCTCTGTCATCCTGGCCCGCTGTACAGTGGGCTCATCGGCATGAGCGGTTAAATATATTATGGGAGTTTCCTGTTTCTTTTTAATGGCGGCGGACGCTTCTACCCCGTCAAGATCACCATGAAGAATTATATCCATCAGAATAAGGTCGGGATTCAGTTTTCCGGCCTGCTCTATGGCGTCATGGCCGTTATCAGTTATCAGGGCGATATCATACCCCATATCACTGAGGACTTCTTCCAGATAACAGGAAATTATCTCATCATCCTCAACTATCATAATTCTCGCTTTTTTCATGTACGTAACGCTTTTCCCGCAGTATCAATTCTACAAAACCAGACTACAGCATTTGTAAAAAAAGTATTCATTGAATCAAAAACGTACATCAGTACCATAAATGGGGCAATCAAAAAACAGTTGTACACCAATAAAAAAGGAGGGTTCATCATTAACCCTCCTTTTATGCTTCTCCTTGCGAGTATACACCGATTTCGGTGTCTCTACTTTCGGCGGTTTACCTTTCAGCCGCATACCTTTCCGGATATGCCGTAAAACCTCCTTATTGTTCCTGTCCATAACAGGCCTCCAGTTAGTATAGTAATAATGTACTACGAGATGCATAAGCCCTGTATCTTTCGTAAGGTGCATATTGTTCAGAAAAGTTACATTGTCAACATATATTTATTGATATGTCCTGGTGAATAAAGTTTTCAACACAATTTAATTGTTGCCTTTATTCGTCAGAACGTGTACCATATATCATTCTTATAAATATGGAACATCATGCACAGCTCTACAATTATTGGCCTCATTAATAACACAGCGCTTCTTCTTGCTCTCGGGGTACTGTATGACACCCTTATAAGGACACCGCAGAAACAGAAGACCTTCCGGGAACTAATCACAGGATTTCTTGTGGGTATCGCGGGTATCGCTATTATGATGAACCCTGTAGGCTTTATGCCGGGAATTGTATTTGATACCCGCTCCATACTGCTCGGTATATCAGGTCTGTTTTTCGGGCCCCTTGTAACGCTGGTTGCCATTATAATGACAGGAACGTTGCGTCTGTACCAGGGGGGCGCCGGGGCAATAACCGGTACTGCCGTCATTATTATGTCCGGTTCAGCAGGATTGCTCTGGAGTCATTTCAGGCGCCATAAAATTTATGATAAATCTTTTTGGGAGCTGCTTCTCTTCGGGGCTTTCATTCATGCTGGA
>ERZ795057.1210-NODE-1210-length-23203-cov-7.258726_pt1 | contig 23203 bp, 20 predicted proteins | sample MGYA00375141_ERZ795057 | MGnify/ENA primary metagenome ERZ795057 (study PRJEB30186, sample SAMN05720163) | activated sludge metagenome | isolation source: Anaerobic digester | place: Hong Kong | collected 2015-01-26 ... | reverse complement strand
TACCGGTCATGACATAGGGCAGGAGAGGGACAGGGTGCTGAACGCCGGTTTTCTGATATAATTCTGAAACCTTTTGATATCGATGAATTCGCCGGAAAAATCAGAAAGTGGAAAAATAGAGATGATTAAAATTCTGGTCATAGATGACAGCAGGGACAATCTTATAACCCTGACTGCTCTTTTGAAAAATTATTTTCCGGATGCCGGGATTATATCATCTGTTTCCCCTTCGGAGGGGATTGAACTGGCCGTAGAACATAAACCTGATGTAATAATTGTTGATTATATCATGCCTTTAATGAGCGGGATTGATGTCTGCGGAAAACTTAAATCGAACCCTGAAACATCCCTGGCGCCTGTAATAATGATTACAGCGTCAGATACTACTGCTGAAATAAGGGCCACTGCATTTGATACAGGGGCTGATGCCTTTATTACAAAACCTGTTGATGAAATAGAACTCGCTGCGCAGATGAAGGCCATGCTCCGCATAAAAATAACAGAAGATAAGCTGATGGAAGCCAACCGTGAACTGGAAAGCAGCCTCCATCTGAAAGAGAGCAACTACAGCTCTCTTTTCAACAGTATAACTGATATTGTAATCATTCACGATCTTGAGGGTCATGTGCTTGAGGTAAACAGGAGCGGACTGGAGTATTTCGGGCTGACTGAAAACGAGGTAATCGGAAATTCGGTACTGGGGCTTTTCAACTACCAGTCAATAACAGATATATCCTCCAATATAATGAAGATGTCCTCCATGGACAGGAAAATAATAGAAACATCGATAAGAAATTACAGAGGTGAGCTTGTCCCCGTTGAGGTAAGCAGCAGGCTGGTTGAGTTCAATAATGATTATGCTATTTTAAGCGTTTTCCGCGATGTAAAGGAGAAAAGAAACAGTGATGAACTGAAGCGGCTAATATCTCTTGTTGTCAATGATTCCGATGATGCAGTTATAGGCATTACCCTGGGGGGCGAGATAGTCAGCTGGAACAGCAGTGCTGAAAGGATTTTCGGTTACAGCTTTGATGAGATTAACGGTTCATTATATTCTATACTTATCCCTCCTTATGAGCCTGATTTTTTTCCCTATCTTCTTGAGAGAATAAGAAACGGCGAGAAAATTGATCATTACGAAACTACCGGCGTGAGCAAATCGGATGAGCAGATTTACCTTTCTCTTAAGATCGTACCGATAAGGGACTCTCTTGGTGAGATTATAGGCGCTTCGATTATTGAGCGTGATGTAACTGAAGAACAGAAGGCAAGGGAGAAAATACGTAAAGGTAAAGATTTTCTTAAAAATCTTGATGAGATTAATCCCGCTTTTTATATAGCAATAGATGCCGGGGCCAATATCCTTTCTATGAACCGTACAATGCTGGTCGCATTGAATTACACACTGGGTGAAGTGGTGGGAAGGAATTATATAGAACTCCTCTTTCATGAAACTGACAGGGACATCCAGCGTCAGGATTTTAACAAGATGATCCAGAAAAAGAAGATCATGGTCAGTGAAACGGCAATCTATTCAAAATCAGGAGAGGAGATGTTTGTCGAATGGCACGGGAAACCTGTGTTAAAAGTCAACGGTGCTGTTGACTTTATTTTCCTTGTGGGCATTGATATCACTGAGAGAAAATGTTTTGAAAAAAAAGTTATGGAAACAAACTCCGCGGAAAGGCTCAGGATCGGTCAGGACCTTCATGAACGCCTTGCGCAGCATCTGTCCGGGATTACATTTAAAAATGAACTTCTAAAGGTCAAGGTCGGAGAGGTCATGCCTGAAGCGGCAGAGGATATTGATGAGATATCAGAGCTTGTGAATTCCGCGGTAAACAGAACGAGGGAGATTGCGAAAAGGATCTGCCCTGTAGAGAATAATCCCGGCGGCCTTCTGGCAGCTGTTAAGAACCTCATGGATGAAATTAAGGCCGGGACAGGCGTTAACATACTGGTGAGATGGGACAATGAGGTCAACCTTTCCGGCAAAACAGAACAGTCAAACCTCTATTATATTATAAATGAATCTGTAAATAATTCAATTGAAGTGAACAACGCGAAAAACATTATCGTGACTCTCCGGCAGGAGGGGAGTCTTGGTATTATTGAAATAATGGATGATGGAAAAGATTACGATGAAATAGACAAGGAGAGGAACAGGCTTTTCCGGAGTATGATAAGGTACAGATCCTGGCTTATGGGCGCTTCAGTGGAAATGAACAGCAACCCGGGCGGCGGGGTTACTGTTTCATGCAGGTTCAAATTGAGTGGTGAGGCCCTTGAGGAAAATGAAGGGAAGAAACTGCCTGAATTGAAAAAGAAACGGGGGAGAACAAAATCCTCTGTTCTTCTCGTCGATTCACATCCTGTTGTAAGGCAGGGTTTGAAACAGATATTTGAGATTGAGAAGGACCTGGCTGTTGTGGGTGAAACAGGCAACGCGGAAGAGGCTCTTAAACTTATCGGAAGACTCAGGCCTGAGATGATGACAGTGGATATTTCCCTCAGCGGTACAGGGGGAATTGACCTCATCAAGGCGTGCCGGGAGAGATATCCTACACTTCCCATACTTGTGCTCTCCATTTATGAAGAATCTATTTATGCTGAAAGGGCTATCCGTGCAGGAGCGCGCGGTTATGTAATGAAGGATGAGTCTCCAGCCGTGATTGTGAAGGCCCTGCGTACTGTTCTTGAAGGGCGGCAGTACATGAGTGACAGCCTTAAGGAGAAGCTCCTTGATAAGCTCTATTCACCAAAAGTTGACGAGGCAACTGCTCTGGTCGATTCCCTTACTGACAGGGAGTTTGAAGTGTTCCAGCTCATCGGTCATGGACTGGGTAACAAACATATAGCAGACAAACTTCATATTAGTGTAAAAACTGTTGAAAACTACCGTGAAAAGATTAAAACAAGGCTTAATATCAGTTCATCCCCTGAGCTGATACAGTTTGCGGTAAACTGGATTCATAACAAGACCTCATAACTATAGGGGAATTCCCCCTCATGTTTAAAAGATTTTTCCCCTATTTACAGACCCCCTGTCTTTCCCGTATGATATAGCAGACTTAAGCAATTTTAAGTAAAGTATATGGTTAAAAGGTCACGTTTTATTGATTTTGAGCCGGTAAAGGCCTTTCTTCCATGTAAATAATCAAGATTACTGACTTAGAGGTTGGATATGGATTATAAGTCTGGAATATGTAATTTCTGCGGAACCGGATGCGGCAACTTCCTCAAGATCACAGATGGCAGGATAAACGGGGTCTATTCATCCCGGAACCATCCGGTAAGTAAAGGGAGGCTTTGCGTCAGGGGATGGCATATCCATGAATGGCTGATGACAGACCAGAGGATAGCAAGTCCCATGATCAGGATTGACGGCTCGCTGAAAAACGTGAGCTATGAAGAGGCTGTTAATTTTATGATGGAGAAGATGAAGGATAATAAGCCGGAGGAAACCGGTTTCCTTGCGTCACCCAGATCTTCAAATGAAAATAACTACCTTTTCATGAAGCTGGCAAGAAGTGTGTTTAAAACAAATAACATCACTCTTGATTCCGAGTCAGGGCACAGGGCAAGCCTTAATGTTTTATCAGACGGCGCGGGTTTTGCCGGAATGACCGGTTCTCTTGAGGAGATCGGTAAAACCGGTTTTATCCTTATTGTGGGTTCCGATATAACCAAGATGAATCCCATTATAGGGAGTGAAATCCACAAGGCTCAACTGGCAGGTACAAGGGTCGTCACAATCTGCAGCAGAAGTTCGCAAATGGCGAAACTGAGTAACACACATCTGCAGATCAAACCGGGAACAAAAAATACCATCCTCGCGGCGCTGGCAAAGGCGGTGATTAGTGAAGGAGGGGAGGACGCTGATTTCATTAACGGCTCTACTGAAGGATTTGAAAAGTTCGCGCAGACTGTGTGCGATCTCGATCCTGAAATGGTTTTTTCTCTTACCGGTATTGAGTATGCAGCAATTAAAGAGGTGGCAAAAGAACTCTGTAGTTCAGAGTCTGCCATGGCTTTCTGGTCAACCGGGATTTCCGGGCTTGAGCAGGAAACAGTAAGTTATATATATAATCTGTTCCTCCTGTCAGGTAAAATCGGAAAAGAAAACTGCGGTGTTAATCCTGTGGCAGGTATTGCGAACCTTCAGGGTGGATACGATATGGGGGCAGCACCTGATCTTCTTACAGGCTTCCGGAAACTTGATAATTCCGGCTCTGTGTCAGAATTTGAAAAGGCCTGGGGAGTTGAACTGAACAGGGAGCCCGGCAGAGATATTTATGAACTGCTTGCTGACAGCAACTCCGGGCTGAAGGCACTTGTGGTGGCTGATCACGATGAAGGGATTATAAGGTACGAGAAAGAGATTGATGGTCTTGAGTTTGTCGCTTATTTCGGCGCTTATGACAATCCTTTTATAAAGTACGCTGATGTTGTTTTTCCGGTGGCAGCGTTGATTGAAGATGACGGAACATATACCAATACAGAGAGAAGGGTTCAGCTTTCACAGAAAAGGATAGAACCCTTTGAGAATGTGCTTCCCGGGTGGAAACTTTTTTCCATGATTGCATCAAAAGCGTCAATGGATTGGAAATACAGTTCAGCTGAAGATGTATTTAACGAGATAACTTCTCTTACTCCTGAATATTCAGGTTTATCATACCCTAAACTTTCAGGTTCAATGGGGATTCAGTGGCCATGCGATGACAGTAACCCGGAAGGTTTAAAACGTCTCGATGCCAATGCAATGAAGAGAAAATTCAGATTTACTCCTGTTTCAGGGGATTTCGCTGCTCCTTCAGCTACTCCTGAGTATCCTTTTCTGCTGATGAGGGGGCAGGGAGAGCATTTCTGGCATCAGAACAATATTATGAAAAAGAGTTATATCCCCAAAAGGGAATATAATGCCACTCTCCTTGTTTATCCTAAAGGTTATGTTGAGATATGCAAAGAGGATGCGCAGAAACTGCAGGTCCGTGAACACTGGACAGTTAAGGTTGTATCAGCCAGCGGTTCAATGGACGTGAGTGTTAAAGTTTCTGAAGATGTCAGGCCCGGAACCGCATACGTGCCGTACTTCATCCGTGAAATGATTACAGAGTTCCTCCTCGAGCACAAGAGTTATACGGTTAAATGTGAGGACGCTATAATTCCAGTCAGGATAGAGAGGGTATAAATTATGTATCTGATAGAAAAGAGTAATGTAATGAAACTGGCTGAAGAGCTCGCAAAATCATATGAGCTCTACGGACCGGTAACAGATAAAGAAACCGGCCAGGTGTTTTTCAGCAGGGTGGACAATGCGTCCGAAATAAGCCTCAGTGCTGAACTTCCGGCCCTGCCACCTAAAAGTGTGGTTTTTCCTCAGATTGAGAGGATCATGAAATACAAATATGACAGGGACGCGAAAAAGGCCGAGATCGAAGCTGACTATGATAAAAGCAGCAAGGCGATCTTCGGTATGCGTCCCTGTGATCTTACCGGGCTCATCGTACTGGACAGATTTTTTCTGGGGCAGGAATTCGTAGATGAAGTCTACAGGGAACATCGTAAGAGAATGTTCATTGTAAGTAATACATGCGTTGTGCCGTTTAAACAGTGCTTCTGTGTATGTACAGACAGCGGCCCTGCTGCTGATGAAGGTTATGATCTCAATCTCACCGAGATTGGTGATATGTACCTTGTTGAAGCTGGTAGTGAAAAAGGGAAGGCCCTTGCGGAAAAACTGGGGCTCAAGGCCGCGGGTGATGAATACGTTGCACTGAAAAAAGAGGTGGTGGACAAATCTATATCCCTTTTTGAAAAGGTCGCCACTGACAACAAGGCCTGGATTTCCCGGGTAATGAACAGGGTCACAACAGGTTTCATAAAAGAGGAAGTCTGGGAATACATAGGTAAACAGTGCTTTGAATGCGGGGCCTGTACTTTTGTGTGCCCCACATGTTCATGTTTTAATGTTGAGGACCATAACAGGTTTGACGGGTCAACCGACAGGTTAAGGACATGGGACTCCTGCTCATTTGAAGGTTATACCAAGATGGCAGGTGACCATAATCCCCGTCACCCCGTTGAAGACAGAAGAAATAAAAGGTTCTTCTGCAAACTTTCATACTCCCAGTCAAAAAAATATCTGAGGCCGGGATGCGTGGGTTGCGGAAGATGTCAATGGGTATGCCCCGGAGATATAGGTCTGCCGAATGTTGTCACATACATCAGGCGGGAAATAACAGAGTAGGTGGTAGCTATGAGCGAAATGGATAACAAAATAATAACAATACCTGAAATTGCCACTATAGAGGAAATAAAGGATGAGATACAGGATGTAAAAACATTCTATCTCAAATTTGACAATCCTGAAGTTGACAAAAATTTTAAGATCAAGTCCGGGCAGTTTGTAATGCTCACTATATTCGGTGCAGGGGAGTCTGCAATATCCTTACCGCCAAGCCCGGAAGATGACAGGTTTCATCTCTCTGTAAGGAAAGTGGGGAAGGTGACTGACGCTCTCCATGCTCTGCAGGTTGGTGATAAAGTCGGAATTAGGGGGCCTTTCGGCAACGGGTTTCCCTTTGAAGAAATTAAAGGGAAGAATCTGATATATGTGGCCGGTGGTATCGGTCTGATACCTCTCAGGTCTTCAATAGTCCATGCTCTTCAGCACAGGGATGAATTCGGGCGTATCATAGTTCTTCTTGGAGCCAGGACCCCGGATGATCTGATGTATCAGTATAATATCGAGGAATGGCTTAAGATTCCCGGATTCGAATGCTATGTTACGGTTGACCAGCCTACTGAGGGATGGACAGGGCATACAGGTTTCGTGAACAGCCTTATAGAAAAAGCAAATGTCCCTGTAGAAAATACCGTGGCCTTTGTATGCGGGCCTCCTGTGATGTTTAACTCGGTTATCGGTGATCTTATGAAGAGAGGGATGAAGGATGACTGCATTATCTCTACCCTTGAAAGGCATATGAAATGCGGTATAGGCAAGTGTCAGCACTGCGCAATCGGAAGGACCCTTGTATGTACAGACGGGCCGGTCTATACCTATAAACAGATAAAAACTCTGGGTGAAGAGATCTGATGAATACTCTGCTGTCAGACATAAAAAAAACTGTAAGCAGCAACTGCTGTCTGGTCGGTATGGGTAACTTCCTCAAAAGCGATGATGCAGTAGGGTTATACATTATCGAGTCAGTCAAAAAAGCTGTGAGCAATAAGGAAATGCTCTTCAATGTGGAAGACGTTATTGAAGCCTATGTGTTTAAGATTTCTGAACTTGACTGCCATAGCGTGGTTGTAATTGACGCTGTTAAAGCCAATGCCGAAACAGGCTCAATAATCTTCGGAAAGCTTGATGAGGAATTCGAAGAGCTTGGAGGAACATTATCCACTCATAAACTTGCTCTCAAGATGTCAGGCAGGATTTTCAGTGAACATGATAAGGTCACTTATCTTCTTGGAGTTGTTGTTGATAATACGGATTTCGGCGCTGAACTTTCACCGGTAGTGAGGGAAAGCGCAGATGTAATAATAAAACTCATTATTGAAGCATTAAATTGTGAAAAAGGAGTTGGTATATGAATACTGACATATACGGAAACCTGATTACAGCCCTGGCCATACTCGCTGCTTCCGCGGTTGTATCTCCAATCGTCGCGGGATTCAGGAGAAAACTGGCAGGCTGGATAAATTTTCTGATGGTAACAATAGCAGCAATATTTCTCCTTCATATAAGTTATGCGGTTATTTTTAAAGCTGCTCCACAGGGATCAACAATAATTACCCTTGGACCTACAGGGATTTATTTCCTTGTGGACAGCTTTTCCGCTTTTTTTGTCGCCATCGTATCGTTTATGGGTGTGATAAGTTCATTCTACTCCATTGAGTATATGGAACATTATCCCGATTACAGCCTCAGCGGATTTTATTTTAATCTTCCAGTGTTTATACTGGGAATGGTCGCACTGCTTACGGTTGATGATCTTTCAATCGGCTTTACTCTGGCGTGGCAGCTTATGACAATATCATCCTACTTCCTGATTAAATTTGAATTCAGGGAAAAGGGAGTTATATACGGCGCCAACAAGTACCTTGTACTTATGGAACTCGCCTGGGCCCTTATTGTCGGCGCGACTCTCCTTGTAGAAGGTTCTGTAATGGGGGATTCACTCCATACTATTACACAGAAACTCGGCTCAACATCGCCGGTAATGATGTACGCCATATACGGGCTGATACTTGTGGGATTCGGCTTCAAGGCCGGCATGTTCCCATTCGGGCAGCTCTGGCTGCCGGACGCACACTCAATCGCACCGTCACCCATAAGCGCCCTTCTTTCAGGTGTTATGCTCAAGACCGGTATATACGGAATAATGAGGACATTTTTCTGGATGGTTCCTCACGGTGAGGGTGTGCACTTTGACGGATTTTTCTGGGGCACAGTTATAGCCTCCTTCGGTGTGGTGACACTCTTCATCGGGACAGTGCAGTCTATGAAACAGAGTGATGCAAAGAGGCTTCTTGCTTACAGCTCTATAGGGCAGCTCGGTTACATTATATTTGCGTCAGGCGCGGCCCTCGTTCTTCTCAATTCGGAAAGCATGTACCTGAAACTCCTCGCGCTTGTCGTTATTATTGGAGCCCTTTACCATGTTATTAATCACGCCGTGTTCAAGGGGCTGCTCTTCCTTGTAAGCGGGAGTATACTTTATACGACGGGAACAAAGGACCTTAATAAACTGGGCGGACTGATAAAATTTATGCCAGTATCCGCAATTGTTGCCGGTATAGCTTCGCTTTCAATTGCCGGTGTTCCCCCGTTCAGCGGTTTCTCAAGCAAGTGGACAATAATATCATCAACCGTGCTCGCGGGGAGTGAGGTTATGTTCCTGGTAATATTCGGGATAATAGCCCTTTTTACAAGCGCTATAACTCTCTCATGTTATGTTAAATTTTTCGGTATGGCTTTCACATCAACAGGTACTGAATGGAATATTGATAAAGAGATAAAAGAAGTCCCGTTTATGATGCTGCTTCCGAAAGTCGTGCTTACAATACTCTGTATAGTCCAGGGGCTTCTTCCTTTTGTTTATTATAATGTGATAATCGAAGTTTTCAGAAAGTCCGGATGGTCTTCGCTGACAGGAGCTTTCAGGGAAACAGATCTAAACGCTCATATATTCAGCACAATGAACGGAGTATCCTTCAGTGTTCCCGGGATGAGCGGAATAATTTCATCCGCTGCTGTTCCGGCTGTAATTTTACTTATAGTTGCCGCTGCGTTCGTACTGGCAAGGCTTCTCAGAAGTTCAGGCGGGGCGGAGGAGAGAGAGTCAACCACATGGCTCTGCGGTTATGCTGAACTGAATAACCTGACCAGATATCCTGACAGGAGCATGTTTTCATCTCTCAGGGATTTCCTGTGGTGGACTGGCGGAAACGTAAAGAAGTGATGGAACGGAATAAAAGGTGAGAGGTTGGATATGAACTCATTGGAACAAGTATTAAAAACTTTAAATGATAAATTCGGCGGAAGTATAACCGGTCATGAAACTCCGCTCCCCACGAGACTTTTCGTGGATATAAAGGCCGAAAACGTACGGGAGATATCGAATGAGGTTGTCGCTCTCGGCGGAAGATATCTGGTGGGTATAGGTTATGACAATATCGCCCGCGATGGAAACATAGGAATGATTCACTCATTCGGTTTTGATAAAGATAACTTTATAGTTCATCTCAGGACAGCTGTTCCGGAGAGCAACCCGGTGATGCCGTCAATTACACCGGATATTCCGGGTGCCGGCTGGTCGGAAAGGGAGTACCAGGATCTTCTCGGCATGAAATTTGAAGGACACCCCAAGCCGAAGAGACTTGTAGTTGCCGATGACTGGCCTTCTGACATCTATCCCATGAGGAAAGAGGTCCCTTATAACCTGGTCCCTCCGGGAGCGGAGGACGTGGCTTACCAGCTTGATGAGTGCCCTGAAGGGTGTTCAATAATACCTGTAGGCCCCTTCCATACGGCTCTCCATGAACCTGAACACTTCGCGGTTTATGTTGACGGTGAGACCATTAAAGGGTGCGATTACCGAGGGTTTATGACCCACAGGGGTATTGAGAAACTCTGCGAATCCCAGGTAAGTTATAATGAAGTACCTTTTATCGCGGAAAGGATTTGCGGTATCTGCGGTTCAGTCCATGCAACAGCTTATTCGCAGTCTGTTGAAATGGCGGGAGGAATTCCCGTGCCTGAAAGGGCTAAGTATATCAGAAGCCTCCTCCTTGAGATTGAAAGGCTTCATTCTCACCTGCTGTGGCTGGGTGTCGCGGGACACCTTATCGGGTTTGACACGGTGTTTATGCAGTCCTGGAGGGTGCGTGAGCAGATAATGTGGCTCAGTGAGAGAATTACCGGAAACAGGAAAACCTACGGTATGGTAATTGTCGGAGGGGTCAGAAGAGATATCACTCCTGAAATAGGAGAAGACATACTGAACGTATGCAGGAAAGTCGAAGAGGAAGTAAAAATAATACATAAATCAATTACGGGTGATACTGCCCTTCACAAAAGGACAAAAGGTGTCGGCTACCTTTCCAAAGAGGAAGCGATCAACTGGAGTCTGGTCGGCCCCGTTGCCAGGGCAAGGGGAATCGACATCGATGTGAGAAGGGACCATCCGTATGCTGCCTACAGCGATCTCCAGTTCGACGTACCTGTCGTTGACACGTGCGACGTCTGGGGAACGCTTGTAGTGCGGCTCCTTGAAATCTATGAATCGATCAGAATTATAAGGCAGATAATACCGAAGATGCCGAAGGGGGAACTCCTTACTGAACTGGACGCTGAGATCCCTCCTTTTAAACACGGTATCTCCGTTGTCGAAGCGCCAAGGGGTGAATCTGTTCATTTCGTCATCACCGGAGAGGAGAACAGACCGGACAGGTGGAGGGTGCGCGCCCCGACCTATCCTAACCTCCAGGCGATTCCTGCAATGCTGCTTAATGACCAGTTCGCGGATTTCCCGATAATTGTCGGCAGTATTGACCCCTGTTTCTCATGTACGGACAGGGTGGAGGTTGTGAACATAACTTCCGGGCAGAACAGGATTATGAGCAAATCAGAACTTGAATTTATATCACGCGGTAATAAGTGAGGAAGGTGAATTATGGATATAGTATACATTGCAGTTAATATAATTGTATTCCTTGCTTTCGCACCTCTTTTTGAAGGGATAGTGAGAAAGCTTACGGCAAAAGTACAATCAAGGCAGGGGCCTCCCGTGATACAGCCTTACTACGATATAATTAAACTTCTCGGGAAGGAAAATTTTGTTGTGGAAAACTGGGCTTTCAAACTTGCACCGCTGATGTCTTTTGCAGCTATACTTTCGGTAATCTGTTTTGTTCCGCTGGGATATAAAAGCAATTTTCTGACGCAGTATGCAGACGTGATTACGATCATTTATCTTTTAACCATGGGCGGGGTGTCAATACTTCTTGGTGCGCTTTCAAGTAGAAATACATTCGCCATGATGGGTGCAAGCAGGGAGATGGTTACAATGATCATGGTTGAGCCTGTACTGGCAATGACCTTCTTTGTAGGCGCTGTTAAGGTGAAAAGTCTTGGCATTGACACAACAATTTTCAGTGTTATGAACACCGGCTATTCCTGGTCTGTTGTCCTGATGCTTGTACTTTATCTCATGGCGCTGCAGGCATTTGTAGGCAAACAGCCTTTTGATATAGCTGAAGCTGAGCAGGAGATACTTGAAGGCCCCTTTATTGAATACAGCGGCCCTAATTACGCGCTATTTAAATATTCAATGATGCTTAAGCAGATGTTTTACGCGTCTCTTTTCGTAATGGTATTTGTCCCCTTCCTTTATACCGGGACTTATGGCCTTGATGTAGTAATACAGTTATGTGAAATCGCGCTGGTTTATGTGCTGATTGCGCTTGTGGGTTCAACAAACCCCAGGCTCAGGATAGACCAGGCTGTGAGATATTATGCTGTCCTGATTGTCATGGCGCTTGGCGCTGTGGGACTTTCAGTATACGGTATTTAACGGACAGGAGGGGAGAATATGTGGTTAACAAGTAAAATTAAACAGGTTTTAATGGTTATAAAACCGGGCGTGGTCACCCTGAACTATCCGTTTGAGAAGAGGCCTGTACCTGAAAATTTCAGAGGGGCCCCGTACTGGGACCATGAGAAGTGTGTCGGCTGCGGAGGATGTGCCAATCACTGCCCTGCAAGGACAATCCTTGTACGTGATATATGCCAGGAGTTGAGAGTGATGGTTTATGACGGCTCCAGGTGCACATACTGCGGCAGGTGCGCTGATGTATGTCCGGAGAACGCAATTACCATGACAGACAGGTATGAACTGGCAACAGATGACAGGCGTGACCTGAACGAAAGCATGGAACTTTTTATGTTAACATGCCAGAGATGCGGAAGATGCTATGACATGGAGAATAAAAACATGATCGACCGTATGGATCTTCAGGGCTACAGGTATGATAATCTCGAAGCTAGGGCTTTTATCAGGAAAACAACGGATTCTTTTGATCCTGAAATGCTGAAAAAGACCGCTGAATATAAAAGACCTTCGAAAATAGGAGAATAGGTATGTTTGAAAATCTATCAAAAAAGCTTTTCGGAAAATCACTGTGGCTGTACCATTGCAATACCGGAGCATGTAACGGTTGCGACATAGAGATACTGAACGTACTTACTCCGTACTACGATGTTGAAAGGTTCGGAATGAAACTTGTAGCATCCCCGAGGCATGCTGACGTAATGCTCCTTTCCGGGGCAGTAACCAGGCCTACACTGCCGCTTGTTAAAAAAGCCTATGACGCCCTTCCTAATCCGAAACTTGTTTTCGGTGTAGGTTCATGCGCGACAGGGGGCGGCTGCTGGTTCGACTCATATAATGTAACAGGAGGAGCATCAGGAGTAATTCCCGTAAATTATTTTATCCCGGGCTGCCCGCCAAGGCCTGAAGCTATCATATACGCAGTCGCTCTTGCACTGGGACTTGTTGATAAACAGGTAGCGCCTGTTGAACTGAAGCAGATGGAGTTCCCCATTGACGCGTATGAAAGAAATAAGGCCTGGGAAGATAGAAATACAATATATCAGCTGATTCAGGACTGAGGGGGGGAGAAAAGAGATGGCAAAAAGAATACTTCTTGTGGATGACGACAGGGACCTTGTGTCGACCCTGTCCCAGGCATTAAAGATCAATGATTTTGAGGTTGTTGAAGCGTACAGCGCAGCAGAGGGCCTGAAAAAAGCTCTCTCTTCAGAGCCCGACCTGATAATTTTTGACGTGATGATGGAAACCGATACAGCCGGGTTTGAGGCAGTTTACCAGATCAGGAGTAAAAGGGAGACATCAAGGTATAATGAGATTAAGGATATACCTATTATAATGCTAACAGCGATAAACCAGGTGACTAACTCCCGTTTTTCACTTAATGCGGAGCAGAGTTTTCTGCCCAGTATCAGTGATTTTCTGACCAAGCCTATCGATATTGATGAGCTGCTCGAGAAGATCAACAGGTACATATAAGCCAAAAAATTTTATTTTGGTTGATAAAATTAATGTGTTCATTAATTTTATCAACCATACTTCTTTTTTAATTAAAAAAAAGATAAACCGGCAAAAGGTATCTATATGGCAAAAAAACTCCTAATCATTGATGATGAAGACATAGTCCTCAAAAGCTGCATCCGGATCCTCAGGAATGAAGATTATGAAATAGATACCGCTTATTCCGGGGAAGAGGGCCTGAATAAGATTGATGAAAATAAGTACGATCTTGTTATAACCGACCTTATGATGCCCGGCATGAGCGGCATGGATGTGCTCAGAAATGTAAAGGAGCGTAAACTCGATCTTATAGTTGTTATTTTTACAGGTTACGCCACAGCTGAAACCGCCCGCGAAGCCCTGAAAATGGGTGCTTTTGATTACATACCAAAACCTTTTACCCCTGAAGAGTTCCGTGATGTTATTCATAATGCGATTAAATCGGGTGAGGGGAGTGAAGCAACAATGCTTGACCTCATGGCCATTGTGTCACATGAACTAAAAAGCCCGGTCTCTGTTGTTCATACAACTGCCCAGACCCTTGCCAAGGGGTATTTCGGGAACCTGGAACCCAAGCAGAAGGAAATTCTTGAAACAATAATAAGAAACTGTCAATATCTTGAGGACATCATACGCAGTTATATCGATCTTTCAAAGATGGAACTGGATGATCTGGAAGCTTTTAACCAGAAAGTCAATCTTGTTGATGATGTTGTAAATGGTGTGCTGGAAATACCTGAATATTCCTCCAACATGAAACAGATGCCCATTATTACGGATTTTAAAATCAAGCCTGTAATCCAGGGTGATCCCAATCTGCTTCAGATTGTTATTACGAATCTTGTAAATAATGCTATAAAGTACGGCAGGGAGAAGACCGAGATTAAAATATCCGTCTATGATAAAGGCGGTGATATCATATTTTCAATATATAATCAGGGTGTTGGGATATCTAAAGAAGACATCGACACCAGACTGTTCAGTAAATTCGGCCGTCTCAGGCAGAAAGGTACTGAGGGTGTCAAGGGCTCGGGTCTCGGTCTTTATATATGCAGAAAGATTATTGAAAAGCATAACGGAAAGATGTGGGTGGAGTCAGTGCCGGGTGAATATGTGAATTTTTTCTTCTCAATACCGGCATCAGCCTGATATTTTTTTCCGGCTTTTAACAAAAAGAATTGATTAAAGCAGAAAATAGATTCAATTTTTAATAATAAAAATCAAAAAGGGGAGCGGTTTATGAAAAACAGAAGAAGAGGACCTGATTTTGTCATTAAAGTCATAAACTGGATCTCAGGTATATCATGGGGGATCCTGGGTTTAATTTTTCTTTTCCTGATTATATCAAACCCGACATCCAAGGGAATTTCAGTAAGCAGACCTGCATTAAAGGCAACATCAACAGCATGGATGTCAAATGCGATATACGCGTTTCTGATATTCCTCATACTTCTCAGCATTTCCGGTATCGTGTTTAATATAACCAGAATGAAGCGTAAAACAGACAGAATGAGACTTACATTTTTCTTTTCAGGGATTCTTGCAATAATAGGATTGATTATTATAAATATTACCTGAAGCAGAGAGTAATCCTGATATTGCGACAAAAGCTCCTTTTTTTAAAGGGGCTTTTTTTGTTGTATTAATTTCAGGTTTTATCACATAAAGGATCTGATGCCCTGATGAATTGAAACAGTGGCATAATGTATAAAGAGGGAAAATGTTAAGGAAAAGGGATAACATTGAAGAATGGTTCCGGGAATATACAGGATCGTTCATTTTTGATTCATATGAACTGCAGCGGAATATTGATCTTAAGACTGAACACACTTACAGGGTTCGTGATGAAATAGTATATTTAGCAGGTAAACTGGGCATTTCAGATGATGATACAGCGCTTGCGGAAATTACAGCTATTCTTCATGATGTTGGAAGGTTTGAGCAGTTCAGAAAATTCAGGACTTTTTCAGACAGGGACTCGGTTAATCACGCTGAACTCGGTATTGAAATAATAAAAGAGGGAAACGTGTTAAGAGAATTTGCGCCTGAATCCGAAAATCTAATTCTTAAAAGTATACTTTATCATAACAGGGCCTTCCTTCCTGAAAAAGAAAACGAAAGGGTAATATTCTTTTCAAAGTTATTGAGGGATGCTGATAAACTTGATATCTGGAAAGTGGTTCTTGAATATTATTCAAAAAGAGATATTTCAAAAAATAGTGCTATTGTACTCGGGCTGCCTGACACTGAGGGGATTTCGCCGGAAGTTTATGAAGATTTAATGAGCCACAGTATAGTAAATATGGCTAATGTGAAAAATGTAAATGACTTTAAGCTTCTTCAGGCAGGATGGGTATTTGATATAAATTTTAAACCCGCTCTTGAACAGGTTGTGAAAAGGGAATATATCACACGTCTGAGAAGTTCTCTTCCTGATACCGGTGAAATAGAAGTTATTTTTAATGAGATAGATGGATATATAGTTAAAAGATTTAAATCCACAGTCTCTCCCGCGCCTGAACAGTTATTTTAAAAAATTCCGGTATATAAAATTTTTTTAAATAAAATGTTGACAATTTTTATGTGTTTCTATACATAGAAACACATTGGTGATTATATGAAAATATCGAATGAAAACAGATTCTGGTGGTGGCAGGGCGCTATATAAAAGCTCCCCGGATATCTTATTTGCAGGATGGAGAGGGGGCTCCCCGCTTTCCTGAATAGATGACAATATCAGCGGCTGCGGGTTAAACGCAGCCGTTTTAATTTTATGGAGGATATATGTACCCCGATTTAAACAGAATTGAAAAACTCGCAGAGAGATACAGCAGGATCCCTGTTTACAGGGAGATGAATATAAGCATGCTCGATTTTCTGTCTATAATTGATTCACTGAAAGATGAGGAGAGTTTTATATTCCTTGAAAGTTCAGACAGAACATGTAAGGCCGGTAGGTTTTCGTATCTCTGCTTTAATCCCGTGGCAAAGGTTACCGCTTTCAGGGACCATGTTGATGTAAAAGGAAAAGAGATCGAATACCGTGCTGATGAGGACCTCTTCACCTTCCTTAAACGTGAGACAGAGAAGTTCTCATCCCCGGATATAGAGGGATTCGGCGATTTTAACGGCGGGTTCACAGGGTATATCAGCTATGAGGCTGTTAATAACACCGGGATTTTAAGAAGAAAGATTAAGTCCGGAGACACCAGGCCGGTTGCTGAACTCCTCCTAATTGATGATTTTATCATATTTGATAATGTGATGAGAAAATTTTATGCTTCAACATCGATTTACACTGAAGGGGGGGATATTCCGGTTAAGGTTGACAGGGCGCTGCAGAGAATTGATGAGATAGAGGAATTTATGGTTAATCTCATCCGAAGTTCAAGGGTCACTTTCCTGCCATCAAGGCCGGTTGAAGTTACAATGGAGTACGCTGATTCAGACAGCAGTTTCCTTAAAAAGGTTGAATCTGTCAGGGAGGAGATCTGCTCCGGAGAAATTATTCAGGGTGTAATCAGCAGAAGGATGGCGGTTAGAAATAAAGTCTCCCCGTTCAGCTTTTATCTTAAATTGCGGGATGTCAATCCTTCACCATATATGTATCTTCTGAAGCTGGGGGACAGGTATGTTACAGGGTGCTCCCCTGAGACCCACCTGAGGATGAAGGGGAACAGGATGCTCCTCAAACCTATTGCGGGGACAGCTCCTATTCCTGAAAAAAGGAATGACCGTAAGATCGGGCGGAAAAACCTCCTCCGCGATGAGAAGGAGAGGGCGGAACACCTGATGCTTGTTGACCTTGCCAGGAACGACCTGAGCCGGATTGCCGCAAAGGGTTCTGTTTCAGTGGCAGAGTTCATGAAGGTGGAGGACTTTTCCCATGTAATGCATATAGTTTCCAGTGTAAAGGGTACATTGCGTGAAGGTATGACAGCTGTTGACGCTTTCAGGGAGACCTTTCCGGCAGGCACTGTTTCAGGTGCGCCCAAAGTCAGGGCGATAGAGATTATTGATGATCTTGAGGAGCAGGAGAGATGGGCGTATGCCGGTGCAGTGGGTTACTTCGGTTTCAATAAATCATGCGACACATGCATTACACTTCGCACGGCCTATTTTGACGGTGATGAAGTCTTTACACAGGGTGGTGCCGGCGTTGTTTTTGACAGCGTTCCTCAGAACGAACTTAACGAGATAAACCATAAACTCAGGGCCCTTACAACAAGTATGGGCTATGCTGTATAGAGGTTAAAGATGATACTGCTTATAGATAATTACGATTCATTCACATACAATATTGTTCATTCACTTGAAAGTATGGGCCATGATGTTGAAGTGCTGAGAAATGATCATGACTTCGCATCAATTGATTTCAGCAGGTACAGCGCCATTGTCCTTTCTCCGGGGCCGTCAAATCCCGATAATTCAGGGATCACTCTTGATGTAATAGGGGCAGATCACGGGCTTCCGGTCCTTGGTATATGTCTCGGCATGCAGGCGATTGTGCAGAGTTTCGGAGGGAGGATTATTCGCGCGCCCGGAATTGTGCACGGCAAGCAGGATACTATTTCACATACCGGCGAGGGTCTGTTCAGGGATTTACCGCAGAAGTTCAGGGCTGTGCGCTATCATTCACTCTGCGCGGAGAGGGAAAGTTTCCCGGAAGTTCTTGATATAGAGGCATTCTCTTCTGACGGTGTCATCCAGGGGATCAGGCACAAAGAGAGAAAGATATTCGGTATACAGTTTCATCCCGAGTCGTACATGACTGAATATGGTGATGAAATTTTCAGGAATTTTCTTGGCACTGAAACCGCCATGCAGGTGTAATCTTATTGAATTATTTTCCGTGGTTTATTATTTTTAGTCTACATAACCGGAAACATAAATACCGGAAATAAACTACGGAGATACTATAATGAAGAAGCTTACGGCATTCGTGGCATTGATTTTAATAATGTCATCAGTATTCGCTTTTGCACAGGAAACGGAGGTTGATGTCGATATAGACGCCAACCAGAAGGCGCAGGAGCAGGCAATTGATTATCTTATCGGCGGTGTCTTTGGCGGAACAACAATAAACGGCCAGAATTACCAGCAGATAGGCCTTCGGCCGGAACTGAAACTATGGAAACTCGGCATAGGTCTCGATATCAGTATCCTTCTCGATGAAGACGGCAAGGTGCGTGAAGAGGACTGGGACGAATGGGACGATTATATTGACAAGGTATACTATATAAGCTACGGCAAAAGGGGTGACCCGTTCTACTTTAAATATGGCGGCCTGGAATCGACCACTCTGGGTTACGGCACAATTATTCACGGCTACACAAATATGCTTGAGTACCCCACATATAAAAGACAGGGACTTGATATAGGGTTTGAGACCCGTTATATAGGTATGCAGGCAATTGTTAATGACTTCAAGGAACTTAAAGGGGAGAACCGCTCTGTAATGGGAGGAGGCAGACTATACCTCAGGCCTTTCAGCAGAATGCAGATAGGTGTTTCCGCTGCGGGTGACATGAACGAGTACAAGGGGCTCAGGGACACTGATGATGATGGCTACCCTGATGAGGTTGACGCTTATCCTGATGATGATAACTATGTTACAGAGATTGATTATTATGCCCATGAGTTGGGTGTAGACCCTACGGATCAGATTATTGTTGACCTTGTTGATGCGGGTTTAATTTCACCTATACAAACCAGCCAGCTTCAGGATTACAGCAACCAGCGTTCCAGGACCGGTTTCTGCGCCGCTGATGCCGGGCTTGAGATTATAAAAGGGGAGTTTGTTAAATTTGACATCTACGCGCAGATCGCACGTTCTTTAAATACAGGGGGATGGGGATTTACGGCTCCTGGAGCGAAACTCACACTGGGGAATATACTTGAAGTCTACGGTGACTACAGGGCACAGACCGAGGAATTCATCTTCGGGTACTATAACGATACATACGATCTTGAAAGGGCCAAGTACGTTGATGACGGCTCCGGTGATCTTTACGTGACAACCAAACTTGACAGACTGGAGGAGTCAGAAAAGCTCAAAGGTTATTTCGCAGGGGCGAAGCTTAATTTTTTCAATATCTTTACCGGTAAGGCGGAATACCAGGACATGAGATGGGGGGAGGACGAGAGAGAAGACAAGTCCCTAAGGGGAGAACTTGAATTCAACAGGGAACTGATCCCTGTTCTCAGCCAGGCAAAGGCATACTATGTGCAGAATAATGTTGCAAAGCTTGAATGGAAAACTGAAAGCACTGTAGTGGGCGCTGTTATAGGTATAGGGATGGGAGAAGGTGTGAGCATTAACTTCAACTACCTGATTACCTACGAAGATAAAAATGGAGACGGTGAAATCGAAGGTGACGAAGAGGAAATCACAAATGTAAGCGTATCAACAAGCGCTGTTTTCTGATAAAAGCTGAAGAATATAAATATATATAAATATAAAAAAAGCTCCCCTTGAGGGAGCTTTTTTTTTGCCGGTTATAACCGGCAATCAGAAAACTCTCAGGCCTGAAATTGTCTCGGCAATATTATACGCATGGTCGCCGATCTTCTCATAGCAGGAGACCATATCTATGAATATAATGCCTGAATCCACATCGCATCTTTTATCGTTAAGTCGTTTTATATGACCTTTGCGAAGTTCTCTTTTAAGTTCATCAACTCTGTTTTCAATGACCTCCGCCTGCGGCATGATGTTTGTGACAGTTGAAGTAATATGGGGCATTATGAGGTTCAGAAATTCTTTTACCTTTCCTGCAGTTTCTGCAATCTCCTTCTTTCCGGTCTCAGAGAATGACAGTTTCATATCGTATTTTCTTCTGAGAAGTTTCATAATAGCCTCGCACTGGTCAGCTATACTTTCAAGCTCATTGACCTTGTGAAGCATGGAGGTCACTTCATTACTCTGGTCTTTTGTGAGTATATCCCTTGATACCTTTACAAGGAAGTTTGATATCTCCCTTTCAAGAAGGTCTACCTGGTTTTCCAGTGTCTGTATCTCCTCGATCTCCTTTCCGAGTTTTTTATCAGGATTTGTAAGAACGTCGGTGGTCTTGTCAAACATCCTGACTACAATTTCCGACATCCTTTCGATCTCAAGTCTTGCCTGGTTAATGTTTATAGAGGGAATTGAAACTACGTTGGTAGTTATATACATCAGGTGTGTTTCAGTATATTTGTCATCACCCTTGACCATGAATTCCGCAGCTCTTGCAAGATATTTGACAAATGGTAGAAATATAATTGTGTTGATAATATTAAAACCCGTATGAAAAGCAGCCATATGATCCGCTATGGCATTTCCTCTTGTGGCAAGATCGGCAGAAAAGGGATCCCCCGGGATGATCCAGTCTATAAAGGGAATAAAAAACGTTTTAAGAATAATAAGTATCCAGATTACCCCGAATGTATTAAAAAGAAAGTGTACCCTGGCAGTCCTCCGGGCCTCTATGGTGGACCCGATTGAAGCAATATTTGCGGTTATTGTTGTACCTATATTTTCACCAAGAATAAGGGCCGCGGCTGTATAGAAATCTATAAGGCCGTTAACAGCAAGTGCCATTGTCATGGCCATTGTAGCACTTGATGACTGAATAATCATTGTCACAATGCTTCCGATTACTACCACTATGATTGTTGAAAACAGCGAATCCGCCCTATAGGTGGACATGAAATTCATTATAACTTCTGAGCCCCTGAGATCCCTGACTGAATTACTCATGATCCCCAGTCCCATGAATAGAAGGCCGAAACCTAATAAAAAATCACCCCAGCTGTCTGTCCTGTCATTATCAATAAATCTGAGAAAAAAACCTATTGCAATGGCCGGGAGTGCAAGGGCATTTATTTTGAACTTAAAACCTATAATAGCCACGATCCATCCGGTCACCGTTGTACCGATATTGGCACCTAAAATAATACCGGTTGCCTGCATGAGGTCTATAAGACCGGCGCTTACAAAACTTACAACCATGACCGTGGCGGCACTTGAGGATTGAATTGTAGCTGTAATTCCGAAACCGGTTATAACTCCTTTAAAGCGGTTATTCGTGGCTTTCCAGAGGATGTTTTTCAGGCCTTCTCCTGTGGCTGATTGAAGGCCTTCACTCATGATTTTCATCCCGTAAAGGAATAGAGCAAGTCCCCCTGTAACGTTAATTACTAATTCTGTCATCAGTTGAAAAACTCCTATAATATTATATTAAGTTTAATCTATTTTAAAATTTATGTAAAAAAAATATTTATTATGATATAATGCAATTATAATAGTCAGGATAATGTAAAGAAAATATAAATTTTTATGTTAAAATCAGTTCTATCCTTTATCCATGTTATTTAAGAATAAGGGATAATTATTCAGAGTAGCAGTTAAAATTGAATAGATATTTTATTTTTAACTAAATTTATCGGTCGCCTTTTAAAAACAGCGGGTGAAACATGTAACATTATTGATGAGATTGAACCCGAAATTTTGGTAATTACCAGTAAACCGATGATAATAAAAAAATCAATGAAACTTATGAATTGCCCGATGAAGACCATTGCAAAAAGTTCAGGTGATATGACAAATATCATTGACATGATAACCGGAATAGCGGATCAGATTAATCTTCATTTATATTTCAGTCTGGGGGATAATAATATCAGCTGACAGAGGGAAACGTGCAGCTGCGCGAACCCTGTAAAGGGGAGTGAGGAAAGTCCGGACATCACAGGGCAGGGTGCCGGGTAACACCCGGGCGCCGTGAGGCGATGGAAAGTGCAACAGAAAATATACCGCCTGCTTGCAGGTAAGGGTGAAATGGCGAGGTAAGAGCTCACCGCGCAGACCGTAAGGGATGCGGCAGTGTAAACCCCATCCGATGCAAGGCCAAGTAGTCAGCCGTTAAGGGCTGCCCGCCCGTGGCTGAGGGTAGGCCGCAAGGACGCTCATGGCAACATGAGCGCAAGATAGATAGCTGCTTAAACAGAATCCGGCTTATGTTTCCCTCTGTCAGGTGGCATTATATACCTTATTAAACTGCAGAAAATTCGTTTTTTTCTCCGGATAAAGATTGCGAGGATTTTATGAAATATGCAGCTGTACTTCTTTCACTCCTTCTTCCAAGCTCAGGCGGAGGGGGGAGAGGTAAAGTCTCCGGCGATGCTTCAATATAATTTATAGTTTCCTGTGCATCATTAAACAGCATCATATGGGACCTTTAGAACATGGATAAGACTGGATTTATCAGGGAACAGTTTCAACACATCAAACCCTTCATTAGGCGCTTACGAATATTAGATTGACATTATTGCTCAAAATTATATATTATATTAAGAAAGGATTTCTAAATATTTTAGTGTAAAAGTAAAACATTATATGGGCTGTCCAAAAAGCTGGTTTTTCCTGTTCGTGTCATTCCGGTTTTGCAACTTCAGTTCGTGCAAATACCGGAATCTCCTGATTTAATCAGTTGTATGAGATGGTCAGCATAATCTGGACATCCTGTCCTTCGCTGACAGGCGTTCCTCGTGAACGCACCCGGCATGGAGTTTACCCCGGCTGATAATGCCGGGGCTGACGC
>ERZ795057.1206-NODE-1206-length-23234-cov-7.167565_pt1 | contig 23234 bp, 18 predicted proteins | sample MGYA00375141_ERZ795057 | MGnify/ENA primary metagenome ERZ795057 (study PRJEB30186, sample SAMN05720163) | activated sludge metagenome | isolation source: Anaerobic digester | place: Hong Kong | collected 2015-01-26 ... | reverse complement strand
TGGTAGGATCCATCTATAAACTGGTGTCTCTGCCAGCCTTTCGGCACGCTGACCATTCCGGGACGCTGTTCTTCGCTCAGTACTGCCTTAAGAACAACATGTCCCCGGTCATTAAATACCTCAACAGTGTCACCGGTACTTATTCCCCTGGCCCCGGCATCTTTTGGATGAATTCTGGCCACAGGTTCAGGATCAAGTTCTCTCAGCCACGGTGTACCATGCCACTGGCTGTGAAGGCGCCACCTCTGACGAATAGTATGATAGACCAGAGGATATTTTTTCATCAGCGGATTATCGGGCCACGCTTCTGTAGGAGGGGTAAACACAGGGAGGCGTTCACGGCTTTTATCAATTTCAATTCCGCAGTCTATTCTCGGCTTCGGGTCTTCAAGGTAGAATTCAAGTCTCCCCGAAGGTGAAGGGAATTTATTTCCTGCCCAGTTAATCCAGCAGGTCGGCAGTGTCTGTATCACTTTCTTTTCCTTCAGAGTTTCCCATGTCAGACCCGATTTGCGCGCAAGATCCGTATCGATCAACATCTGTATAAATTCTTCATCAGTATACTTATAAAATTCACCAATTCCCATACCTTTTGCAATAAGCCGGAAAACATCTGTTGTAGATTTTGATTCAAAGGCTGGCTCAAGGGCCTTTTCGGTGAGCGTTGTATGGGGCTGATCAGGACCCTGGGTAATATCAAGCCTCTCAAACCAGTGGGCAGCGGGCAGAACAAGATCAGCATATTTAGTGGTGTCAGTTTCAACAATATCAAGAGCCACAATGAACTCCAGTGCAGGGAATATTGTATTTAATATCTCATTCTGATTTGTAGCATTACAGACAACATTACTTGCGAAAAAAAACATCGCTTTTATAGGATGATCTTTCCCCTTGAATTTCCCGGTTTTCAGAACCTCTTTAAGGTAAATCCAGGGAACAATATGAGCATTCATACCTGTGGGAAACAGGAATGGGATCAGGTTCAGGTTGTATCCTGAGAGACCGCAGTGCCCCAGCGAAGCACCCTTCTTCGCTATGTTCCCTGTTAAAGATGCAAGTATACCCCATGCATGGCCTGTCTGCAGACCATTGTCATATTGAATATATCCGTTATAAATACTTGATGGTTTGTTCTGAGCATAGAGACGGGCAACTTCCCGTATTACCTCAGGCTTAACTTCACAGATGTCGGCAACTTTTTCAGGGGGATATTTTGCCATCTCTTCACATAGAAGTGAATAGGCTGTTGTTACTTTAAAATTCCCCACAGTGAAAGTCCCCTCCAGGGCAGGTTTCTCCACCTGGTCAACGGTTTTCCCCTCCTTCGCAGCGGAATCCCATAGTATATACGGGTCAGGAACCCCTGCTTCAGGCTTAATCCCCGTAAGATCGCTCTGTCGGAGAAATTTTTCTGTATCTTCACGCACAAGGAATGGCGCCACTGTATGATTCAGCAGAAACTCCTCATCATAAAGCTTTTCTGAAATAATTACATTCGCCATTGACATTGCAAGGGCGGGGTCCGCTCCGGGCCTTATCGATATCCACTTGTCCGCTTTCGACGCGGCTGTTGTGAATCTGGGATCAATTACAATTACTTTTGCACCTGCCTCCTGCGCATCAACAATAAACCTCCAGTCGTGCGGGTGTGAATCAGTAATATTGGCAGACCATACAATTATTGTTTTTGCGTTCGCCAGATCCGCCGGGTCATTTCTCTGATTAAAAACACCTCCATTCCCCAGAACACGGCCCAGGCCGAATGTATCTGACATATCGAGTGAGTACTCTGTCTCAGTTGCCCCGAGGAGGTTTGTAAGACGCTTTAAACTGTAGACTCCCTGAAGGAATCCCATATCACCGCTTACAGTTGAAAAAGCAACCGACTGTTTCCCGAACTCCTCCCGGTAGGCATTAAATTTTGTGGTGATCATTTCAATCGCCTCATCCCATGAAATGCGCTCCCACTTTCCTTCACCCCTTTCTCCTACCCGTTTCATAGGGTATTTTAAGCGGTTCGGATCATAGATCCGCTGAACCTGGCTTAAACCGCGCAGACATACACGGTTATACCGCGAGTCGGGGAAAGGAGCCATTGTTGTTTTAACAGCCTTACCATCTCTTACATGAACATGGAGTCTACATCGGCTCTGACAATTACCTGAACATACACAGCTGTAAATCTCATCGCCGCCCGGACCTGTTGCTTTCTCCGGAATATCTACTGTTCCGGCAGCCAGGCTTCCATCGTTATCCATAAAAACCACCTCACTTTTTAAATTGCGTTTCATAAATATTTAAAACCAACCAGTTGGTACATTTTATACGTAAAAATTTCGACTGCTTTCCCGGTAATAATGCCACCTGTTAAGACAGGTTTTCATAAAACCAAACAGTCGGTATAAACTGAAAAATAAAAAAATTCCCTTTTACCTTATTCTCCTCTCATCAAGAACCGTTCTGATAAACCTGGTACAATCCGTAAGAGGCTCAACTCTTCCTGAAATTTTTGACATAAGAACCCCTCCTTCAATTGAAGCAAGGATCATCCTGGCAAGTACAATTGCAGGTTCCTTCAGTCTTATTTCCCCTTTTTCAACGGCCCGGTTCAGAAGATCTTCAAAACGTTCCTCCCACCTTTTGAAAACTCCTTCAACAAAATTTGATATTTCAGAACCGTCATGCCCTATCTCCAGGGCCATGTTTCCAAACATGCAACCTTTTGTAATATCACCGTTCACATGATAATCTGTAATTGCCTCAATAATACTGTCAATCTGATCAGCCGCTGCCATATGTTCGATACCTGCATTTATTTGAGTTTCATAAATCGTTAATGACTCTTTCAAAACCTCTATTATAAGATTTTCCTTGGACTGATAATGAAAATAAAGGTTCCCCTTTTTTACACCTGAAGAGTCAAGTATATCATTTATACTTGTACTGCCATAACCCCTTCTATGAAAAAGTTCACGGGATACATCCTTTATCCTCTCTTTTGTTTCATCACCTTTCTGCATAAAACCTCTAAAACCAACCAGTTGGTCTATTTTTATCCTTTTATTTTAGCTGTCAATTCTAATAAAAATCATTTTAAAAAAATTATTATGTTATTTTTAATATAATACAGTCACGACAAATCAGGCAAACCATAAAAATTGCCTGATATCAGAAATAATATTTCACCCTGTACTGCAGCGATTTGGCAAAAAAACGGATCCTCCCCCAGTAGCCCCTGTAAGTTACCGAAAAAAAGGCAACGAGCAAAACCGCAACCACTGTAAATGGATAACCGCCTATCCGTTTTTTCAGGGCTGAATAGATATAATCAAAGGGTGTATGTTCCGGAGGAAGAACTATCGTGAAAGACCGGTAAACAGGCTCTGTCCAGGAATAGACTCTTTTTCCATTTATAATTTTAAAATACCTGCACCTTGCCCCAACGGTATAACTGCCGTTCTTCAGGCCCGCGATATTTATTATCCCGGTTTTGAGATTAATCCTCTCCGGCGGGACTTTGCCCTCCCTGCCCATAATCACCGAATAACCTTCAATATTTTCAGCACGTATATTTAAAGGCCTGATAACTCCTTCAAAACTGCTTTTATTAAAATGAGAGAGAGCCCCGAAGGGGAAAACAAGCTCGATACCCGGCACGCCCGCAGGAACAGTACGCTTTTCTTTATAATTGAGATCAAGGTTAGCTATTTTTTTCAGATAATCCGGATCGACCTTGCCCTCACTGCCGACTACAAATGTGTAAGTGGAAACACGGCTTACCTGGTTGGTTTTACTCACAGAAGCAAGATTAAAAAAATAAACACCCTCTTCAAGTTTATCAAATTCAATTCCGAAATCGTTTAAAAATTTACCCGGTTTTACAGGCACATCTTTCGTAAAGCTGTAGACAAAGCCCTTCAGCCTTCTTGTATCATTTACCGCCCATCTGAGTACAGCGTTCTTAGCGGTCGAGTTCCCGTTTTCAGGATGGGTTGTTGACACAATTACAGGCATGGCAAGGGGGTTTGAACTGACCTGCAGCCTGTAATGAACAGTCCGGCTCATATTACCGGCGCCGTCTACTGTCCTGATGTGAAAATATGTTATACCGTCCTCCAGCCCGGTAACCAGGGTACTTGAAGCGTCATACCTCATATTCTGGATAGAGGGATTTGTATCGGGAGTTTTATCGATCAAAGTGGCAAAACCTGCAATGCCCGATTCATCATAAGGTTTTCTCCATCTTATTTCAGCCGATGTTTCCCTGCTCCAGCTGTCCTGAGCATGCGTCCGTGATGACACCACGGGGGAATTCACATATATATCAGACTGATTCATGGTAATACCGCCGCCCTCCTCCCAGAAAACAAGGAGTTTCTTCCCTGAACCCAGGGCAACAGGGCTGCGCCCGGGCACCTGTTTTACAGAGAGTTTCTTTTCCTCAAGAAATTCCCTGGTGTTCACAGAATAGTTACGGTAGAATATCCGGCTCCCTTTTTCACGGAGGTCGTACCATGTAATAAATATCTCATTATCCGGGCCGAGAGTCACATCAGGAGAGTAGCAGTTCGCATTTGTAGTCGAGACCTTAATCGGGACTTCATCCCACCTGTCTCCAAGCCTGTATCCTCTTAAAAGATTAATTGCCCAGTTCTTCTCGCTGTTGTTCATGTAAGCCAGGTAGATAATATCATCAGAAATCTCAATTGACGGAGCCTGACTGTTGCTTTTCCCTGTTGTTATTTTTTCCACCCTGCTCCAGCTCTCACCGTAATCTTCTGATTTAATGAAGTAGAGATGGTCAACGTAACTGGCCTCTTTAGTCTGCCATACAATAACGGCATTTCGTTTATTGAATTTCACTGCCGGGAAAAACGCGCCTTTCACATTATCATTAAGCTCCGCAACAGGTTCGGGAATAATAAACTTACCCTTCTCCCTGACGGAATGAAACAGGTTGAATATCCTGTCCCTGTACGCGGTAAAAAACAGATGCAGGTTGTCCCTTTCATCAAAGGCAAATACAGGGAGAATCTCCATCTGCAACCCGAAGGTTATCTGCTCAGGAGGGGACCATGTCGCTCCCAGGTCTTTTGACATGGAATAGAACATCGCCCCTTCAGCCTCATCCTGCGAAAGGATATTCCACACAGCGTAGATCTCCCCTGACCTGGAAATCGTTATTCCGGGATTTTTCCTTATCGATGTACTGTACTCAGCAACCTTTACAGGCTGAATAAAGTCCGCTCCGGCATTGACCGAAACCGACACATATATGCCGGCGCTCCCCCTGCTGTCCCCTTCATATATTACGGCAATAAGATTACCCCTGCTGTCAACAGAGGGACTCTTTGCCTTAATTCCTCTCCCTGATATCAGCCTTGCCTTCTCCCACCCCTGAGGATCTGTCCTTACATCCTCTGACTGGAAAAGAATCACAGTGGATATGCTGAATACGATAAAAATCAGGATCATAAAAAAGAAGAGCCTGATTCCGGGGAACCTGAAATAGAGTGACAGTAATATGCCTGAAAATCGTTTCATAAACCTGAATTACCTTATATTATTATCGAAATATTTTTAATAATATTCAAGGATGAAACAGTAATTATAATTTAAATTTTGGTATTTATTCTTTAAATAATTCCAAAGCACTGATATATTGCCAATATTAAAATTTTAATTGCAGTTTTTTTTTTATTATATATAACATGCACAGGATATCCTTATTTCACAGCCTGCATGGGCGGAAATGATTATATATTATATCCTGTTATCAGATTTCAGCAGGGACGAGCCGTCCGATTAAAAACAGAAAGGAGCATAAATGAAGCTCAGCGATATTATCAAAAGTGACAGTGACCGCCTTTTCATCGTAGACACAGAGTGTTTTATTATATTTACAGGCGGCTCGATTAATGATGACAGGCCTTTCATCAGGATAGGCACATGGGCGGATCTGCCGGTTGAAATAATACCCCTTGTGGAAAATATAATAATAAGCGACAAAATACTGGGCAACCCGGCAATGGAACAGTTCAATATCAACGTCAGAAGCCTGGTTACGAACAGATATATAGGAGGGGAGTCTATACTCAGAAGATTTCTCGATTACCAGAGAAATTTCGGCCTTGATCTAACCAATGTTTCGGCTGTCAACATTGAAAAGGATCTCCCTGAACTTCCGGACAAAAAGCATATTTCGGACAGGGATCAGTTCATTGGTGTTTTCTACAGTGACGGCAATGTTAAAATTGTCCATGACGGAAGAGATATTTTCGACCTGAACTCCATTTATAACCGGAATATCAATATCACAGAAATACTGGATCGGCTGTCAAAGAACAACAGGCATAACCAGAGGTACTCGGGCAGCGGATTTGTTATTTCCGACAGGAATCCCCTGTTTTATTCGGAAGGCTACTTTACCTCATACCAGTTCCCCAGGACCTACGCTTCCGATTTTTCACTTCTTGAAATAGATCCCGGGAAAGTCAGGGAACTGCTCCTCCCCTCCCATAACATGATCTACGCCTCAGATATTCTTAAATACAAGCACGCAAAATCGGGAAAGACAAGGATTTTTTCCGACAACAGGGACCAGACTGAACTGATAAGAAAACTTTTCAAAGGCGCGACAACTCTGGATGAACCCTTTTCAGAGATGAACTACAGTACCGGAAACGGAATGTTTATAACAGCTTACGGGGATACCCCGAATATCAGGGTGCTCTGGAGCCCCGAGACGAAGAAAGAGAAAGGGCTTTCCATATGTTTCATTAAATCCCCTGCCAATATTAAAACGATCCTCAAAGAACCGTCAGACGCTATAGTCATATCGTATACAGCATATGAGCAGTCAGCTCTTCTGTTCAAATCAGTTCAGAAACCTGTGATGATTCTCAATGACGGCAACCGGAATATTCGAAAAATTTCTGACTCTGAACATCTGATTCTGCAGAGCGGTATACAGTATGATCTGAAAAGCTACGAGACAGCTGACGATTTAAAAAAAACCCTTGAAACAGATGAAGAATTTAACGAGGCATTAAACAACGGCAGCACAGCCGCTATTGACAGCTGGTTTGAGAACAGACTCTCTTCCGGGTGTGATTACTTTTCACTCGCGAATTCCATCACCCTTCTCAGGGTACAGATGAACTCAACCAGAGACCGTAAACTTTATTCGGCTTTGAGGGAACTTGTACAGAAATACAGCCGAAAAGTCTCAAGACTAAGGCCTGAAAATTTCAGGGCTGATTCATTTATCGAGATAGCACTTTGCAATAAAAGTTCATTCCCCATTGCCCGTAAAATAGACAGAAAAACCAATACCTTTTTTGCAGACACCTACAGCAGTGACACACCCGGCATTAATGACCTTGACAGCGACCAGTTACAGCTCGCGGAACGGATTATAAACGACCGGGAAAGACTCGCTAAAATATTGTCCCTGTTTTATGAAGACAGGATTTCTCATCCGACATTCCAGTTTATGAAATCTGAACTTGGACTTTTAAAAGACGAAATCGATAGCCGTAAAGAAATATATAACACCGAATATTATGACACTGAAACAGCTGAAAGAAAACGGAAGAAGAAGGGACCCGGGGTTTTAAGCTTTCTTTCTGACTCTGATGATTCTGAAAATACAGGTTTCAAAAAATATCTGAAAAACAGATACGGTATAACAGCAGCAGTACTTATTATCCTTCTGCTCCTTGCTGCGGGAGGGCTGATTGTTAAAAATACATTTAAGGATGACAAACCTGTCCTGACCGAAAAAGACATTGCAAAGGAAACTGAAAACAAAAATATAGTGGTGACCGTAAAAAGGGTAGATGAGCAGGAAAAAGAACTACTGAAAAAGCATAATGTCAGAATCAGCGATTACGACATATTCCACTATGCGAATGATGTGGCTATAAAAAACGGATACTCCGGCCTTACGTTATCCGGACTGAAAATGAAAAATCCACACTGGATATACCCTTCCAATATTTTCATAATGCTTGACGGGGAAAAAGTTGTGGTACAGAAGGGTGATACCCTGTGGGACCTGGCACATGCGAAGCTGGAAAAGATGAATGCCGACTTTTACAATATTATGGACAGGCTTGACAGCACAGATCCGGATGACACCGATAAGATCAGGGATATCCTTAATGAAGCAGAAAAATTCCTGTATACGGTTCAGCAGAAAAAATTTATTGAAAGCTATAAAAACAAGTACCTGAAAAATGACAGATGAAATAAATTATTATATCGAGCCTGTAGAAATTGAAATTTACCTGAAAAAGGCCGGGATTGTAAGAACCATTATAAAAGATCTGAAAATTGAACTCATAGATGTAGTGCCCGGAAATGAAAAAAGTCATGAAATTTTTGAACTCTTCAAATCTATGGATGAACCTATAGACCTCATGGAGGTGCAGAATTACTTCCCGCAGTATATACGCAATATCTATGACTCCTACTACAAAAACATGGAGTTATATGAAAAACTGAGCATGCACTTCAAGGCCGGGCTTGCAGGGATGACGGACTCGTGGAGAAACGCCCTTTATTTCACCGAGCTGTTAATGAAGTATGAACCGACCGTAGCATCAACAGAAATTCTCGGAAATTTCAGCACCTACAACCTGAACTACCTGATAAAAAAGCTCAACTCGCTGAATGAAAAATTTCTCCTGGAGGATTCAACGGTTTATTACCTGATTAAAAGAAAAAATGAAGCTTACAGTGAGCATCCCCCGGACAGGGAGTTTGAAAAACTGGTGGAGTTGTGGGAATACAACGTAAAAGGGAAAAACTGAAACAAAGTTTTTTTACTGAAAAAATCAGTAAAAAAACCAGTAAACTATATCCATGAATATGGCAATGATAAAAAAAACCGTAAAAGCCTTAAATATTTTTATAAAAAAATCCTTCATAAACTTCTAATCCCGGACAGCCGCTCTTGTAATTTCAAAAATGAGGTTCTGCTCACCCCTCTTTACATATAAAGTCACCCTGGTGCCGGCCTTTCCTGTCAGATATTTCCTGTAAATTTCGTCAAACCTCATACCGTTTTCAACAGGCATTTCATCAATCTGGATTATTAAATCACCAGGTCTTACACCGGCCTTGTACGCCGGGCTCTCCTCATAAACCCCGCTTACAAGATAAGGTGTGCTCTGACTTACCTTTCCGCTCCCTATGGGCACCTCGATCCCGAGAATACCCCTATCTGAATCTGAAGAACATGATACAAAAAAAAGAATAAATAAAGCCAGAAAATAAATTTTTATCCTGTCCATAGACACCGCCTGAATTATTGAGTATTATTTGCAGATTCTTTATCAGAATCTGTTTTCTCTTTTCTTTCGGATTCTATTTTATTTATACCATCAGTTGCCGGCTTCTTTTCCCCGGAGACTTCGCTGCTTTCTTCTTCCTTCTTAACATCATCTATTACTTTAACATCCCCCACAAGGCTGTCAAGAATTGATTTACTGTTAAACAGCTTATAATTGTCATTATGATGCTGGAGGAGTTTAGAATAATCCTGCTTTGATGACACTGCCGCCCCTTCACCTGAATGGTCTCCCTGTTCAGAAAGGGTCTTAAGTGTGGCTGTTATAAGCTTAAAGTTATAGTTATCAACATATGATCTGATTATCGGTTCAGCTTTATCAAATTCCCCGTTAAGGAGATAGCGGGAGAGCCTCTGTTCTTTTCTGAATCTGACCCGCCGTGCGACCCGCCCCTCAAAGGCAACCTCTTTAATTTCAGCGGTCCCTGTTTTTTCCGTGCCCGCGGAACCATCCTTTGCAGCTGTCTCACCGCCCCCCTGGTTCTCCTTCTCATACTCATCGTATGTTTTGTTCATCTCTTTTATATAATCCTGCTCATTTTTATCCACAAATCTTTTAAAGAATATTGAGCCGTTCTCATTCTCACTTTTAAACAACTGGTTAAATATCTTCATTTTGAATGCCGGGGTCCGGCTCGTATAGATGGCGATAAAACCATACCTTTTTGCACGTCTTGCCATATTGATAGCATCAACATACTTATAAATTTTATATGAATAAAGTCTCGGGTGCGAAGCTTCCCCCACTGTATAATGTGTTCGTGAAAGGGTCCTGTCCCGGTAACCCAGCGTCAGGTACTGACGGGCTATGGGATCTTTTGACCTGATAATTTCCGGCGCAATATTATCCAGAATATTTTTTGAATCTTCAAGATAAAAGTCTGTCAGAATTTTTTCATAGAGTACAACCATATATTTCTGGGAATCATAGACATTATCAAAAGCCCTTTTATAATCCCCCTGAAGAAAAGCAACTTCCCCGTTAAAATGCTTCTGGTATATAACAAAGAGATCATTTTTTTTATCAGGGGAGAAATTTGTAACACCTACATCGATATAGTCTATAAAATCCCTGTTTTCCTTAAGTATTCTCTCAACATATGTCTGATCTATCGCAGAAAATGCTGTAGAGAGTCCTGCGAAGATGAACAGAATAACTGCAATAATACCGGTTTTTATATTCATTCCATTTAATCCCCTATTATGAAGTCTGGAAAAACTGTGAAAAGTTAAAGTTCAGCTATAAATGTTTATACAACCGTATATATATCAGCCGATAATCCGGATGTCTCATCAGAATTTGTATAAAAAGGAACCCCTACCCCTATATTATGATTATCGTCCTTATTAGATTAAAATAGAATATTTTTATTGTAAATCAATTTTTAAATGTGCAGTATTATAATTATTAACAGGTAGTTATATAAAGCATAACAGTAAAACGTATGCAGTCATTTTTAGTAACGATTATTATACAGTATTGATTTATTGGCTATACCGCTTTTTTATATTGACATTATGTTCCAATGGCATAATAATTAGTACCTGAAATAAAAAAGTAAATTGAAATGTTTTAATTATTCAGTTATTGATTAATTAACATTTTTTATAAGAATTAAAGCTACTCTGGTTTAATTAAAAACTAATTCCCGGTGTAAAATATGGATTCTGGACTTACTCAGCAGATTAACGAGAACATACTGATTATAAAGGGACGCTTCAAGTCGAGTTCTATGAATCTCTACGGCCTGTTTCTGCTCATTTTCAATACTATGAGAAAACTCGACACTCATCATGTCATAGTTTCCTCCTATTCTGACATGTATGACCATGAACCGCATACATCCTGGGAGAAATATGAAGAGATAATTGTAGACAGGAAGTGGAAAGGCAACTTCAACAACAGTATGACAGCTTCAATAATGGATGCTTTTACCAAACTTTCCGAGGATGTAAGAGCTTCAAAAATCCTTTATGATCATGTCTATAATTATGACTATGACCAGATGGATATTATAATTTATGACCTCATAAACAGAATAATTCATGATAAAAACCTAATGATGGAGACTATAATCCAGGAGGTCTCTTCACAGGAATTCCGCAAAATAAAAGAGGATCGGTCTAAACCGCAGGAAGAAGAGAAAGAGCAGGAAGCACAGGGGGAAACTAAACAGGCAACAATTCTTCAGGTCAAACCTATAGTTGCCCCTATAAACGGCAAGCCGATTTACAGTCTGCGGATAGGAGACAGGATAATTATTAAAATTATTCCCGCATCAAGCAGGGAAAACTACTATATTGACCTGTATAATCTGAAAGAGGAGAAAACAATAAGGCCGGTACCTGCTACTGTTGTTGACATCAAGGCGGGGCTGGGTAAAAATAATCCGGTTGAGATTCTCACGGAAATAATGCCCGGAGTATACGGGCAGTTCACTGAAGATGAAAAACAGGTCAAGCTTAAACTGTTTGATCCCATGGTTGACGATACAATCAATGGCAAACGGAAAGGGCTGACTGGAGCAGGAATTTCATCATCCCCTGATGATGACTCAGCCGCATCGATGAGAAGCATAATCATAATGGCTTCACTGTTTGTTGTCATCCTGACTCTTTTTGTGCTGCTGATTATGCTCAGCTGGTAATTACAATACCGGGGATAAACATAGAGATGGAAAAAGATAAAGAATATATACTGAAATTTGCTCACGAAAATAAGATTAAATTCATCCGCTTATGGTTTACAGACATACTCGGTTTTCTTAAGAGCTTTGCCATAACGATTGAGGAACTTGACGACGCAATAAACGAGGGAGTACGCTTCGATGGTTCAACCCTGCAGGGATATATAAGATCTGATGAAGAGGAGATGTTCGCCGTTCCTGATGTGTCAACATTTCAGATGCTTCCATGGCGTCCGCAGGAGGATTCAGTCGCCAGGATGTTCTGTGATATATACAGAAGGGACATGAAACCTTTTGAAGGTGATTCAAGATATATCCTTAAAAAAAACCTCCAGAAAGCATCAGCAAAAGGTCTGACCTACTATACAGGCCCGGAAATTGAATTTTTCTTTTTTAAAAATTCAGAAAGGCCCGAGATACTTGATCAGGGAGGATATTTCGATCTCACTCCCCTTGATGTAGCTTCAGACTACAGGAGACAGCTTGTTCTTACGCTTGAAAAGATGGGAATTGATGTTATATCCTCACACCACGAGGGTTCATACAGCCAGCATGAGATTGATCTTCGCCACGAGGATGCTCTCACAACGGCTGATAATATAATGACATTTAAGCTAATCGCGAAAGAAATTGGCCAGCTTAATAATATATATGCCTCCTTCATGCCCAAACCTCTCATGGGGCAGAATGGTTCAGGATTGCATATACACCAGTCCCTTTTCAGGGATGATGAAAATATTTTCTTCAATCCTTCCAATGAAAATTACCTTTCATACGAGGGAAGACATTTTATAGCGGGACTTCTCAGGCATGCCAATGAGTTCACCATTATCACAAACCAGTGGATTAATTCCTACAAAAGGCTTGTTGCGGGTTATGAATCGCCTACACACGCCACTTGGAGCCCCAAAAGCCAGTCAGCGCTTGTAAGAATACCGCAAAGCAGACTTGACAAGCCATCTTCAATGAGGGTGGAACTGAGATCCCCGGATCCGGCATGCAACCCATACCTGGCGTTTTCAGCAATGCTTGCGGCAGGGCTGAAAGGGATAGAGGAAAAATATGAACTCCCCGAGCCATACCTGTCATCAAAGAACAGTGAAGATCTGAAAAAGCATCTCCCTCTTCCGATGCAGCTTAACGAGGCTCTTACCTACTTTTCAGAAAGTCAGCTGATGAAGGATACGCTGGGTGATTTCATCCACAGCATGATAATAGAAAACAAGATGTATGAGCAGGAACAGTTTAACAGGTACATTACCGATTACGAGATAACGACATACCTCTCCAAACTGTAACATGAAAAAACACTCCATTGCATTGATCGGATGCGGACGCATAGGCTTTATCCTTGAGGATGACAGGCTGAGAAGAAAGCCGTGCACGCATTATGGCGGTGCCCTCAGCGCGGGGCTTAACATTACCTCCGCCTGCGATATCAACCCTGAACGTACAGAAAAATTCAGAAAAAAAACAGGATTACCCGCCTCTTCATGTTACAGTGATTACAGGCTCCTCCTTGAGAAAGAAAAAGCTGAAATGGTAATAATAGCCACCTGGACCGGAAGCCACGCTGACATAGCCATAGATTCAATTAAATCCGGCGCGAAAGTAGTAGTAATTGAAAAGCCCGTGGCACAGTCACTTAAACTTGCCCGCCTGATCGCAGACACAGCAAAGGAATACGGGTGCACGGTAATCGTAAACCATGAGAGGCGTTTTGACAGCAGGTACGTCAAGGTCAGGGAGATGCTGGAAAAAAAAGATATAGGCAGCATACTCACAGTCAACGCGCGGATTCTCACCGGCGGTTACAGGGGGAACTCGACTCCTGATGAAGGAGGCGGTCCCCTGCTTCATGACGGTACTCACCTTGTTGACATGATCAGGTTTTTTTTCGGCGAAGTTAAATCTGTAAAAGGAAATTTTTCAAGGTTTGACAGGGAATCAGGTTACGAGGATTATGCAACGGCCTGGCTTGAAACAGACCGGGGAGTTAATGTCTTCCTTGAAGCAGGAGGGGGAAGGCGTTATTTCCTCTTTGAAATTGAAATATGGGGTACCGAGGGAAAAATAATTATCGGAAACGGCTATAACAGGCTTTTTAAAAATGAAACTTCAAAGTATTATTCCGGTTTCAGGGATCTCGTGGAGAAGGGATTCCCTAAATTCAGGGTAAATAACTGTTTCACTGAACTTTATAAAAATGCAAAGCTTGCATTAAACGGGAAAGATTTCCGCAACGAGTCCACGATAAACGACGGGTACAGGGCCCTTGAAATTATTCACGCGGTTTATCTCTCATCATCAAAATCGGGAAAGGGAATAAATCTCCCCCTTCCTGTAAACTCGGTAAACCTGAAAAAAATATTCAGGCTTGATTATAAATAGCCGTTTTCAGCGAGTTTTTTCAGAAGAGACTCGTCATTTGCCCCCGGCTCATCCCCCTGTTCTATCCTGCCGAATTGAAGTATTCTCTCAACATACCTGGCAAGAATATCTGTCTCTATATTTACAATATCACCGTTTTTCCAGGAGCCTATGTTTGTGACTTCAAGAGTTTCAGGTATAAGATAGAGCCTGAACCCCTCTTTCTCTATTTCAACCACAGTAAGGGATATCCCGTCAACAGCGATGGAGCCTTTTTCAACGATATATTTCATGTTTGCTTCAGAAACTGAGATATCAATCTCAACACCCTGCGAATCCCTGGATATCTTTTTTACTTTTCCCGTAAAATCCACATGTCCCTGTACAATATGGCCTCCCAGCCTTGTACTGAGGGTCAGAGCCCTTTCAAGATTTACAATTCTACCCGGTTTAAAATCACCAAGTGTTGTTACAGCGAGGGTCACCCTTGATACAAAAACAGAAAAGGTATTTTCAGTCATGGATACAACGGTCTGGCATGCGCCATTAATGGAAATTGAATCGCCTCTTTTAGTTTCCCGGAGGACCATGTCCCCCTTTACCTCGAGAATCTTCCCTTCTCCGGATTCCTTTATACTTACAACGCTGCCTGTTTCTTCAATTAATCCTGTAAACACGGTGACCTCACATCATCTCAAAATTGTACTTTTCCCTGTAGCCGCAATAGAGCAGATCCCGTTCTATCATCGCGGTGGTAATATCATGCAGGAGGAGCGAATCCGACATCCTTTCCAGCGGAGCCCCCTTTATTGGCGGGATACCGTGGCCTGCAACTTTTGGAGCAATTATATAGAGGAACTGATCAATTGAACCGCTGTCAAAGAAGGTTCCGTTAACCCCTCCTCCACCTTCAAGCATTGCATGCATAATCCCCTTCTCTTTCAACACCTGGAAGATAAAATCGATCCCGGCATCCTTCTCTTCCCCCTGCCATAGACGCATATTAAGCTTGTCCTCACATCCCTTTAATAACGGGGTATTTTTAACCGCCTCATGAAATGATTTTTCACTGTCAATTATCACGTAATTATTATCCCGCAGAAAATTACTGTTATCCGGAATCTTTTCAGGCATGCCGATGAGGACCCGTAAAGGCTCGACTGAAGGATCCGGGTCTGATTTGATTATCTGCTCCAGCAGAAAATTTTCCCTGCCGTTAAGTCTGACTCCGCCGCCGGAAAAAATATCCCTTACCGGTTTATCAAAATCATCCGGCCTTATATTAAGTGAAGGATTGTCATTAATAAAAGTATTCCTGCCTACTATAACCGCATCCATTTTAGAACGGAGTTTATGCACAAAAAGCCTTGCCGCATCAGAGGATATCCATTTCGAATCACCGGTTTCCGTGGCTATTTTACCGTCAAGGGTTACCGCGCACTTATTGATTATAAAGCTCTGCCCCCTGAGAATATATTTCTTAAACCCCCTGAGCAGATCCGCCGCTGCGTCAGAAAAGCTGTGCATAATTTCGACCTCTACACCGGCTTCAATAAGGCGTTTTACCCCTTTGCCTGCGACAAGGGGATTGGGATCCAGTATCGGTATAATCACTTTTTTTATCCCGCTCTGAATAATCGCCTCGGTACATGGAGGAGTCTTACCGTAATGGCTGCACGGTTCAAGCGATACATAGATATCCGCGCCATTCAGGTCAGCTCCTGAATTCCTGGCACTTTTAAGGGCTGTAATCTCTGCATGGTCCGATCCGTAAGGGCCCGTACCCCCCTGCCCCAGGATACGCCCGTCCCTGACAATAACAGCCCCCACAGAGGGATTAGGGGATGTCTTCCCCATTTTTGAAAAGGCGATCTCGCAGGCAAGCTGCATATAAACTGAATTATCTGACATCTGAACTAATACCACACTTTAAATAAATATCATCTATATCTTTTTCCAGCATAAAATCCCTATCAAGCCTTAAAACAAGTTTTTCAGCTAGCCCCCTGTTATATTTCACTGTCTCCATATAGCCTCCCGCGATACTCCCTCCGTAGAAAAAAAAGGTTGCTGTTCCGGACACTGCTGCAAGAGGCTGCACATCATTGATATGCGCCCCCCAGGTGATCGCCGCACCGGCGGAAATAAGAATAAAGGAGACAATTCCTGTTCCGGCATCCCCTGCGTAAACATAACCCATTCCAGGTATTATTCCTGCAAAAGCGCCCAGAAAGGGTGATTTCCTCTCCCCGGACAGCGTTTCCGCGTAATTATAAGAATCACTGTATTCTGAATTTATATAATCCCCGAAAGAACTGTTATTGTAAAAACCGTTTAAAATAGTATAATAATGTCTTCGTTTCTCAAAATATTCCGCATATTCGGAGGAGACGCAATCACTTCTCAGCAAAGACCCGGGCATCTCCCCTCCCTTATAATCCCCGGATTTTAAAAAACCGTCAATTCTGAAAATATCAATTTCACAGCCGCACCCTGCTGTTCCCTTCTCTGCGCAGGCCCTGCTGTCTGTTATATCACTATATCTCCCGCTTTTATAATACAGATAATTTTCAGTAACATTGTAGCATAATGGTGAAATATAATCAGGATAGTAACTTTTGAGACGCATAAGTTCTGTATGAGCCCTGTAATACTCGCCATTATCAACAAGGTATCCGATAAAAGACTTTATATTCGCCGGAGAAAACTCAGCAGGGATGTCTTTGCCGGTCCTTAAGGCATCAGAATAACCACAGAAGGGGATAAGAATAAAAATCAGAAGGAGAAGGGGAGAAAATATTTTTTTTAGTTTTTCCAATTCAGGACTCCCAGTTGTTCCGGGCCATACATTGAAAGCACAGCCCGGTATACAGGAGTTATTTTGTTCGCCATTTTTCCCATGCCAGCACAGCGGGGGAAGCGATATAAATTGTCGAATATGTTCCTACCACAATTCCGAACAGAAGAACCGTTGCAAAATTATGAAGCACCTCTCCACCGAGAATAAAGAGAGAGAGAACGGCAAACATCGTTGTGAGAGAAGTAACGACTGTTCTTGAAAGAGTCTGCGTTATAGCCTTGTTTATTACTTCACTGAATATCTGTTTGCTCTTGATCTCATTGGTTTCCCGAATTCTGTCAAATATAACAATTGTATCGTTTACAGAATAACCGTAAAGAGTAAGAAGCGCCGCGATTACGGGAATATCTATCTCAATACCCATCATGCCGCAGAAAGCCACTGATATAACTATGTCATGGATCAGAGCGGCCATGGCTCCCACAGAATACTTGAATTCGAACCTGAAGGCAAGGTAAAGCATCATCATAATAACAGCCATAATGGCGAGCTTATATGCGGACTTCCTCAGGTATTCACCAATTGCAGGCCCGACACTCTCTTCACTTTCAACCGTAATATTCTGAAAAGTGGCAGTGAGCTTTGTCCTGAGCTTTTCAAATTTCGTTGATGTTGTGCTTCCTGCAACTGACTCGGTAGCACTGGCCAGTTTTGTGGAGATCATATATTCATTCTTGTCCGGTTCTCCAATCTGCTGAACAACGGGATTGAATTCAGACAGGGCCTGCCTTATTGTGCCTTCATTAACAGACTTGTCTTCAAACTTTACTATAATCTTATATCCCCCGACAAAATCGATACCGTAATTCAGCCCTCCATGAAAAGAGGCAATAACACCAAAAGCGATTATAATGGCAATTGACAGCCCCAGAGATACAAATCTATATTTAAGAAAATCGATAGTCTTTTCCAAAATTCACTCCTTATATATGCAGCTTTTTTATTTTTTTATTAAGGGATATTATTTCATAGACAAACCTGGTCACATAAAGAGCGACGAACATACTTGAAAGTATACCTATAAATAATGTAACTGCGAAACCCTTAATCGGCCCGGTACCGAACTGGAACAGGATAAAAGCAGCAAGAAGTGTTGTCAGGTTTGAATCGAATATTGTCCAGAAAGCCCGTTCAAATCCCGCCACTACCGCCATACGGACAGATTTTCCTTTTTTAATTTCCTCTTTTATCCTTTCGTAAATAATAACATTCGCGTCAACAGCCATACCCATCGTGAGAAGGAAACCCGCCATACCCGGAAGTGTAAGAGTGAAACCAAGAAGAGAGAGTATAGCGAGCATAAAAATCATATTAAGTATAAGCCCTATGTCAGCAATGAATCCGCCCACCTTATAATAAATTATCATAAATATCATTATAATAATAATACCGACTAAAAATGCCTTTATACCGGCCTCAATTGAATCCTGCCCCAGTGTGGGACCCACTGTACGCTCTTCAATAATTTTAAGGTCAACAGGAAGCGCACCCTCTTTAATAATCCTTGCCAGGGTTCTTGCTTCAGCATATGTAAACCCCCCGCTTATATTACCGCTACCGGAGCCTATTGTTTCCTTTATATTCGGAGCATTTCTGACTTTATTATCGAGGACAATGGCCAGTTTCTTGCCGTGGTTCTTTTCTGAAGTTGCCTCTGCAAATTTCACGGCACCCTCGGCAGTGGTTTTGAAAACTACTACCACCTGCCCGTATTCGTCCCTGTCGACAGTTGCCTCCTGGATATCTGTACCGAGCAGAGAGACCTCTTTCTGCAATACGATGGGGTAATCGGGAAGGATAGCACCGGTATCCTTGTCTCTTTTATAAAAGAAAAGAGTTTCAAGGGTACCCGGAAGTTCTATAGATTTTGACATTTCATCAATAACAAGTTTCAGTTCATCATAGCTTTCAGGGAGCTGTTTATCCTTGTAATTCTGTTTCATCCATGCCATAGCCAGGGAACTGTATTTATCATCAACGATTCTGTATTCGAGCCTTCCTGTTGTACCTATGGCCTTTTTAACACCTGCGGGGTCCTTTACGCCGGGGAGCTGTATCTCAATAGCTTCATTCCCTCTTGGCCTTATTGAAGGCTCGGACACACCGAATTTATCGATCCTGTTTCTCAGAAGCTCAAGCGCCTGCTGGGCAATTTCATTTCTGTCTTTTTCAGTGAGCTCCCGCCCTATCTTCTCCTGAATGCCTTCAAAATTGGCCTGGAGCACAAGGTGCATCCCGCCCTGCAGATCAAGACCAAGATTGATCTTCTTGGCAAGAAATGTTTCTTCCACCCAGTGTTTCAGGAGCTTTGCATCAGCCACACCGTTATATATTCTGATTTCATTCATTATCGCATCAGTGATATTTCTCCCTGAGACAACAATGGTATTTTCATTTAATTTAAGTTCATAATCTTCTGACGAAAATCTCTTCTTGACCGCCTCTATATCATCAGCTGTTGCTGAAGCGGCAAACTTCACCTCCATCCCCTTTGTTCCCACTGTGGGCAGGATAAGAAGAGCTGAAAAAACAATCAAAAAAAGAATAAAAAAAAGCTTATATATCATTCCTCTGGACATTTAGATCCCCTGAATATCTTATTTCCTGTAACTGTTCATTACGTTTCTGGCGGAGCTTCTCCTCACCGAGCCTCTGGATCTTGTTTTATAGAGTATAAATATAACAAGAACCATAAGGAGTATCCCTCCCTTGGCGACAACATCCGCAGTACTTTTGCTTAAACCGAAAAAACCTTTCCCGGCTGAATCATCCTGGTTACCGGTATCAGCTGCATCTGCGGTTTCCTGATTAATCTGTTCAACCATGACCGGTTCAGAATCAGCAATCTTAATGTCAGGAATTCTTTTATACTTAAAATTCCCTTCGTTTATCAGCAACAGGTAATCATCACCTTCATTGCTGTCATTGTTTTTCTGTACGGGTTCTTCCGAGATTGATGGTGTTTTCTTTTTCTTAACCGGAGTTTTTTTCGATTTTTCAACCCCGGAATTTCCTTCAGAAACCGGCTTTTCGGAGGTTTTAACAACCTCCTCATCTCCGGCATTAACCGGTATTTTCCCGGCCGTATCGGCAACACCTTCAATTCCGGTATCAGCCTTATTATCAGTTACTATAGTCCCTCCGATCTCTCCAGCTGTCTCCTGAGAGAAAAGCAGAGCCCCGTAAAAAGACAAACAGATAATTATAGTCAGAACTTTAATCGACTTCATGACAGTATTTTTCACCCGGTCTCAGGTAATCAGGAAATTTTCGCCTGAACGGAACTTTTAATAAAGTCAATATTTGTATTTGATGCAACCTTGAGTGTCACAACATCATCTTTAACATTAACTACAACGCCGTGCATCCCGCCGGCTGTAACAACTTTATCCCCTTTCTGGAGACTGCCAATCATTGCCTGACGCTGTTTCTCCTTTTTCTGCTGCGGCCTTATCAGTAAAAAATAAAAAATCAGTATCATCAAAACGATAGGAACAAGACTTACCCATCCGTTTGATCCGGCAGCACCCTGCCCCTGTGCATAAGCTACTCCAAACATAGTATGTGTCCTTTATTAGATTTCTGTTTATTCATATCAATAGAGAATAAATCCTGAACTTATGTCAACTTATTAATTGAAGGTAAAACTTCAAAACCTGACTAATTCATTCATTCAGTATAATTACAGGCGTATCCAGTGCAATATATTTTTCGATTTCAACAACATCTCTGTTATACATCCTTATACAGCCGCTTGAACAGGGATGCCCGATCGATTTTTCATCGTTATTCCCGTGAATAGCTATGCCATAGCCTATATCAGCCGGTTTGCCATTTTTGACAGGAATCACTCCTTTAAAAATTCCATCCTGATATCTTTTCTTATCATTCTCATTGGGATAATTAATCCCGTAAAAACGGGGACCATATACGTTATCTCCCAGATCCAGGTCTGGATCACCATACCGGGTATAACCGCTGCTCTTTTTAAAATAGTATTCATTCATCCACTTAAGCTTACGGTAAGATCCGGAGCTCCTGTCAGAATCCATACTCAGTATTTCATTGACTTTATAATAACCTTCAGGGGTACGGTTATCACCCTCAAAGAGTTTCGGGCCAAGATCGCCATTTCTGCCGATTCCGATTCTGTATATTGCGACAACGCCAGCCCCTTTTTTATACACGGATAACCTGAATTTCTTTTTTGAGATTACAATAAGATAATTTCCGTTATAACTTTCGAATGTTTTTTCCGCAATCCCATCCTCACTTTCACCGCAGGAGCAGAAAAACGCAATAGAAATGAAAAAAAGAAGCAATTTACGCATCATAGGGTGACCTGTATCACTTGTTTTCAGGAGATTTTATATCAATTAAAGTTTTATACTCCCTGATTACCTCCCCGGTAAGATCATAAACTGACCTTGAATAAAGAAGGGCATCACCTGTATTGATTATAAAGTCAGCATTATGCCTTTTGGCTACAGATGAAACAGCGGTTTTAATTCTACCATAAATTCTCTTCTTCTGATCATCAGAGTTTGCAATGTTCTTGCCCTTATCAATCTGAACAGCATAGGCGTACACCCTGGCAAGATCAACATACCTTATAACATAGGCGTCACTGTTTTGCCTTCCCCATGACGAACATGAAACTGTAAAAAGGGAAAAAACAATAACAAAGAACCCCCCCGCTCTCATCAATACCTTATATCTCCTATGGAAAACTGGAAATTATATCCGCTGATGGTCTTAAAACCGTCATCATAAATCATCTTTTTACCAAACCAGAAACGGAGCGGCATCATCGGCACCTGTAATTTAATACCGAATCCATATGAATATATAAAGTATGGAAGCAGATCGCCTTTGGTTATATCATCAATTCTTCGAAGCTTTCCGCTTGCCAGATCCTCAGACACATATTCCGAGTAAGTGCTGTTAATCAGCTTCTCTTCCCAGTAACTGTCAGACCATAGCGATCCCGCGTCAAAAAAAGCCACTACCCAGAGCATCTGGGGATGCAGGGGTACCCTGTATTCTCCTCCATACAGTATCCTGTGATACAGGCCCACATATCTCCAGGAATCAGGGAGATATGAATCATAATATTCCCAGGCTCTAACAGTTTCAGTACCGCCGATATCAAGCCTGTCTTCAGATTCAAGCCATTCATTATCAGAATTTGACTGGAACTCCTCCACCGTATCTCTCATCATAGGAGGCAATATAAAATCAGCACTTCCCCTGAGTTCAATTACCGTTGGATGGGTTTTAAGAAAAGGTATATGGAACGGGGAATAATATATATACATTTCAGGAGAGACCTGTGTATAGTGATCATCCCCGCGAAGAATCCCTCCTCCAACAAAGCTGAATGAAACACCTGTACGCCACCCCCTTGTGGGGTTCATATAATTGTCCTTTGAGTCCCTGTATATATAAAACTTAAGATTCCTCTTCTCCTGCACACCCTCATCAACAGCCATGAATATTTCATCCGGAGAATTGCCTGAGGGATCCATATATGTTTTAAAAGTATGGGTCCATGTTGTTCCCACGGCCCAGTAGTACCAGAACCTGTAGCTTAAACCTAGGGAGTAACCTATACCCTGTTTTTTATATGTAGCCTTATCATCTGTTGAAGGGAACATAGAAGTGGTTTCATATTGATAAACATAATAAAAAATCGAGCTGTTAAAAGCCACCGGATAGTCAAATAGCCACCTCTCCTGAAAACTAAGGGTCACAGAGGTTTTCTGCGGCCCGTACTCAAATTTCACACCCACTGTCTGACCGTTGCCGAAGAGGTTGTTCTCCTTCACGTCAGCGAATATAGAGAAACCGGAAGCTGAGCCATACCCGCCGCCAAGAGAGATTGTGCCTGTAGGCTGCTCCTCCACGTCAACAATGAGGTTCATAAACCCCTCTTTTGTACCGGGACGAACGTCAAAATTCA
>ERZ795057.1202-NODE-1202-length-23270-cov-9.067801_pt1 | contig 23270 bp, 19 predicted proteins | sample MGYA00375141_ERZ795057 | MGnify/ENA primary metagenome ERZ795057 (study PRJEB30186, sample SAMN05720163) | activated sludge metagenome | isolation source: Anaerobic digester | place: Hong Kong | collected 2015-01-26 ... | reverse complement strand
AAATCCGTCAAGGAGTATTTCATTTACGTTATAATCCGGATTGAAGAATAGTACACCGGCGATATGTTTAATATTAAGAGCCCGCCCGGGCTGTTAATGGAACGGGCAAAGTCTGTTATTTTGTATTAAAAAAAAATCAGTAAATTTTTTTTATACTATCCTTAATTTCATTCGTCTCTATAATGGAGCAAAAAAACAGGAGGCGAAATGACTATTCAGGAAAAGCAGAAATTTGATAGGGAATTTGAAAAACTTTACGAAGAGTATTTTAGTTATCTGGTTAAATATCTTCTTACGATTGTCCATGATTTCAGCAGTGCGGAAGATATAGCGCATGATGTTTTTCTCAGGATTTATAAAAACAGAAAGATCCCGCCATCGGATCTCGCCCGATGTAAAAGCTACATGATCAAATCGGCGAAAAATATGGCAATAGATTATCTGAGAAAACAGAAACGCGACGAGCGGAAAATGAGAAGGGTAATACCTGAATGGGATGAGAAAACAGATCTCTCAGATAATATTGAAAATATAGTTATTGAGGGGTGTATCATTTCAACTGTTAATGAAGTTTTAAGTGATTTCCCCGAGAGGAACAGAAAAATATTTATTGAGGGTGTAATGGAAAATCGATGCCTGAATAATTTATCCGCAAAGGGGGGGCTTTCAAGGTATAAAGTCAGGAGAATTCAGACAGAGATAGTATACAGGTTAAAGGAGAAGTTGAAGGATTACCTTTGACCTGTCATATAAGGCTTATTCCGACAATCAGCAGATCATCCTGAAAACCGGCACCTCCATTTATAGTGTCCAGTCTGTTCATAATATTGTCCAGGATGTTTCCCATACCTGTTGTTGTATCGTGTCTGAATATCTGTTTCAGCTCTTCCCCGGAACCTATAGGCACACCTGTGATATGATCGGTCATTTCAGGGAGACCGTCTGTGTAGATGAAAATTCTGTCACCATGATAAAGTGTACATTCCACTATGTTATATTCCACGTTTTCCATGAGGCCTATTAGCGAGCCGTGAGATTCCAGAAGTTCCACGTCGCCGGATTTTCTCACCACTATTGGCGAAGGGTGTGCGCCATTAGAAAACTTAAGCCTGTATATATCCTCTTTCTCATCGTACAGAATTAAAGAATAGATTCCGGTGAGAAAGTACGACGACATATAACCGGAAATGCTTCTGTTCAGAGCCTTAAGGTATTCCACGGGGTCTTCCCTGTACCTTGAGTAGAGGTCATCAGTAATAAATTTCAGAAGCGAAATGAAAAGTGAGGATGCTACTCCATGCCCTGATATATCGCCTATAAAAACAGACATGTCATCAGAGCCCGTGCTTTTAACGGTGAAGAAATCCCCCCCTATCTTCTCTACACAGCGCTGCCTGAAATCCATTTTAAATCTTTCCCAGTTGCCGGAGTCGGCACGGAGAAGAGTGCGCTGAACAATTTCCGCTATCGATATCTCTTTCTCTATGATCTGGTTTCTTTCCATCAGCTTGAGCTGGTTTTCTTTCAGCTCATTTTCAATAGTTTTTCTGAGGGTGATGTCCTCTTCAACTGCAACATAATTGGTAATCTTATTGTTTTCATCTTTGATGGATGAAATTGAAGCGAGTTCCCAGTATTCAGTGCCGTTTTTCCTGATATTTTTAAGCTCCCCGGTCCATTTCCCTCCGCTTTTGATAACGTCTATTATCATGTTCACTTCATTCTGAAGCAGACTCCTGTTAAGGAAGTCTTCAGGCCTTTTCCCTGTGACCTCTTCCAGGGTGTAGCCTGTCATCTCTTCAAACCTGGGATTAATATATTCTATTCTGCCCGTCCTGTCTGTGATGCAGATGCTGGCCGGAGAGTGCTGCACTGCTGCTGAAAATTTTCTCAGAATATTTTCAGCGTTTTTTCTTTCCCTGAGTTCACTGTGAAGCTCTCTTGTCTTCTCTTCTATTTTTTTGGCCAGGAAATTGTTGTATTCTTCAATGATTTTCTGCTGGGCCGCTGTTTTTTCCTCATAGGCTTCTATTATGGGGATATTCATGTACACTGCAATGGTTATAAAAAACATGATTATCATAATAAATATTTCGCGCAGCAGGTTGAAACCTGTATTTACTGTTACACCTTCAACAACCCTGATATATATTTCAGCACCTGAATAATAGGCAACAGCAAGAAATATGATCCAGTTTGCCAGAATAAGAAAAAAAACAGTCCTGTAAATTTTCTTATTATATAGAAACAGGTTCGTAATGACCAGTGTAATATAAAGGACAGCAATATTGTACGACATAAGAGCAATGTCCCAGCCAAGCTGTATTGCGTAGATATATCTGGAGGATATAATACTTACTGCGAACAGAATTGATGTGATGAAAGAGAGCCTGGTTGCTTCCCGAAGCTGTTTTTTCCTCGTATAAATGAGCCAGGCCATTACGGATACTGTGAAATTTATTGCAAACGGAATAATAACCGTAGTTATATGTATACCGGCAAAGAGCTGAAAAATTGCTGCAACAAAAGTGATCCCGGCAATTGAGATGAAGTAGATAAAACTTCCCCGGATCTCCATAACGTGCCAGGGCCTGTACCCCGGTTTGTAGTTAAGGGCAAGCAACTCTTCAGTTACCCCTATAAATGACCATATAGCGTCGCTTATTGAATTTCGGCTTTTCATTTTATGTTATTTTTTTTCAGAAAAAGACTGTCCGGACATTAGAAGATCGGCTATATGCGCCTTTTTGTCAATTTATTTAAATTTTTCACTCCCCTCTGGCAGACCTCTAATAATATGACACGTCAGTTTTTATGTGATGATTATTCATAATTCTGAAAGAGGTATTTTTTGCGGATATTTTTAATAAAAATAGGATGAGTGTTATTAAAAAATAAAATAATTGTGGATTTATATAAAGCAGATTTATAAATGGGACTGTAACGATTATTTTTGGTGTAAACAGCCGGATAAATACGGCGGATTATACCATCAATAATATAAATATAGAAAAGGGTAAAGCCGGATTGGATAGTCGGCAGAAGATGGTCAGAAACCGCTTAATTGCGGTGGTTCATGGAAAATTCAGCAAACCGGCTTTACCGATATACCATAAAATTCAAAATAAGTGAGGTTTTCTATGGATCGCATAGTTGATTCAAGGGATCAGAAGTTTGTTCTTTATGAAATGCTGAACGTAACTGATCTCTGCAAAACAGAGATGTTCGCTGACTTTGATCAGGAAATGTTCGATATGACTCTGGATCTTACAAAGCAGATCTGTGAAGAGCATGTTCTCGGATGCTACCAGGAGGTAGACAGTGAAGGAGGAGCAAAATTCGATAATGGAAAAGTAACTATTCCTCCACAGTACCACAACGTTCATAAAATTATGACTGAAGCCGGCCTTTTTCATATGGGTATAAGCCCTGAGCATGGCGGACAGGGAATGCCTTATACAATCTGTTTGGCATCTTATGAGTACTATTCATTCCATATGGGTTTCATGCTTTATCCTGAAGCAACAACAGGCGCCGGTCACCTTATCGAAGTCTTCGGTACAGACAGACAGAAAAAACTTTACATGGATAAGATGTACGCCCAGGAATGGGGCGGAACAATGTGCCTTACAGAGCCTGATGCGGGTTCTGATGTAGGAGCTCTGAAGACCAAAGCCGTGAAACAGGCGGATGGTACATACAAGATTTACGGAAACAAGATATTCATCACATCAGGTGAGAACGACCTTTACGAAAATATGGTTCACCCTGTACTTGCAAGGATCGAAGGCGATCCCGCAGGCACAAAAGGTATATCAATCTTCATCGTTCCCAAGTATAAGGTAAATGAAGACGGAAGCATGGGTGAATTCAATGATGTACATTGTACAGGTATTGAACACAAGATGGGCCTTAAGGGAAGCGCTACATGTTCACTGAGTTTTGGTGATAATGATAACTGTGTAGGCGAACTGCTTGGCCAGGAGAGAAAGGGTATGGCGATCATGTTCCAGATGATGAACGAAGCCCGTCTCGGAATGGGACTCCAGGGCGCAAGTACATCTTCAGTATCATACCTTCACGCACTTGCGTATGCTAAAGAAAGGGTTCAGGGCAAGAATATCATGGATATGATGAACCCTGACGCTAAGAATGTACCTATTATCCAGCACCCGGATGTAAGAAGGATGCTCCTCTGGATGAAAACTCATGCTGAAGGTATCAGGGCACTTGTTTATCTCTGCGCTCTCTGCCTTGATAAAGCTCACGCTTCAACAGGTGAAGAAGTTGATAAATGGTCAGGTATCATGGATTTTCTCATTCCTGTATGTAAATCTTACGGAACAGATATGGGCTTCAGGGTAACTGAGCTCGGTATCCAGTGCTTCGGCGGATACGGTTTCTGTAATGATTACCCGATGCACCAGTTCATGAGAGATATGAAGATCGCTTCTCTCTATGAAGGTACAAACGGTATCCAGGCAATGGACCTCGTTGGAAGAAAACTCGGCGCGAAAAAAGGCGCTGTGTTTATGAACTACCTTGGCGAAATGAACAAGACATATGAAACATACAAGGACTCTCCAAGACTTGCTGATATGGCGAAAGATGTAAAAGAATATATCGATCTTCTTGCCGGCCTTGGAATGTATTTTGCTTCATGCTCAAAAGAAGGCAAGTTTATGCTTCCTATCGCAAATGCGAAGCCTTTCCTTGATCTGGTTGGTAACATTTCTCTCGCATGGCTCCACCTCTGGATGGCCGGTGTTGCTGAAGGTAAACTCCAGGAGATATACAAGGCAAAAGGCGTTGCTGCTGATGACAAGAAAGCGATTAAAGAACTTCCGAATGAAGACAAGGAAGCTGCTTTCTATCAGGGTAAAGTATTTGGTGCAGAATACTATATCAAAAACATTCTTCCAGGTGCAAAATCCTACGCTGAAGCAATAAGGAAAGAAGACCTTTCTATTATGAAGATTAACGACGCAAGCTTTGCCTGCGGTGAAAATCTTTAATCCCCCTCTGCCCTCCGGGCATCTCCCCCGTAAACGGGGGAGAATTTAAGGGATAAATTATTTCTTTATAAAAAAGGCTGCCCCCGGGCGGCCTTTTTCTGTTTAAAAAAGATCTTGATTGGAATTGTGTGGTTTCTATTATGGAGTTCAATGGTGTTGTAACATGAAATTTAAACTCATTATTACAGCTTTCTGCTGCATAATTATAACAGGTCTAATTTCCCTGTATATCAATTCATCAGGAGATGCGGAGTGGCTCCAGGTTGAAACACCTTCATGTGTCTCATATAAAAAACCATTTAGTATACGGGTTACGCTTTTTAATCCTGAACCGGGCATGATTATAGGTGCGGATATTCACGGTTCAGATAAAGCCGGGGTCTCCCGCGGATTTTTATCCGGGGTGAAGAATCAGAAAGTTACCTGTGGTAAAGCAGTTTATGAATTTTCAATAAATGTTCCTGAATACCTGAGCGTTGAGTATGTTTTTCCGGTTATTGTTCTTTCAGAAGACGGGACATGGGAGAAAAGGGTCTCGGCCGCAGAAGGTGAACCTGTCCCTGTAATTAAAACAATGGATGAAATAACCAGCCTGCATTTAAAAAAAATGAAGTTAAAAAATACGGCAGAGGGGAAGGTCCGGGCAATGCCGGAGTCTGCAGAACTCAGCATTCTTATTTCAATTATCTGGTTTGCTGTATCGGTAATTACTGTTATTTATAAAACAGGGGGCAGGGCGTATCTTTTTCCCGCGGCATCTATAGTTTCAGCTGTATGGGAATTATCGGGATGCAGCGATGCCTTGGCTGCGGCTTTTCGTTATACAGCACTGAAACACGGGTTGTATATTTCAAGGCATGCTCCTCAGCAGTATTTTTCAATAATTATAATTTTTCTCTTCATTGCTGTTTTACTATACCTTTTGTTATTTGCCAAAAGAAATTGCGGATTGGTATTATTGCTATGTTTTTCGATCTTCTGGAGCGTTGCCTTTTTACGGGTGCTGTCACTTCATCAAATTGACAGGCTCTTCTCTTTTACAGTATCTGAAATACCGATGGGGCAGGCCATAAGGCTTGCTGCTTCATCTGTTTGTCTTGCCGCAGTTATAATTATTTTCTTAAGAGAAAGAAGGAGGGCGGTTTCGGTTCCCGGCAATAATTAAAGGTCTCACTGATATGGTATAATCCCCGGATAATAAAATTTGACTTTCAGTCTAACAGGATATATTTTATTACAAATCCGCTTTTTGCTTATGTATTCAGAATTACAGTGATATTAAAACATTATCCGGGGGTTGTATTTGGTTGATTCGCCAGGCCATTTTCTGATTTTTTTCGGAGGAGCCATGTCATGGACGCTTTCATTCGGCCAGCTGATGCTGAAAGAGAAGACTATATTCAACTATATGTTCGCTGCCCTGCTGTTCAGCGCGGGGGTATGCCAGTTTTATTGCGGCCTGATTGTTACCAATACTATAACTGATCATCTTTATTTTGCCTTTCTTCATCTTCCGTTTTTATGCGCGACAGGGCCTGCTTTTTATTTCTGTTTTAAATCAGTAATCGGCACGGAGTATAATTTCAGGAGGAGAGATATCCTTCATCCGGTTTCGGTAATTATAGTTGCCATTATGATAATTCCGCTGGTGATTGCTGATGATAGTGTGAAAACAAGGGTGGCATTAAATCCCCCCTCCTTTATAACAGGGGATATATGGCGAACTTATTGTGCAATTATAATTACCGCTATTATACTGGATGTCCTGGGCTATATGTTTTTCTTTCTTAAAGAGTGTTCATTTCTTCTGGATGTTGAATATATCCGCGCGAAGAGAGTCCCCCCGCTTATTATAATCATTATGGCTATGATTTACATAATAGGTATACTTTACTTTTTTACCTTTATGATAAATAATTTTGCCGTTCAGCAGGGAGATCTGTATCCTGCAACTCTGGAAATTTTATCGGATATACTTTTTATTATCATTTTTCTGATGTATTTCATGTCAAGCAGAAGCAGTAATTATTTCCAGCTATTAAGAAATCAGGCTGAAAAGAGCCGTTATGAGAAATCGAAGATTAAAAATGTTGATCTGCCCGGGATTCTCAGGCATCTGGAGCATCTCATGGAAGTTGAGAAGGTTTTTCTTAATGAGGACATTTGCCTTAACATGCTTGCCGGGGAGCTTGGCATAGAACCGTATCAGCTGTCACAGATAATAAATGAAAATTTTAATAAAAATTTCAATTCATTCATTAACAGCTACAGGATAGATGAGGCCAAAAGGCTTCTGATTGAAGAGGTCAACAGGACAGTTTTTTCGATATCCTATGCTGTGGGTTTCAATTCACCCGCCCCTTTTTATGAATGGTTTCAGAAACTCACGGGAATATCCCCTTCCAGGTTCAGAAAGAACAGCATGGCGGAATAAAAGTCTCCTGATTCATAAATCAGGAGACTTTTATTTTTAAGGATTTATGAATCAGGATGATTACCTGCCATAAATAAATTATTTTTTTAAAGATTCAGTTAAAATCCATTTTTAAAAATTTTATTCTCTCCCATATTAAAAGACCGTCTGGACGGTTTTTTAATATGGGAGAGAATATTTTAAGGAGATTGTTTAATGAAAAAAGTTTATGCTGGAATAGGTTCATTTGTATTATTCTGTTTTTTTGTTTTTAACATTAGCGGCTGCCAGGACGCCGCACCTGATCAGGGGACAAATCTTAATGTTGAACCGGTATTATCAGATACAACAAGAGCTGTATCCTCCTCAGATGAAGGAATTCTTGATCAGTCTGAAGGTGAAACACTTGTAAGTGAACTGGCTGAAAGGGGTGTTTCAGATGTTACTATAGATCTGAATGTACGGGTTACAGTTCCGGTATCGGAGAATCCCCATTCTGATGAGGAAATTGATCTCTGGGGTACCCTTATAAGGCCCGCAGGGGGAGGCAAACTCCCCACGATACTCGTTGCCGCGCCTTACAGGAGAGAGATTATGATGCTCTTAAGTGTGACTACAATAAGCAGCGGATATAACCTCTTTGCCGTTGACATCAGGGGTACAGGGTCATCTGAAGATGCATGGACATCATTCGATCTTGTGGAGCAGTATGATATCAGGTATGTTGTGGATCGTTTTATACCTTCTCAGGACTGGTCTGACGGAAAAGTGGGGATGGTGGGAGGTTCATATCTCGGCATAATACAGCTCCTTACTGCGGGCCTCGTTGATACAGATCCTGTTACGGGTGAGCCTGTTCACCTGAAGGCTATATTCCCGCAGGTCCCGATGGCGGATGTTTACAGAGACATTGTTATGCATGGAGGGAATCTTGACCTTCTTTTTATCCCCATGTGGCTCGGGATTGTTGACCTGCTTGCGGTATTCCCTCCGCTTCTGATCCTGGGGGAGGACGGGAAACTGACTGATGAAAGCATAGCTGAGTGCAAAGAAACTCTGCAGGAGCATATCACCAATATCCCCACAACAATAGGATGGATAATGGATCCTGAACATATAAATGACGGATATTTTTATAAATCAAAATCCGCAATGATATACTGGCCTGTGAAGCCTGAGGGGGGATGGGGATTCGCTGAAGGTGAGCGCTCCATGCCTTCAAAACTTCCTGTTATGACTGTTGGCGGATGGTTTGATATATTTACAAGGGGTACACTCAATACATATCAGTACGGATTGAGCGCTCATGACCAGTCTGACAAGCGTATGATTATTGGAGAGTTTTATCACCTTGAAGGGGCCATGGGCCTTGGGCTTAACTCAACCCTCTCAAGCAAACTCCAGACAAAGTGGTTTGACTGGAAAATTAAGGGTACACCTGAACCTGTAATGGAGGACTACCCCGTACTTCTCTATGTTATGGGTGAGAACATGTGGAGGGGGGAGAAGACCTGGCCTCTTGCTGAAAGCAGGACAGAGAAGAAGACACTCTATCTTACAAAGAAGAACCCCTCTGCAATTGACGGTGACTGGTACAGCGATGAGCCGTGGTGGCTTCTTAATAAAAAGTATACGGATAATGACCTGGGGCTTTCAGAAACCCCCGATTATTCCGGCGATAACCCTGTGCTTCAACATGACCCGCTGAAACTTAAGGGGCTTAAGTCCAGGGCAAGTGTAAGGTGGCTCATGGGGCTGGAGGCCCTGATTGCCGATATATCCAAATTCTTTTTTGACGAGAATATAGACGCTTCTCAGTGGTATGAGGACGAGAGAGATGACGAGAAGGACTGCCTCACCTTTACAACCGAGCCTCTGGAGGAGGATGTTGAAATAACAGGCCCGCTCTGCGTTACATTCTGGGCAAAAACAAAATTCGCTGACCCTCTGACCTCCGCCACAATAGACCTGATCTTTAATACGATGAAAGAGTCAGTAGATGTGGATCAATCATTGATGTTCGACATGATGAACAAGAAGGACGTGCAGTGGGTTGCCGAACTTAATGACGTTTTCCCGGACGGCAGGGCTCGAAATATTTCTTCAGGATGGCTTTCAGCCTGGCACAGGCAGTATGACCCTTCAGGCGCTACAAACGTATACTACGAAGGGCCGTGGTATAACAGGGTGAAGGTTGTTGAGCACGCACTTGATCCTGCCTATGTTCCTTTTGATCCGTTCTATAACGGGCCGGACAAAAACCCTGTGGCAATTAACGGCGGAGAGTTTTACCAGTACACGGTTGAATTGTGGCCTACATGTAATGTATTCAAAAAGGGACACAGGATCAGGATAAGTCTCTCTGCATCAGACTTCCCGCATCTGCTCCCAATAGTACAGCCCTCAAAGAATACTATAATCATAGATGAAGACCACCAGGCAAAGGTAGATTTTACAACTGTGAACAGGGCCAATGAAGGTGTTACATGGGAATGGATAGGGGACAGCGATGATGCGGACGCGTATCTCCTCTCAGGGGCAGACGCGTCATGCGGTACAGCGGCATCTGCTTCTGAATACAGGGGTACTGCTGCAGGATATTTTTCTGAAATCCTCGGGTTCCTTTTTATCATGATGTTCCCTCTTTCTATTATTGCGGTGCAAAGATATGCGAGAAAACGGTTCGGCAGAAAGGCCGCCTGAAAATCGCGTTATCCGGTACTAACATAATTTTTAAAGGCCGCCCTTACCGGCGGCTTTTGCCGTGAAAAATAATTGAAGAAAAGATTCCCTCTCAGTAATTTATTAAACACAGGCAGATGTTTTGAGAACAGTGAACGGAGTGCTCTGATTGTCGTGATTCCGATACCTTTAGCAACCCGGAAATGGAGGGAATATGCATGCTGAACTGATAACAGAAGGGGCCCCTGGCTCTGCGCGGGAAATAAAAATCCGTTTCAGACACGGAATAATTAAGGCTGTTCTGTTACTCTTTTCAGCTGCCTTTTTATCCTGCACATCTTTCCCTGAAAAAATTTCAAGGGAAAAATTCACAGTTGAGGATGCCAACAGGGCGGGATTTAAAACTGAGCTGGCTAAAACTGCTGTGCAGCCTGACGGAAAGATAGTTGTTCTGGCAGTAATAAATTTACGCGATGACAGGAACAGCCACAGGCTCTATTTGAAGGTTCAGAGGTATCTCAGGGACGGGAAGCGCGATGATTCATTCAGGTGTGATGATTTTTTTTATTATAATGAGATTGAGGATTTTTCAGAAAGTTTTCTCGTTATTGATAAAAATGGTGATATCTATTTCCCCGGAATTTTGAGGGATGTGGACAATCACTATGGTTACAGGTTCAGGTATAATGTTTTCAGGCTTTCTTCAAGCGGAGCACTCACGGCAAGATATCCTGTTGATACAGGGGGGCTTTATTCAAGTCTTTTACACAACCTTGTGCCCGTTATGCGGGATGGTTATCTTAAGGGTTTTTATGTTACAGGTGAGTACATGGCTTTCAATCGTAAAGGGAATATCTATACAATACTGAAGCTTACCAGCGAGTGTAAACCTGACCCCGCATTTACCCCGGTAAGGGGGATTGAAAGGGTATATGAAAAGATCCACCCCGGACTTAAAGCTGTTACGCCTGACGGCGGCCTTGTGTATGCTCTTGAATACGATTACGGCCATAAGGAACGTGAAAAGCGCGGTATAAAGTACGCAGTAAAAAAGATATACGGCAACGGCAGGGTGGACATGGCATTTAACAGGAATATTGCCGTTTACCTGCGGGACGGTTCAGAGGTTCGTTCACATTCAGTAGATTCCCGCGGCAGGATTGCAGTATCATTAAGGACGGGAGACAACAAAAGAGACAGGGTCAACCGCATCCTCCTTTTTGATAAGAAGGGGAGGAGGATTCCGTCATTTGAATTCAGTGAACCTTCACTTGTGGAAAAATGGGGAGGGGTCGATTCAGAATATACAGATCTGGTTTTCCTTGATGACGGGGGATTATACGCTGTTAAAATGTATATATACGAGGCCTCACTGGTGCGCCTTGATTCAAAGGGCAAAATAGACTCCACTTTCGCCGGGGAGTTCATGGATAAAAAGATCCATTATATCTATTCGCTTGATCAATTTAACGATGAAATATATCTTCAGGAGAAACACCTCTGGCGCTTTAACCGTGACGGAAGTGTTGCTGCCCTTTACAAATTCTGCAGCGGCCCGGACTTTAAGCCGAACAAAACTCTATTCGAAAAAGCATACCAGGGCTGTACCTTCGGATGTATGCTTACAATTGTGGGTATCTATGAACTCTTTGGCGGTAAAATGAGATTTATGCCGTGAAGAGTTGCGGATGCGGCCAGTGCAATGGCAATGCATAAAACAGTGACTTTAAATCTGTTTTTGGAAGTGGGAGCAGGCATATTCGTTCCCTGATTTAAATATTTTCTGAATTTTTCTTTTTCTTCTCCTTTGTGATTTTTACACTGTCAATCTTGAGGCCGTCCAGGCCTGTAACTTCAAATCTGTAGCCCCCTGCAATGAAGGAGTCCCCTTTAAGCGGCATTCTTTCAAGTTTATGCATGATGAATCCTGCAAGGGTGGTAAAACACTCCTCCTCATTACCAAAGCTCGTTATGCCTGTAATTTCGCTTAAAATATCAAGCTGAGTGTCCCCGTCGACAATAAAGCTGTTTTTTCCCTGCCTGACAACCTGCTGTACAGCTGATGCTCCCGAGTCAGGAAGGTTCCCGAAGATATTTTCAGTAAGGTCGTGAAGTGTTATTATACCCTGCACCGTATTCTGGTCATCAATGACAATTCCGAAGTGGCAGTGTTTCCTTTTGAATTTTTCAAGTATCCTCACGGAACTCATGTTTTCCGGTATGAATGTAACAGGTTTGAGAATGCTTCTCAGGGTGAAGTTTTTCTTCTCCCTGTTGTCCACGTAATCTTTAATTGTTATTATACCAAGAATGCTGTCCGGGGAATCCAGGCAGACAGGGAATTTGCTGTGAGAGCTTTTTCGTATAATCTCATTAGTTCTCTCCGGCGTGTCATTGACACTGAGCCAGGTTAATTCGCTCACATGTGTCATTATCTGGTTCCCCCTCCTGTCAAAAAACCTGAACATGTTCTGGTGAAGCTCGGCCTCTTTTGAACTTATGACACCGTCTCTTCCGGCCATTTTAATCATAATTCTCAGCTCCTCCTCCGTGATGCTGTTTTCGGGATTTTTACTGATAAAGAAGATTTTAAGTATCAGCCTCGTTGATAATGAAAGAAAGCCAACAACAGGATAGGTGATTTTTGTAAGGAGGTAAATAACAGGAGCCATTATTTCCGCGATTTTTTCCGGGTTCCCCATTGCAAAAGTTTTCGGCACAAGTTCTCCGATTACAATGGAGAAGTATGTTATCAGGGAGACAACGAGTATAAGTGACAGGTCTCCCGAGTAGGGGCGGAGAGTTTCAAAACGGGAGAGGAATTCGGCAAGGTCGCCTGAGAGCTGCATTCCCCCGTAGGCACCGGAAATGATGCCCACCAGGGTTATCCCGATCTGAATTGCCGATAGAAAATCCTCAGGCTTTTTAAGGAGATTCAGGGCTGTCCTTGCGCCGCGGCTTCCGGAGTTACCCTTTGTTTCCAGTTTTGATTTTGATGATGAAACAAGGGCGGTTTCACTGAGGGCGAAGAGTCCGTTCATAAGTATCAGCAGAGTTATTACAATTATTTCCATGGCTTCCCGGTTTTATTTATAATCTGAAATCAGTAATAATTCCTGAACATGTCATTTGGTGTAAAAAATTAAAAATTATATACCCCCGCCGCCTTAGGAGGCGGGGGTAATAGAGCTTTTTTTACCTGAAATAAGTTAATGAATAAATACTGATCGTGAATATAAAATTTATCAGTTTATGGATCAGCATTTCAATTATTTTTCATTAATTAATCCCCAAATAGTTCAGGGACGGAAATTTAATGTTTTTGTAAAGGTTGAAATCATGTTTATTCAGTAAAAAAGATTTCAGGTAAGGGGTACAGGGCTTTTTTTATTATAATGCAGGAGGGGGATACTAAAAAAATATTTACTTAACAAAAAAATAGTAATATTCTTGACATGTATGCCGAATTATATACTATACGTTTATATAGTTCGGGTTGGAGACATATTCTCAGAATAGTTATTGCAATTTAATATGGTACGTTTAAATTGTAATTAAAGAAAAAATGAAATAAATCGGTCTCCCGAGCGTATATAGAGTAGAATCTTCCATTAAACGCAATTAAGGAGTAAGCATGACTATCCAGAAAGAATTGAATATGAAAAACCAGGCAATTGATGCCGCTATGCTTCAGATTGAAAAACAGTTCGGTAAAGGCTCTATTATGCGCCTTGGAGATAATCCCGCGAAGGGACAGATACCGGTGATTTCAACCGGTTCACTTGAACTTGATATAGCCCTTGGCGTGGGCGGTGTCCCCCGTGGAAGAGTGGTTGAGATATACGGCCCTGAATCTTCAGGTAAAACAACACTTACTCTTCATGTGATTGCGGAAGCGCAGAAGGCCGGAGGGACTGCGGCTTTTATAGATGCCGAGCATGCCCTTGATCCTTTATATGCGGCAAAGCTTGGTGTAAAAACAGAGGATCTTCTTGTTTCGCAGCCGGATACAGGGGAGGAGGCCCTTGAAATCACAGAATCACTTGTAAGATCCGGCGCCATTGACATTATAGTAGTCGATTCTGTCGCAGCTCTTGTGCCTAAAGCGGAAATTGACGGTGATATGGGTGATTCCCACATGGGCCTCCAGGCAAGGCTTATGAGCCAGGCGCTTCGCAAACTTACAGGTGTAATAGCAAAATCGAATACCTGCGTTATATTTATCAACCAGATAAGGATGAAAATAGGGGTAATGTTCGGTTCACCTGAAACAACAACAGGTGGAAATGCACTTAAATTCTACTCATCCGTAAGGCTGGATATAAGACGTATCGAGACCCTTAAAAGCGGAGATGATCCTGTGGGTAACAGGGTGCGTGTTAAGATAGTGAAGAATAAAGTCGCTCCACCGTTTAAACAGGCGGAGTTTGATATAATGTATAACTCCGGTATTTCCCGTGAAGGGGGAATTCTGGATCTCGGGGTAAAATACGATATAATTAACAAGGCCGGTACATGGTATTCGTATAAGGATGACAGGATCGGCCAGGGTAGAGAAAATGTCAGAAAATACCTCAGGGAAAATCCGGAGACATGCAGGGAAATTGAAGAGAAAATAAAAAAAGAGTCCGGCATAAACGGGAGTGATAATGCTGCTGAAAAAACTCCTGAACAGATGAAAAATGAAGCTGCAAAACAGGGCGGGAAATCCTCACCTGCTGCTGAGGCTATGGCGAAACAGGCTTAATCCGGACTCAGAAGGTACGGTTTTTATGAACAGGATGATAAGGCTCAAAAACGATGATGATATCAGGCGCATCAGGGAATGCGGCCTTATTATCCATTCACTTTTCAAACTTATTGATACAATGAACCTCGAGGGACTTACCACTTGGGAAATAGATTCATTCATTGAAGATTATATAATGAAGAATAAGGCACGCGCAGCTTTCAAAACAGTGAGAGGGTATTCATATGCCTCCTGTATATCGGTTAACAGTGTGGCCTCTCACGGGGTCCCCTCCAGGAAAGTGAAGATTAAAAGCGGAGATATCATAAAGATCGATACAGGGACCGTCATGAACGGATATTTTGCCGATGCCTGTGTTACATTCAAGGCCGGTGTTATCAGTGAGTCTGCGGAGAAACTTGTTGAGGCTGCATATAAGGCTCTGTTTACAGGGATTAATGAAATATACCCGGGGAATAATATAGGTGATATAGGGTTCGCGGTTGAAGAGTTTGTTAAAGGCCAGGGTTATTCTGTTGTGAAGAATTTTACCGGCCATGGAGTCGGTTTTGCTCTCCATGAAGCTCCTGTAGTGCCGAATTACGGTTCCAGGGGCACGGGCCATCTCCTCAAGGAGGGGATGGTTGTCACAGTGGAGCCGATAGTCAATGAAGGGAGTGATGAACTTGTGGTTCTCGATGACGGATGGACATCTGTCACATCAGACGGAAAACTTTCCGCCCAGTTTGAGCATACCATTGCCGTAACTGAGGGAGGGCCTGTTATTCTCACAGGGGGGTAAAAAAAGCCTCTTTTCCGTACTTCCTGCCATGTTTCGTTGATTTCATCAAAGCCGGATTATATCTTTTTAATTGACTCAATCTGTTATATTTTCCAATCTGTCTAATCATTTGATATGTTATGAAACTGATTGTTGTGATAGGGAGAGTCTTTTATCTATTCTTTCTCTCTGGCTGACTGCAGGGTGAAATGTGGTTTCATAACAGGTCTGTTGCTGCTGAAGGTAATCATGAAAAGTGAAAAATTACGGGATATACAGTCTGAGCCTGATTTCAGAAATATACCTATAAACAGGGTGGGGATAAAGGATATCCGCTACCCTGTAGTTGTTCTGGACAGGATGGAAGGGAGGCAGCATACTGTTGCAAAAGTCAACATGTATGTCAATCTGCCTCATCAGTTCAGGGGAACTCACATGAGCAGGTTTATTGAGATTCTCAACCGCTATCGTCACGGGATCAGCACTCTTAAGATCCGTGAAATACTTGAGGATATGAAGTCGCAGCTTAACGCTGAGACTGCCCATTTTGAAATAGAGTTTCCCTATTTTATTACGAAGTCGGCACCGGTTTCGGGAGAAGAGGCAAAGATGGAGTATACATGCCGGCTGGTTGCTAACTCCGATGTTGATTACTACATGCTTGAAGTTAAAGTTCCGGTGCTCTCTTTATGTCCCTGCTCAAAGGAGATAAGCAGTTACGGTGCCCATAACCAGAGGTCAATTTTTACTCTGCAGATCGAGGCAAGTGAAAAAGTATGGATAGAGGATATAATTGAGATAGCTGAATCTTCCGCAAGTTGCGATATATACTCCATATTGAAGCGGGAAGATGAGAAATTTATAACAGAAAAATCCTACGAGAACCCTGTTTTTGTTGAAGACATGGTGAGAAATGCCGCGGAGAAACTTATGCGGACAAAAGGTATTCTATGGTTTTCCGTTGAATCTGAAAATATGGAATCTATTCATAATCATTCCGCTTATGCGCAGATCTGTCTTGATATGAGAGAGAGGAGATGCGTCCGCTGAAAGTCATTTTCTCCTTCCTTATTCTTTTTGTGCTGTTCTCATGCAGAGGGGAGGGGGATATACTGGCTGAAATGAAATCCGGCGCTATAACCCGTTCTGAATTTCATACCTGGCTCAGGGCAAGAAATCTGGCCCCCTCTGATGTTGCCGATAATCATGCTGCTACTGAAAAATATTTAAAGCAGATGGCCATTGAGATGCTTGCTGTCCGGGCTGCGGTTTCCGAAGGATTTGACGAGACACCTTTCTATAGTATGATAAGGAAGTCCATGCTGGCGAATTACCTCTCCTCTTATTATAAATCCTCGATAAAGAAAAAAATTGAATTCAATGAAAAGGCCGTGGAGCTGAAGATTATAAAACTTCACCTTCCCATGAACAGTGGAGACCCTATATCAGGGGAGGTCCGGAAAGACAAGCTGGCCCTTGCATCTTATATCATACAGCAGCATAGAGAGGGCGTCGGCTTTGACGAGCTGATAAAGAAATATTCAGAGGGGGATGTTCCGGAAAGGGGCAGATACTCCAGGGTGTATCCGGTGGTGCTTCTTGAAAAAGCGATTTTCGAAAAAATAAAGGATGTCAAAACGGGCGGGTGGATATCCGGGCCTGTCCTGCTCTCTGATTCAATAGTTATTATCTGTCTGGAGAGATGGTTTGAGCTTAACAGGGCAAACTCTGAGAAGCTCATTGCTGACAAAGAAGTGTATAACGAATTTATGGACTATCTTTCTGAAGGTTATATCGAATATATCAGGGCGGAAAAAGGGGCTGAACTTGATATTGTTTCAAATATTGAAAGAGCCCGTTTCAGAAGGCGTAATGAACTCCTTTTTTCAATAAACGGGGAGACTTTTACGTCAGGAGATCTTGATGATCTCATGGATCTTTTTCTTTTTCTTTCACCCTTCGAAGAGGGGACAAATGCTGCCAGCCCCGGGGATAAGGCCGTTGCATTGAATATATTTAATGAACATGTTTTAGCGTCAATTGCCGGGAGAGAAGGTGTCAGTTCTGAAAAAAATTTTGTTAATCAGTGGAGGAGTATAGAAAACAGCACACTTGCGGGAGCATATAAGTACTCGATTTTTACAGGTAAAACATCAGGTAAAAGCAGGGTGCTGGCCGGGAGAGGGCCGGATGCCTCAGTAGAAATTGCCGGCAAGGGCGGTTTTGTCGCCCCTCCTGCAGAAAGAAAAAAAACGACCGGTGAATATTTTCAGAGAGAAATTACATCTGTTAAAGACAGATGGGAAAAAGAACTACTGCAGTCAGATAGTTTCACGATCTTCAAAGATAGATTTAACTGAAATAATTAATTAATAAATCCCGTGTTCTCGTGGGTTGCTTCTGCTATAAATACCTTCTCATTCCCTTCTATGGAGATATCTTTGAGCGGATTGATGTCAATACCCAGTTCTTTTGCTGATGATATATAGAAATTGATTACATCTTTAAGCCGCCTCACTGCTTCATTTCTGTTTGAGCCGTAACAGTTTATATCAAGTTCAGGGCAGTTGGCTATATATTCTTCGCCGTTGTCAATAAGCTTTATAGATATATTCATTAATTAGATCTCCATTCAGTATACGCCGTTTTTTAAAAAAGAAGTATCGGCTCAAAATGAGTACAGGATTATTTTCCCTGAAGATGATTCATCATCCGTCAGGTTATCCTGTTTATTAAAGATTCGGAATTTTTTCCGGAAGAACTTATCATTTTTATTGATGGAGCGGTTTAGTTGCAGAATAATTCTTGCATTAATTTGTAATTCAGGATAATAATTGAAAAAACTGGAGACGCTTGTGGATAACAAAAGAGGTTCCGGGCAGGTTGTATTTGCTCATATTACAATAGGAATACAACTGGCCATTACAATTCTTATCTTTGTGCTTGGGGGGAACTGGCTTGATCAGCGTTACGGAAAATCTCCGCTTTTCCTGGTTATCGGCACTGCGCTCGGCATGGGGATCGGTTTTTATCATCTCCTCAAGGATTTGCAGAGCGAGGAGTCCAAAGATAATAAGAATAAAGAAAAAAAGCGGGTTAAGTGGAATTAGCATATATAAGAACTAAAACTTTCCGGTTTTTATGTTTTTTTAAAAAATTATCGAACTGGAAAAAAAAAGATTTACAAAATAAATGTCTTTGTTTAGGGGTTATATGAACAAAAATCCAATTGAAGGATTGTTTGTTTGTGTGTGTTCAATAAATAAACAAAAACAAAAATATAAAATTTTTACTAACTCAAGCATTGTCGGTTAAGCCATAACTGGTTATATATAAAGTATAGCATTTCAATAATTGCAGATGTTTTAACATTTTGTGAGCTAAATAAATATATATACAATATGAGGTTGTATCCTTATGGTCCATTTTGTTCAATTGCTAAACTCTATTGTTACATCCGGTGCCGAGGCTCATGCAACAGCCTGCGGCGAAGAGTCAATGTATAACATTGTTATAAGCCACGTAACTGATACACCGTTTTTGTATCATGTTCATCCTCATGGAATATCTGAACTCTTCGGAAATCTGATATTTAAGCTGAATACTATTCTTGGTTTTCACAAGCCTGATCCTGCGCCGGTTATCGAGTGTCTTCATGGCCACGCTGCTGAAGTCATAAATGCCACACCGATTAAGCTGCTCGGTATTTTTGATCTGAGGATTACCAAATGGGTGCTGATGCTCTGGATGGCTCTGTTTCTCTGCGCTCTTGTTTTTATTCCCCTTGCGCGTAAAATTAAGAATTCCCCTATGGGTTCAACGTCCAGATGGGTCAATCTCTGGGAATCGCTTATAGGTTTTGTGCATGATGAAATAGTTGAGCCGAATTTCGAGCATGATTATGCGAAAAAGGCTATGCCTTATTTCTGTACAGTGTTTTTCTTTATACTGTTTGCAAATTATCTCGGTTTAATACCTATGCTTGCAACGTCTACGGGTAACCTTGCTGTAACTGCCGGTCTGGCGATGTTTACCCTGTTCGGTATGTTTGCAATTGGAACAATTAAGCAGGGGCCTCTCTGGATATTTTCAGGAATAGTGCCTCACGGTATACCGTTTCTAATGTATTTTCTTTTATGGCCGATTGAGGTTATGGGTCTTATAATTAAGCCCTTTGCCCTGACGGTCAGGCTTTTTGCCAACATGACAGCGGGTCACATCGTTATCGTAATTTTCCTTTACCTGGTGATGATGTTCCAGAGCTATCTTGTTGGCGTAGGTTCAGTATCTCTGTCGCTGATAATCTATCTGCTTGAACTGCTGGTTGCATTTATTCAGGCGTATATTTTTACATCACTGTCAGCTATGTTTATTGGATCATCTATGCATGCTCATTAAACCTGTAATTTTTTACAGGTAAAAATAGAAGAGTTAAGTAAATTACAATTAATAATGCTTAACAAAAACACAAAAATTTCAGGAGGAATTTAATGGAATATTTGGGAATGTCGTATTTAGCGGCAGGTTTAGGAGCAGGTCTTGTTGTTGTTGGTGCAGCTCTTGGTATCGGTAAACTCGCAGCCGGTGCACTCGAAGGTATGGCTCGTCAGCCTGAAGTAAGTGGTGACCTCAGAACAGCGATGATTATTGCTGCTGCTCTTATCGAAGGTTTCACATTCTTTGCTCTTGTTGTTACTTTCATGCTCGCAACACAGGCACCTAAGGAAAATCCAGCTTCTGCTAAAGCTCCGGAAGCAGCAACTGAAACTAAGTAGTTTTCGGTAGTCAGTTATGCTGGAAATACTAGAAAAGGGTTTGCTAAGGGTTGAGCCGGGTCTGCTTTTATGGACTATCATAACATTTATAGTGTTACTGGTAATCCTCTGGAAAGCAGCCTGGAAACCTGTGGTGGAAGCGCTTGATGCCAGGGCAGAAAAGGTGCGCAGCGACATAGAGAACGCTGACAGATCCAGACAGGAAGCTGAAAAGCTTCTGGCACAGCATAAATCAATGATGGATAATGCTAAAAACGAAGCTGCCAGAATTATGTCTGACAGCAGAGAAGCAGCAGAAAAATTAAAAAATGAAATCATTGAAAAAGCAACTGCTGATGCACGGGATTTATCAGACAGGACCAAGAAAGAGATAGAACTCGCCAAGGATAGAGCATTAGCTGATATCAAGGCTGAAGTTGTAAATCTTTCAACGGAAATAGCTGCAAAGATAATCAACAAGAACCTTAATCCTGATGATCAGAAAGCTCTTGTAGAAGAGACTCTTAATAAAGTTAGAACAGTTCAGTAACCTGAACTGTTCTAACTAAAAAAAAGAAAGAGAAAGGTAATCAAAGTGGCTGCTAATGATATTGCTCGAGTTTATGCTAATTCAATTTTTGATATAGCAAAAGAGAAAAATATCCTCCCGCAGGTTGAAGAGGAATTAAAAGCTGTTTCTGATATAATTGCGGAGGATGAAACTTTCAGAAACTATTTGAATACTCCAGGTATCACCAAGGATATCAAAAAGGGGTTTATTGATAAAGTCTTTGCCGGTAAAATATCTGAATATATTGTGAATTTGTTAAAATTATTAATTGATAACAGTCGGCAGACAGTAATTACGGAAATCTACGAAGCCTTTGTGGAATTGAATGATATAGCTAATAATAGACAGAGAATTACAGTTATAACTCAATCAAATCTCAACGCTACTTTGCTTGACAAGATCAAACTTGAAATCGGTAAGAAACTGGGTAAAGAAATTATTGTAACTGAGCAGGTTGATGAATCGATATTGGGTGGTATCATTATTAAAATAGGCGACCTTGTTATAGATGGATCTTTAGCAAAGGGATTGAAGAATATAAGACGAAATCTATTAAATAGTAAAGTCAGGAGTGAAATGGCTTATGAAGATTAAAACTGAAGAAATTAAGTCAATTATTAAAAAGGAGATTGAGGGATATAAATCTGAACTCGATGTCAGCGAGGTCGGTACTGTTATTCAGGTTGGTGACGGTATTGCCAGGATTCACGGTCTTACCAGCGCGATGTCAGGTGAGATGCTTGAGTTCGAGAATGGAGTTCAGGGGATGGTTCTTAACCTTGAAGAGGATTCAATCGGTTGCGCCATTCTCGGAGACTATCTTTCAATCCAGGAAGGGGATTCTGTTAAGAGACTTAACAGGGTTCTTGCGGTACCGGTTGGTGATGAGTTACTCGGAAGGGTAGTTTCTCCTCTTGGTGAACCTCTTGACGGAAAGGGGCCCATCAACTTTACGAAATTCAGACCTCTTGAATTTCTCGCTCCAGGTATTGCAGACAGACAGCCTGTTCATGAACCATTACAGACAGGTATCAAGTCTATTGACTCCATGACCCCGATAGGAAGGGGCCAGAGGGAGCTTATTATCGGTGACAGAAAAACCGGTAAAACAGCTATTGCGGTTGATGCTATCATTAACCAGAAAGGCAAAGACGTTGTTTGCGTTTATGTAGCGGTAGGTCAGAAAGCTTCAACGGTTGCTACTGTTGTTGAGAAACTGCAGGAAACAGGCGCAATGGATTATACCATTGTTGTTGCCGCAGCGGCTTCAGATCCTTCACCGGTACAGTATATAGCACCTTATGCAGGTTGTGCAATGGCTGAATATTTTATGTATGACAAGCATGGTCATACACTATGTGTATACGATGACCTTTCAAAACAGGCAAATGCATACAGGGAGCTTTCACTTCTCCTCAGAAGGCCTCCTGGAAGGGAAGCGTATCCCGGGGATATTTTCTACTGCCACTCAAGACTTCTTGAAAGGGCTGCGAAACTTTCAGATGATATGGGCGCAGGTAGCTTAACTGCACTTCCTATTATTGAGACACAGGCTGGTGAGGTTTCCGCGTATATCCCGACCAATGTTATTTCAATTACTGACGGTCAGATTTATCTTCTCCCCAACCTTTTTGCATCAGGTGTAAGGCCTGCGGTTGACGTTGGTATTTCTGTATCACGTGTTGGTGGTGCTGCCCAGATTAAGGCAATGAAGAAATATGCAGGTTCTCTGCGACTTGACCTCGCTCAGTTCCGTGAACTTGAAGCTTTTGCTCAGATGGGTACTGAGCTTGACCCGGCGACACAGAAGCAGCTTGATCGTGGTATGAGACTTGTTGAGATACTCAAGCAGAATCAGTATGTTCCGATGGATGTTGCCGAGCAGGTTGCGATTATATTTGCCGGTACTCAGGGTCTTGTCGATAGAGTACCTGTAGCTCAGGTTAAGGATTTTGAAGATAAATTTATTAAACATCTGAAAGATTCTCATAGTAATATAATAAAAGAGATGCATGACACTAGAGAATTAAAGAGTGTTGATGAATTAACCAAGATTACAGCTGAGTTTGTTGATAAGTATCTCGATTCACTAAAATAAAAGGTTGAGGATTGAGCTGTGGCTAATCAAAGAGACATTAAGAGAAGAATAAAATCTGTAGGTAATACTAAAAAGATTACCAGCACGATGGAGATGGTGGCTACTTCAAAGATGAAGAAGGTTCAGGAGCGTCTGGGCCAGTCTAAACCTTATGAAGTAAAGGTAAATGAGATTATTAAAAATCTCATGGCTGCCGGTTTTTCAACCATTCATCATCCTCTTCAGGG
>ERZ795057.1201-NODE-1201-length-23295-cov-8.194880_pt1 | contig 23295 bp, 15 predicted proteins | sample MGYA00375141_ERZ795057 | MGnify/ENA primary metagenome ERZ795057 (study PRJEB30186, sample SAMN05720163) | activated sludge metagenome | isolation source: Anaerobic digester | place: Hong Kong | collected 2015-01-26 ... | reverse complement strand
CTTCCTCGGGAAGTACTTTATCCAGGGGTTGATGGCCGGTTCCGTCAAGGGATAAGCGCTGGCATATAATAAAGAACGGAGGCACTTTTATAAAGTGTCTCCGTTCTTCCCTATAAGGAGTCGTTATTCCAGAACGATTTTATTGCTGTAAATGTCCATTACCGTCAACGTTTCCCCGTGCAGAGACGCGTTGACCATGTCGACGAGAGAAGGCAGAATCTTGATGTTTCCGGTGTTTGGGGAGATCACATGCTTACTGACCTTTTCCTCTATCTGCATGAGTGCGGCGGGAGGAATACAGTTTCCCACTCCTCCGATGACGATAAATTCAGGGTTGAGGAGGTTGATGATATTGACCAGTCCTATCCTGAGATATTTGTAATAGTCTTCCATTATCTCCTTTGCGAGGGGCTCGCCCTCTTCTACTTTCTCCATGAGTTCAAAAAATTTATCCACATCGTATTTTCTCTTGAATGTTCCGCCGGCTCTTTCATATTCTTTTCCGAGTTCTTCCACCGAAAGATAACATTCAAGACACCCCCTGTTTCCGCATTTACATCTCGGACCGTTCATGTCAATACTCATATGCCCCAGTTCACCGGCTGTGAAGCTGAATCCCGAAAAGATTCTTCTGTTGATGAGAATGGCACCGCCTACCCCCTGAGAGATATAAAGGTAAATCCCGTCTTTGAAATTTTCAAGATTTTTGTTCAGATACATCTCGGCCTTCAGTGAAAGTTTGGCTTCATTCTCTATGAATACGTCAAAATTGTCACCGAATTTTTCCTGTATCATCTTTTTCAGCTGGACATTTTTCCAATTCAAATGTGGAAGACTGGATATCTCGCCGGTTTTCTGTTCGACGATTCCCGGGATGGAAAAAGAGATGCCTATAAAATCCTCCGCTTTAAAATCTGAGATGAAACGTTTGTGTATATGCTCTACAAATTTTTCTGCACTTCCCGGTGTTCTGAAATCGGAAATGACTTCATAGGAATTATCGAGATAGCCGATACCGAGCTGAGATTTTTCCACACCGAGTTTTACGAGAAAGACCTTGGCCTTGTTTTTATTGGCAAGCAGCTTTACCGAATTTCTTCCGGGATTTTCACTCTTCTTTTTCCCGGTTTCAAACAACAATTCTCTGTCCTTCAGAAAATTGATGATATTTGTTACCGTACTAGGGTTGAGTCCCGTTTTGACGGCGAGTTCCTTTCTCGTTATTCCCGGTGAATATCGCACCATGTTCAATATGGCTTTCTTATTGGAGATTCCAACTCTTGCTGCATTCAAAGGTTTTGTACTCATCTTTTCCCTCTTTCCGAACAGACCGTCTGATATGACATCTACCTTCTCTGATAAGCTGAAAACACTATCTCTCAGGTGATATCGTTTCCTTCAGAGAGTATAACATACAAAGAAAACGTTTTTTGTATAGCTTGTTTTAACGCGGAAGCTTTTCAATTTTCAGATTTAAGTATCTTCCATAAGATATTGATATAGGTCTGAGCGAGGAGCTCTTCCCCGACGAGTCCGGCAAACCGGTCCTGAAAGAGAATTTCACCGATTTTTTTTGAGTCTTCTTTCAATTTCTCCGTCAGCTTTTTTTCGAATTCCTCTTTTGAGACCTGATCGAGCCAGATGAAAAAATCATCACAGTCAACGGACAGGGGGGATTTGAATTTAACCCGTTTCCAGTCGTATTTCGCCTCTTTGACCCCCTCGAAATATTCGGGGATGAGCAATGAATAGAGCATGTTTCTGATTTCACCGCCATAGGTATAGATTTCATAATCCATGCTTCGCTTTCTTTTGATCTCAACCGGACAATAACCGCGGCTTTCATCTATGGTTGTCCTGACCAGGTCAACGGTGTTCATCAGGGCATCGTATACGGCTTGATCCACTTTGATGGTTTCGGGGAATTCAGGTGTACAGACAAAGCGTGCGGCCGCAGAGGCAAAACGTTCGGCAATCTCGCCGCCTTTACCGAGCCACATGGGCTTTGATCCCTTCTGTGCCGGAATCACTTTGAGTATTCGCTTGAACGGATCGGATTCGATGACTTTCCAGGCCCTCCCCGCGAGGATGAAGCGTTGTGAAAAATCGCCACCTTCGAGTTTCTGCTGTGAAGAGATGGTGGCATAATGGATCTGTCCGACTTCGATATTGTTATACAGCACGGCGTACGATCTGCCGGCGTCGAATACGGATACAAATTCACCGGCTCCTGCTCCCCCGAAGAGGGCTGCTCCGTTTGCCCCAATCCGGATCTCATTTCCCCTGATCGATAAAAAGCCTTCTTCTGTCAGATGACTGATCAGTGTCTGGAGATCAGCTGCACCGATATCTTTAAAACAATAGGCATTTTTCAGCACGGCGATATCCCTGAAGGTGATGACCTTCTCTGCGAGAACCATAGAGATGATCTGATGCGCAAGGAGCTGCGGATAAAAGCGAATCATCTCAATCGGCTCCACCGCGTTGTCCTTGAACAGTTGTACGTTGGCAAACAGGCTGAGATGTTCATCAATCAGTTTTTTTTCGTTTTCGAGTTCCGTGTTGATGTATATCAGGGCCTTTGCAACACCCGTTTTCCTGCCGGCCCTTCCGAGTCGCTGCATGAAGGATGCCGCGGATTTTGGAACGGAATAGAAGAAGACATAGGCCACATCCCCGATATCAATACCCATCTCCAGTGTTGTTGTGGCGATCATGATCTTGTAATCCGGAGAGGATTTAAAAAGGGTTTCGGTCTGTTCGCGGATTCCCTTCCCCATCGAGCCGTGATGCAGAAGGCTTCTGAATCCGTTTCGGATGAAATAATGATTCAGTACCTCTGCCTCCTGTTTGCTCGAGGTGAAGATGATCCCCTTCCCGTTGAAGCTCAGCATCTTTTCTATGTCCGATTTCAGGTTTTCGAGAGACCGTTCTCTGACCATGATCATCTTTCTGGAACTCTTCGAATCATCCACATGAACCGTCTCCCTCTCGCTTCCTCCCTGTATCCACTCGAGGACCTGCTGTGGGTTACCGATCGTTGCACTCATTGCGACACGCTGAATGTCATACCGGCTGATATGATCAAGCCGTTCGATGAGTGAGGCGAGTTGAGCTCCGCGTGGACCGTTGATCAGGGCATGCAGCTCATCCACAAGCACGAATCTCAGGTTTTTGAAAAAATCGTGATGATCGATCTTTGAAGAGATGAACATGCCTTCCAGCGATTCCGGAGTCGTTACGATGATGGAAGCGGATTTGAGGGCAAGTTTTTTTTCCTTCTGAGAGATATCCCCATGCCAGCAGTATGTTTTTAAAGTAGTTCGTGACGTCAGTTTTTTCAGTCTGAGATAAATATCGTTGATCAGGGCCTTTAGCGGGGCAATATAAATCATAAGCGGTGTCTGGGAATTATACAGCTCTTCGTCCGAAAGCAGGGTGGAAAGGACCGGCAACAGGGCGGCTTCGGTCTTGCCGGAAGCCGTACCGGCAGTAAGTAACGCATTCTTTCCTTCTATGATCTGTTTATAAGCCTTGTCCTGAAGCTGCCGGAGTCCCCGCCAGCCCATATCCTTAAAGAGTGTTTTTCCAACCTGGCAGTCCACATCATTACTGATATCAATCAACCTCCGCAGAGTCAAGTATGAGTACGACCCTGTCAATATCCTCGATACTCGTTCCGGCCGCCGGGAACTGTTCTTTGACGATTCCCTCGCCACGTATTTCAACCTGACTGATACTGATATCGAGATTTTCGACTATGTCGTAAACATCCTTTTTGGTATAATTCGTGAAATCCGGCAGTTTCCACGTCTGAACGAGGATTTTTTCGGGCAGTGTCTGTTCCGGCGTCGTGATCAGATCAATAATCCCCGAGGTGATCTCTCTGAAAGCCGGTGCTGCGACATCTCCACCGTAGTAAAGGTCTCCTTTGGGCTCGTCCACACTGATCAGCAGGGTATAAACCGGATTTTCAGCGGGGAAAAAACCGATAAAGCTGGAAACGTATTTACCATCGACATATCCGCCCGGACCGGCCTTCTGTGCCGTTCCCGTTTTTGCCGCTACGGTCAGTCCCTTGACTTGCGCCTCCAGTCCGGTTCCCGTTTTAACCGTTTCTATCATCATGCCATGCAGTTTTTCTATAACATCCTCCTGATAAACCTTGTGATAGTTTTCTTCATTCTCCCTTTGTGCCAGGATAGTCGGTGAGATATAATACCCGTCGTTTGCAATGGTGTTCATGGCGGCACATAACTGAACAGCCGTAACGGCTATTCCCTGTCCGATTCCCATCTGTATGCCGGTCAACCTGTTCCAGTCATTTGGCGAATGGAGAATCCCGTTGACCTCTCCGGGCATCTCAATGCCACTTTTACTCCCGAATCCCAGTGTTTTGAGTTCATCATAGAATGTCCAGTTTCCCATCTCTTCGAGGACATCTAAGGCAATTTCAACCGTTGCAACATTACAGGATTGTGATAGTGCTTCGGTTGTGTTGATATCCCCATGCACATGGGTACAGTTGATGATGGTTGGCAGGTCGGCAAACGGTTTGACCTTTCCCGTACAGTGAAACATGCGGTCCATTTCAAGGATATTGTATTTTAATGCCATGGCGAACGTAAAGGGCTTCATCGCCGAACCGGGTTCATAAACGCTCATAATGGGGGCCTCCCATCCAAGCGTACTGTACATGCCGACTATCTTTCCGGTCTTTGTTTCCATGAGGACTCCCTGAGCAGATTCGGCGTCAAACTGCTCACGTGTCTTTTCGAGTGTACTGTACAGCAGTTTCTGCATTCGGAGATCTATCGACAGTTGAACCGGTTTTCCGTTTTCAGGTTCAACGATATCCCTTATCTCTCCGAGCCGGTTGTAGATTTCAAAGTTTTCATAATCGATCTCCCCCTCACTTTTTGGCGAGAGAACCTTGTTAAATTGTTTTTCAATCCCGTTGATGCCACCGCCGAAAGAATCCGTCTTTCCTATGATCTGATTCATGAATGGGTAAAGAGAATTTCTTATACTGACCGTATCGTATGAGATGAAGATGGATAAGGGCTTTGGAATAGACATGGGGTCTCCGTCGTTTGTACCGACACGCATGATGTTCGGGCCGATGAACCTTGATTTCAGTTCGGATTCGGTGATATCGAAGAGCGATTCAAGCTGCTCATAGATCTTTTTTTCATTAACACGCCCAAGTTCAAGGACACGTTTATAATAGGCAATATCAAAATAATAATAAGTTTTCTGAAGGTTATTAACAAGAGGAATCCCGTTGGCATCATAAATGATCCCACGGGTGGAGGCTATCTGATATTTTTTGTTCGGCAAGTTATCTGTCTGATCTCCCTGAACAGACAGAAACAAACCCCTTGCCAAAAGAATTAAGAACAGAATGAGGAAAACAAAAGTTAATAAATATACTCTCTTTGCATTCACTTCTGGGCTTTCTGCTGATTCAAGAGTATTTTATCGCTGTAGGCAGCGATCTTTTGATTGTAATCTTCAATCTGGGCGTCAATCCTGTGCAGTTCCAATCTCATGTCCGAGGTTTGAGCCTTCATCCTTGAAGTCTCCATCCCGACAAGAAACGGGACTAAAAATGCTATAAACAATGCCAGAGTTACCAAGACAACCTTAACAGTGCCATTAACCAGCGATAATATGCCATGCAGAGTCTCTCTTCGACTTGCGGCTTGCTCGGTATCGTTAAGTGCAACTGTTCTGGAGCTATAAGTATCAGCCTGTTTAAAATGAGACATACAACCCCCCCAAAATAATCGACCTGAAAGATCAGATCAGATCCATAAATAATTACCCATCAACAGGTTCCATAAAATCCGGAAGCCTATGATACTCGTGTTTCCCCAATAAATAAAAAATAAAATAAAAAAACAATCTTAAAAAGACGAATTAAGCTAACTCTCCCCTTTGAGTTGCGCTGCTCTCATCTTCGTACTCCTTGAACGTCTGTTTAAAGCGATTTCACCCTCGGAAGGCACAAGAGGCTTTTTCGTTAACACATCGAGTACCCCTTCCCTTTTTTTGCTGCGGAAAAAATTCTTTACAATCCTGTCCTCCAGCGAATGGAAGGACAACACTACGATTCTACCATCTGTATCCAAGATGTCCAAGGATTTCTCTAAACCGTTTGTAAGCTCGTCTAATTCACGGTTTACGAAGATTCTGATTGCCTGGAACGTCCTCGTTGCAAAATTCTTCTTCATCTTGTTTCTGACTTCGGCCGGGATTCCTTCCTTCACCGACTGGACGAGGTCTCCGGTTGTATTCAAAGGGCGATTGGCGCAGATTCTCTTTGAGATCGAACGGGCGAATCTTTCCTCACCGTATTCTCTGATGATCTCCTCAAGTTCCTCCTGTTCAAGAGAATTCAGCACCTGTCTGGCACTCTTTCCACTGTCGACATCCATCCGCATATCAAGCGGACCATCCGTCTGAAAACTGAAGCCCCTGTCTTCATAATCCAGCTGATAGGAGGAGACGCCGAGATCAAAAAGGATCCCGTCTATTTTATCGATTCCGAGTCCGTTGAGGATGATGTCCATATCCGTATAGTTTGCCCTGAAGAGCTTCAGACGGCCTTCGAAGAGTTTCAGCCTTTCTTCACCCCATTTGAGGATTTGTATATCCTTGTCTATTCCGATGACACGTGCCTGTGGAAAATGTTCAAGGATCAGCAGCGAATGTCCCCCTTCACCGAAGGTCGCATCGAGAAATACACCATCCGGCTTTTTGACAAGATATTCTATGACTTCTTCTGGCATAACGCTGATGTGATATTTTGCTTCTGTTGACAAAATCGTCTTCCTTTCCGAAAAAAATTAATCGTTTTCGGTTTAAATAGGGTGATTTTATTATAGCATAAAAACTTTAGAATTGAATCGTTATCGAAACCTTAACTAAAATAGATTCGTTTTAGAAATAATTTATATTTACTTGTGGTGAATCGCCCCCCATACACAAAATATTGGAACTGATAAAATATGAAAAAATAGTTTTCAGATTTTTTTTAAAACCCGCTTTCAGCGATGCAACAAAACGCAGAAAGCCACATTAAAATAACACATAAATATAATATTTGCTCAGCGATAATTTAATGCCTGAGTCTGTGTCTGACCCACTTTTTCTATATGAAAAATGCTATCATTGCTGTATTGAAATTTTGAATCGTTGAGCTCAGCATGATGACAGGAGGGCTTATGGCTTATTTATTCTGGTTTATAACACTCATTCTCTTTTCCAGTCTTGAAGTGGTTTCAAAACCCGTTATGGGATTAATAGATCCGTTTACGATGACTTTTATGCGTTTCTTTATCGGGGGCCTGTTCCTGATGCTGTTAAACGGTTTCACACGGAAAAAGCAAAAGATCCGTATGACGGGAAGAGACTTCATTCTGATCCTGCTGACGGGTTCCCTGAACAGTATCGTCTCTATGACGCTGCTTCAGTTCTCGATAAAATTTGGCAATGCGTCCTCTGCTGCCACACTCATCTCCACAAATCCTATCTTCACCGCACTTTTTGCCGCGCTGATCATAAAAGAAGACCTCCCAAAAAGAAAGCTCATCGGTATCCTGACGGGATTTACCGGTATCCTCGTCTTCGGATTCGGAATGCTCGAGGGGGACACCCTGTCTGGAATACTTCTTGGCGTTGCTTCTGCCGTAACTTTTGCCCTTTATTCGGTATTGATGAAAACTTTTGTCTCAAGATACGGCTCGCTTAGGTGTACCGCTTATTCTGCTTTTTTCCCGAGTGTTATTTATGGGGCGGCTCTTTGGTGTTCCGGAACCTTGAAGATTCCGGTATTGACCCCTTCGAACTGGCTGATCGTCCTGTATCTCGGGATCTTTGTGACGGGTATCGCTTATGTATGCCTGATGGAGGCGATAAAAAGGATGGGTGCGACAAGGGCCGCCACACTGTTTTATCTCAAACCGGTTCTTGCCACACTGCTTGCGAGTTTCTTTCTGAGTGAATCGGTCGGTATCTTAAAAATATCCGGAATGATCATCATCATCTTTTCTTTATTCCTATAAAAGTGTCGGATGTTCGTTCTGTTGATTTAAAAATAGATATTTTCTATTCCAAATAACAATATTCTAATTTTATTACGTCAAAATGATATATTAAATTAAAAAGGCGATGATCATCGTGAAAAGATTTTTTTTATTTTTTATCGGATGTCTGCTTATTTTAAACGGTATGTTATTTTCCGACAGTATAAGGACTGCCGCCAATTATGTAGAATATGTTTTAAGCGGAGAAGTGGCCAAAGCGCTTGAAAGAACCTCTAATGATAATCTGACTGAAGAAAAACTCATTGACATACGGTTGAAAATTTTTAACGAATATGGGTTGTTGAATTCCTATTTAAAGACAGATATCACCGACAAAGACAAGGTGATTCTTTATGCACTGATGGAAAGAGGTTTGTTGAAATTTGATGTGATGCTTGACGCTTTATACAGGGTCTTGTCTTTTGAATATGAGGCGGTGAGTGAAATTCCGGTTTCAAAATCGAGAATAACCATAAAAACGGAACCTGAACATTCAAGCGTCTACTTCAACGATATTTTTCAAGGCTGGGCCCCTCTTGAATTGATTAAAAATACGGGGAAATGCAAGATCAGCATATACAAAAACGGTTTTGAAGAAAAAATCCAGTACCTTCAACTCAGTGAAGGCGATGATCTCTTGCTGAATATCACTCTGCGTCCCAAACGCCTGTTATCTGAAATGGACTTTAAGATCGGAAACTCAGTCCTGTTGAATTCCTTTGATCGGGGAGGGTGGTTTCCGGCTGACTGGATTTCGGAGACGATTAAACTCGTTGAACCGGTTCCCCTGCATCAAACGCAGGGAGAAAAGGCCTTAAAGGTAGAGTTTGAGACCTCAGAACCGGGAGAGGTGGTTATTCAGTATCCTTTTTCCATCGAACCGCGTAATCTGGAAAAGACGGATCTTTTTTTTCTCGATGTCTTCTGGGAATCGGAAGAAGATGGTCTCTTATCTATTGCCCTTCAGAATGGAAAAGACTGGACCTGGTATGAAACGGACAGTTTTCTTCTGAAACGGGGAAACAATTTTTCGGTGCCGTTGAACCTTATCGTAGGGAATGAAATGGGCGAAGTGAAAGTCCTGAATATCAAATTTTTTCTCCCGGCGGAACAGACAACCGGTACCGTATATTTTGATAATTTAAGGGTTTATCAGTCCTCCGAATGATCATTCTTCCTCTCTGATAAAAAGATCATTTAGCTTGTCCAAGTGCGGTAATCAGATCAGCGTTCCAATCGAGGGTATCTAGATCAAAGAGTCCGAAATTGCCGGCAAAGTCCCAATAAATCCAGGTGATCTTCATCGCTTCAGACAAATTTCTCACATAATCCGTCCAGTTTACCCTTGATAACGGGTCAATCTGTGAATATGTCCCGAATTCGCCCATAAAAAGTGGAACACCCGTTCTCTTACTCCAGTTCGATGCGATAACCAGTTTTTCAACGATTGGTTCCGGACCGGCCGGGTTGAAGTTGTATGGAAGATAATTGTAGTCATAAAACCATTTGACAATTTCGGGATAGAGGGAGGCCTGTGTCGAGGGCTCAATCGGATAGGGGGGCGGCCCGGGCCATAAGATACCGGTGGTGCTGTAGGCTTCACTCAACCAGGGGACTCCCTGATGGGTAAAAAGATACGGTTCATACATGTGGAAGGTTGCAAGTATTCGTGATCTGTTTTCGGGTAAGGAAAGCCCTTGTAATGATTCCGCGTTTCCCCATTCAGCACCTGTGATGATGAGCCATCTCTCTTTTTCTATTGCCCGTATGGCCTCAACTGCTTCTGATTGTATCTGGTCCCATATTTCTGCCGTCAATTTGTCATGAGGCTCGTTGAACAATTCAAAAAAAAGTTTTTCAGGATATTGATTTAAAAATACGGTTGTAAGCCGTTCCCAAATCTGAATGAATTTCCCACTGTTTTCCTGAGGCAAATTGTTGAAATCGTCAAATCCATGAAAAGACAAAATAACACTCAAATCGTTTGCAATCGCCAGATCGACAACATGCTGTACCCTTTCAAGAAAGGTGTTATCTATTGTCAGTCCGCGTTCTTCTACGATATGATATGACCAGTCAACCGGTATTCGAACCGTTTCGAACCCTTTTGAGGCGATTTCAGGGAAGAACCAATCCTGTATGACAACTCCCCACTCCCCTTCCACAGGAGCTTCCAGGGCGTTTGCAATATTGATTCCCTTGCCAAAAGGAACTTGAGGCATCGGAATTTGCAGGGCGGAGGTACATCCGGGAAAAATGAAGAAGAGAAAAGCCGGTAATATAATCATTAAAATGAGTCCTTTCATGATCAGTTTTCCTTTTTTCGGGAGAAAAGCAGATAATTTTCTGATTCATATGCGGGCGTACTTTCAAAATACTCACGGAGTATGTGTTGATCGTAAAGCCTGTAAGTCTCTCCAAATTTGTAAAATAAAATGGCATCTGCATACAGTTGGGGATTGAGTGAGATATTGATGAAATTGGGGGTCTTGGATGTTAAAAAAAGCCTTGCATCCTCGTGAAAATAGATAATACCGTATGTTTCTTCCCAATCCGTCAGGATATTCTGATATCCTTTCATCTGTTTTGCAACCTCTTTGTATTCGATTACTTCTTCAGATTCATAGGTGTTTAGTACGGCCGAGAAAAATAGTTTTTCCTGCCCCTGTCTTGTGTACATTGCGGAATATACATCGAAAGCGAAGATAAAGACGAGGAAAAAGAGAATGATGCGTTTCTGTCTTCTCTCGTTGAACAGGGGGCCGAGATAGGGAAAAAGGATAATAATGTTTATCATCGATATAGAGATATAAAAGGAAGAATTTACCGGGAATCCCCCGAGATTAAGGATTAATGCCAGAATAACGGGGGCTATAAATGCCATGAAGAGTGGAGAGGTAAAAAAGAGTTTGAATTTGCCAAGTGTAAACAGTATATATAAATATAACACGAGCACAGGCCATCTGGCATAGATATTCTGCTGAAGATATTTATGAAAGCCCTGAATACCATCGGTGAAATTCAACAGGAGATTTTCCCTGAAAAAGGATTCGATATCCGCTTTGAAAATCCACATCAGGAAAATCCAGCTGACCAGAAAAAATAATGAGGGAAAGGTAATCGTGATAATAAAATTGATATGTTTTTTCCTTTTGGCATAAACGATAGAAAAATAAACGGCAAAAAAGATGACGAACCAGATGATTTCAAACAGGATATAGAACAGGAGTCCAAATGTGATGGCGGCCATGAAGAGAAAGAAAACCCTTTCGTTGAGTGTGAATTCGAGGATAAAATACATGGTAAGACTGAACAGAACGATCAATATGGCCATTTCGGGACTATCTGTCACGATAAAGATGGTTGAGGGTAAAAAGGCGATGAACAGGGAAATAAGGACTTTCAGCGTTTTACTCCGAAAATTGTTGAAGATAAAAAGGATGAGGTACGAAATGATAAGGGTAACAAAAACAATTGGAATGAAGGAGGGCCATCTTGGTGTCAGGGAATAATTAAGCGCATCGAACAGTGGAATATTATAATTTCCGTCGTTGATGAAGGAGAGATTATTTGCCCTGTTTAACAGTTCATTGGCGCCAAATTGCAGGCTATCCGGAGGATAGACATTATTTTCAAGCATAGAATAACTGATAAAGAGGTATAAAGAGACTAAAATCAAAAAGGTGAGAAAAAAGAACCTTTTATTTTCAAAAATAGAGGGTAATTTGGTGATCTTCATCGTTGTTCATCTCTCTTTGAAAGTCCGTGAACGGTCTTCTCCCAGTAATGAGGCTTATAGAGCAGCTGTCCCAGTGCTTTATAAGCGGCAACGGAGTGAAGTAACCAGTAGAAGGGATTCAACAGACTGACGGGAATGAGTGAATAATTTTTTCTTCGGAAGGCCCCGAGCAGGTTCATATAGATGCCGAGAAAATTTCCGAAAAGAAAGTTAAACAGTGAAATAGCGAGGGTGAAATCGTTGAAGATCTGCTTCAGAAAAAAGGGATCAAAAAGCAGCCAGATGACAAAAAAGGCCCATAATAGTGGATTGATAAGGAATATCAACGGTGTCCCGCCGATAAAAAACTGGAATGAAAACCATTTTTTCAAGCCGAGAATCTTCAGCATATGAAAGGGATTTCTGTTGTATACGAGCGTTGTCTGCATATATCCCTTCACCCATCTCGAACGTTGTCGGATCCAGTTCCATACCTTTGAATTGGCCTCTTCAAAAGTCGTAGATCTGATAATCCCGACTTTATAGGATTCAGCCGAGGCCCTGATCCCAAGGTCCGCATCTTCCGTTGTGTTGAACGGATCCCATCCTCCTATTTCCCTCAATTTATCAACCTTAAAGTGATTACTGGTTCCGCCAAGCGGAATCGGGAGATTCAGACTGAACAGTCCCGGCAGCATATAATCAAACCAGTAAGAATATTCAAGGGTGAACAATCTCGTCAGCAGATTCTGATTCATGTTGAAATAATTCAGTGCGCCCTGAAAACAGATATAGGATTCATCCGAATTTTTAAAGGCGAGATAGGCCTTCTTCAACTGATCGGGTTCGGGAACGTCTTCCGCATCGTAGATGACGAGGTATTTTCCCCTTGAAAAGAACAACCCGTAATTACAGGCCTTAGGTTTTGTCTGGGGCTGTGAAGGGGGGATGATGAGAAAGCGCCAATTGGAGGGCGGATTGGCCTTTTTGGCCGCTTCATAAGTTTCGCCGTCCTTTTCTTCAAGCAGGAGGATAACATCCAGTTTGTTTTGGGGATAATCAAAGTTTTTAACGGCTTCTATGAGTGTTTTTATCACTTCAGGTTCCCTGAACACGGGAATCAGTACAGTGTATACCGGTAATTCATCCTCTTGAATATTTTTCAACTCATGAAGGTTTTCGGTGTAAACAACTTCATCAATTGAGCCGCTGATGGTCAATATGAATTTAAACAAGATCATGATCAGATAAACAAACTGCATGATCAGGATTAACACTTCAATGGTGGTAAAGAGTGAATAATAAAAAGAAACTCCCAAACCAAGGATGATTAAGAGTATGAAAATCAGCTGGCCCCTTGAGAAGACACGATAGGCTGATTCCTCCGGTGCCCTGTAAAAAAGGCCAAAGACCGATTTGTCTACGAGCTTTTGCGCATAGACATGCTGAATCAGTTCAATGATGTCAAGATCGGTCACCACCCACTCTTCTACTTCTTCCACTGTGAATTTCTCTTTAAAATAGGTCTTTGTCTTTTCGTTTCCGGGATATGAGTTGAGAATGATGATCTTATTCTCATTCCGTTTCAGCTTAAAGGGAACGGCCTGCATTTGAAGACAGGCTTCTTCGGGGATACTCTGACTGAGTCCCAAATCTATTTCCGCCTTTACCGCATCAAAATCGGGTGTGGCAAAGTAGAGATGATAATGAATACTCAATACCCGGAATAAGTCTATTCTTTTGATGTATCCGAGTGTGGTCAAGATCCAGCCGATTCGGCCTCCCTGTTTCTTTTGAATGTCAAGTGCCTCTTTCAGTTGTTCCGAAGTGATCAGCTTTTCAGAAAGGCAGATATCACCAATTCTCGGTGCTTTCATGGCCTTATCCATTGCTATCGTCCCTTGGAGGTCTTCCTGTAAGAGACGAGGAGAATGATTAGAAGGATGGCGGAGAGGGCCAATATAATCCAGAGTCTGTATCTTTCCCAGAACGTCATCAGACGCTCATTTTCAGTCTCTTCGGCGGCCGATAGGAAAAAGATGTCCTTCTTTGGACCGATTTCAAAAGAAAACACCTCATGTTCTGTTAAAATACCGAGATTTCCCGGGATTCGCTTTATTTCAGAAATGAAAGACGGGTCAATTTGAAGTGAATCCTTACCGTAATGGGTGAAAAGAATGGCGGGTAATCCCTTATAGTCAAATGTGTGAATGATGTCGAAGTCTCCGTTCGATAAAGCGGAAAAAAGAACACTTCCATCGTCGGCCTTTAATGTGAACGAGTCCGATAAATTGAGCAATTCATCGACCTTTTCCACATCATCTGATAACAACAAGAAGACGATACTGTCATATTTTTCAAAATCAAATGTGTTCTCGAGGACTTCTTCAACGGTAAATACGTGGCCTCTATCCGGAAATACGGACGATTTTCCCTTTTCAAAGGAGATCTGAAGTAAATTCAATGCATGCAGTTCATCTTTTTCGGATACCACATAGAGTGTATTTCCATAGAGGTTATTTGGGAAATCGTTGATTGTTGTATTGTCAAGTGCTTTCACAGTGGAAAAATTGATAGTGGAATTGGGATATATAGTTACAGTGAACGCATCACAGTTACTCATCATGTTTTTCATATCAAAGGTCAAAGTGTTAAACGCCTTGAAATAACTCGAAGGAATTCGGACGGAATCGGTATACAAGTCTTTTGAAAGATCGTTCAAATGATAGGATTCAAGCAGGTAGCCATTTATATAAACGCTTAATGTATTTCCACTATCATGAATTCTGTCGGAAACCGAGAAATTCAGGTTTAGTAAGGCATCCTGTGGAACTCCGCCAAAGGCGTCAATGCCAAAATCGTATGTCCTGATTGCCCCGTAAACGACATTGATGCTGCTGTCGGTTACCCCGAAGCTGCTCAAGGGGACCACATTTCGCCTTTCCGGCGTGTTTAATTCGAGGACGGTTAACGAGGATGACGGGGCGTAATTATAATAGAGTGGGTTAAAGCTGTTGTAAACATCCGCATTGGGATCGATATACAGTATCTCTTCTTTGACACTGATAGCATATGCATTCAGCTGTTCTGTCATGATGATGTTGTTGATATCGGCTGTTGCCACATCGGAGATAACCGGCCGCTGCTTAACCGATTTGCCCGAATACCCGAGATATTCACCGATATTCACGATCGCCTGAAGTTTTTCATTGATATCCTCTACGAGGATGCCGTACGTTTTTTTAGGGTTATAGATGGAGAAAAATTCTGGGATGGTATGAACGGGAACGGGTTCATAATCGTATGCTAAGGTGGTGTTTCGATCGATCCTGAACCAAAGCGCCTTTGTGTCTATTTTTTTGTTGTCGCAGATAGAATAGTCAAGAATGACCGTTACTGTGATCTTCAATAAAGAGGCGGTTTGAAGATATCTGTCGGGAATCTTTATTCGTATACTTCCATCATAATCATTAAAAAAAGATGTGTAGACCGGTTCGTTGTTTATAAAGACTGTATACAGACTGTCTAAGCCGACAAACTGCGTGAAATTGTATATTAGGGAAAATTCAGCGTTTGAGATTTCATCAGCATAATAAAGTGGATAGAAAAAATCGGCAGAAGAAGTAACTCCATATAAGTATATGTCATCGTTGAAATTCAGATCTTCAAGATTGAATACGGCAGTCTCTGAACTACCAAAGCAGACGGATAAGATAAAGAAATAAAAACCGATTACAAGAACACTCTTTTTCATATTCTCACACTCCCTGTAAGCTGTTTCATCACTTAAGAAAAGGCAAAACTTCCATTTTGATTTGTATAATCTTTTTGTAATAAGTAACAGAAATTAAGTCGTATTTTAAACACACTTTATTCAGCTTTGGACAAAGCCGACATAAAAATGATTGGCAGAAGAAACAACATAAAGAATGCTATAATTACTATGTATCAGCCTTATGAAATAATATTAACTGAGGTGATTTGTTATCGGGGATAAGAGCAGAAAAGGTGAATTGTCATTGAGTAGAAGAATAGTCTTGATCACGGTGTTCCTCATCCTTGTCTTGTTTTCGGCCTTTTTTATCTGGGCTTCCAACGCGTCAGGTCCCGGAGAAAATGCACGGAAGGCCATGACGGGAAACGAACGGGTAGAGGTGATACATAACAAATTTATCAGGTTCATACCTGAGCAAGGATCCAAAAAGGGACTGATCATCTATCCCGGTGCGAAGGTTAACCCTCAGTCGTACGCTGAAATCGCGTTGGAAGCAGCGGAGGCTGGCGTGTTTTCCGCAATCGTTTCGATGCCGCTGAATCTCGCCGTATTCAGCCCGGATAAGGCAGCTGAAGTCATAGCTGAATATCCGGAGATAGACGAATGGTATCTTGCCGGGCATTCACTTGGTGGAGCGATGGCATGCCAGTATGTTAAGGCACATCCTGAAACAATAACGGGACTGATCCTTCTCGCTGCCTATCCGGCTTCGGCTTCAGATCTATCGGATATGGATGTCAGGGTCCTGTCGCTGTACGCCTCGGAAGATGGTCTGTCAACGGTAGAAAAAATAGAGGTGGCAAAAGAATACCTCCCCGATGATACGGAATATGTCCTGATTAACGGTGGAAATCACGCACAGTTTGGAGATTATGGCAGACAGAACGGAGACGGTGAGGCTTGGATCAGTCCGTTTGAGCAAATGCAGCGGATCGAAGAGAAGATCCTTGATTTTATAAATTCTAAGGGATGAAGACGAATGAAAGACAGTTTAAAACCAGGTGCTTCAATTCCCGGAATATGAGGTGATCCCATTGAAAAAAGAGATAATATGTGCCGGAGAAGTGCTTTACGATATGATTTCGCAGGAACCGGGAAAGACCGTTGGAGATACGGTCCGTTTCGAAAAAAGAATAGGTGGTTCGCCGTTCAACATCTGCTGTGGCTTATCGAGACTCGGGGAGTCTGTCTCCTTCTTCAGTCAGATAGCCGATGACAGTTTCGGGAAGAGTATCGAAACCGATCTGAAAAAGGCGGGAGTAGATCTAAAAAACACCTCGGTAAAAGAAGGATCAAAGACCTCCCTCGCCTTTGCAGCCGTTGACGATGAAGGAAAAGCGGATTATGAATTTTACCGGGACAATACGGCGGATTGCCTGATCTCTATCGAACAGGCTGAAGCTGTAAATCTTAAGGATTGTGTGCTCTTTCACTTTGGCTCGCTGGCCATCATAGACAGACCGGGGAACACGGCCTATATCAGACTCTTCAATCGGGCGACTGAAATGGGTGTGATGACTTCGTTTGATCCAAACGTCAGAGCATTCTACATAAAAGACAAGGCGGAATACCTTGACACGGTCGATGGGATTATCCGAAAGACCTCCGTTTTGAAACTTAGCGATGAAGACCTGTTTTATATTACCGGGATAAATGAGCCGGAAAAGGCCTTGGAGAAGCTTCCAAAAAGCACTGAAAGATTAGATTTTGTCACACTCGGAAAGGCAGGGTGCCTCATTCATAAGGATGGCCTGTTTAAAAAGATAGAGGGTTACAGCGTAGATGTTGTCGATACCGTGGGATGCGGTGATGCCTTCATGGCAGCCATCCTCAAGATGATCCGTAACAGGGATGCTTATGAACCCATTTCGGATTTTGAACTGATGGAACAAGCCGCCCGGTTTGCCACGGCTTGTTCGGCAATTGTTGCCACGAGACAGGGTGGTAACACGATGCCTTCGGTGACTGAAATTGGAGATTTTATGAGGAACAGAAATTTACATTCAAATGTTTCAGTAAATAACTCATGAAGTGCACGAACATTACAATCGGAGGTTTTAAACAAAACATATGATAAATAAAAAACTGTATTGAGCTTTTAAAGTGGTATGTAAGTGTGATTTGCGAGTCACCTGTGTAGTGCTCGTTGAAATAGTTTTGATATAATTCAAACGTTATCTTGATGCACATTCTGAATGAGTAATTGATAACCGCATTATTTATCCGATTGAACTAAGTTTGGCACAATAATGAGGCAAAATACTAATTAATCAACTTTAACGGGGGAAAAAGAAACTTAACTTTGATTTGTTTTTATGATAGAATGAGAGATGATACGCATAACGAAAAGATTAATTGGAGGTCCTCATATGAAAAAAATGGGAATTATATTGATGTTGGTCATAATATTGGCGATGTTATTTGTCTCATGTGTTCAAGAAGAACAAAATTCGGGGCCGGTAAATGATCAGGTAACGCTTGGCACAATTCAAGGCCATTATACACTTGAAGATGAAAGAGAACTCGGCAAATGGGTGTTGTATTTCGATAAGGATGTTCTTCAAAAGGAGATAAGAAAGGCAACAGAATACCATCTTCAAATAGGAAATGAGACCTATACCATCGGGGTGAACCCATTTGATCAGGAGATGTACATCCTATTTCTCCCGGAAACTCTGGAAGCTCAACACATAGAAAAGGGAATCATAAAGACGGGGACCCCTCCCTCTGCCTCACACAGAACAGGTGAGGGGGATCTCGAGATCGAAGCGGTATACATCAGAAAAGCCGAAGAAAACGGGACGGATCTGTATGAGCTGAGACTTGAGACCTATCTCAGTATGAAGGCAGCCAAAGACCCCTTTGTCTACGTGGATGAAGACCTGAACAAGGGGTTGAACCGACCCGTGTACGTCAAGACAAACGAAGAAAACGTCTACATCATGAAATATTATTATGACGCCCGTCAGGCTGCGACCGAACATACGGTAGCGGGAGCCTTCGGATTTCTGAAGGAGAGGCCCAACCACGAATCGCTGCTCACGTTCGAGAATCCGAATCGGGTGGATCAAGCGGGGGATGTCCAGGTACCGGATACGAGAGACCGATTGAGAAATCTTGGTCAAATGGGACCGTTGAGTGTAGACAGTACATACACGTATGACATAAAAGACGATGAAACGAATCTGATAACTGTGGAGATCAAACCCTCCAACGCATCAGGATATGAAAACAGTGAATATTTTGAATTGCAGATCAAAAATGCCACATGCTGTTACGCCTATGAGGTAAGCGATGATCTGTTCAGGGGAACGATAGAATACGCGACGACCAGTAACATAGAACTCATCAAAAATGCACGTGTTCAGGCAACTTCTCTCAGCACCTGCACGGACTTCCGGGTGAAGGCGGGACATGAATCGTATGCACGTGTGATCACAGATACGGCAACCGTTTTGAACGTGGCGAGTGGAACCACCGTGGGAGAAGTAACGGGATGGCTTGAATCAACGGATGGTTCGATTCAGCAATACAGCGTCAGTAACACCGCCGGTTCGCTGGATCCCACCGACCTCTTTACGTCACAGGCAGCAACTCTGACCGTCCTCTCAAGATGGGGGGAACCTTACAGAAAGACCTTTGAGATCAGAGTCAATGCCACACCTTTCGTACGCCTTCAGAAGAAGACGGCAGAAGGAGAAGAATCGTCATGGCATAACACCATCACGGCGGCCATTTCTCAAAGCAGCGGGGGATCCACGATTACCTGCTGGCCCGGAGAGTACAAAGAGGCGGTCACCTTCGGAGCGAAGAACCTCGTACTGAGAAGTACGGAACCGGACAATACCGCTATCAGAGATCGAACATGTATCAATGCGACCGGCACGTCACAGGCTGCTGTGACCATAGACGGAGGACAGAGTGGGGCCACCGTGATCGAAGGGTTCACACTCACAACGCAATCCACGAATCATCCCGGCATCCGGGTTGAGGGGGACAGCACTCAGCCTGAAATTCGCTACAACCGGATCAGACAAAACGGCAATACCAACGGTGGAGGAATCTACCTTTCAACTGTCAGTACATACAACTCGGGAAACGTTGTGAACATTCATCACAACACCCTGGAGGACAATACGGCGACTTACGGCGGAGGAATCTATGTGGGAGATAATCGAACGGTCCGCATCGTGAGCAACACCTTTGAAGACAACACGGCAACGACGGCCGGCGGGGCCTTGAAAATCGGAGGCAATGCCGAAATCGTGAACAAGAACGGTGATGCCTGGAATGCCCATCTGTTGCCCGGAACGGCTGCCACATCGAGCGAACTCGAAAGAGTTACTGAAGTGAATGCATATCTTGGAAATACCATAAACGGATCAAGTACGGCTCCAGGAGCAATTGTTAATTATGAACGAACCGCGGCACCGGAGTCGGCCAACATCGTGGTCAATGCCATTGACGATACGGTCAGGATTTACGGGAGTCTGACGGAAGGGGAGATCGCGCGACTCTACGTCCATGACACCGACAGTATCGAAGTGGCCAGCGCCGTCTATCACGCGCCGGTTGCGTCAAGGCCGACGGGAGTCTACGTCGAGATAGATCATCCGGTGGAAGCGGATACGGATTATTATGTCACCCTTCAGACAAAGCGTTACGTTCAAAGCACAAAGGGTGTTTGCCGGGCATCAGCTGGTCCGGACGCAGCGGAACTGAGTACTCCGGTAGATGGAGCCGGAGACGTATCACCACTCATCAAGCTGACATGGGAAGCGGCTAACGGCGCCGTAACCTACACGGTATATTTAGATACGGATCCGTTGGCGCAGAAGTTGGAGAAGAGCGCCGTGACCGATACGGAGTACACGACCGGCACACTGGAAAAGGGAACGCGGTATTATTGGCGCATCGAGTCCGTTGATGCCTATGGGGCCACCGCAACGAGTAAGGTGGCCAGTTTCACGACATCGACCGGTCCATTCTCGGGAGGGGATGGTACAAAAAATAATCCTTACGGCATCGCCAACGTCGATCAGCTCTACGACGTCAGAAATTACAGGGATGATCCCAATTATTTCATACAGATTGCGGACATAGACCTGACGGGACTGAACTGGGTTCCGCTGAGTAGATACCAACATGAATTTATGGCCTGCTACGATGGCAACGGCTACACGATCTCAAATCTCACCATAACCAGCCCGGCTACAACCGAAGACATGTCGTTGTTTGGTGATCTCGGAACTGGTGCCACACTCACAAACATCACACTTGAAAACGTCTCGGTAATCGGCAACCAACACGTTGCAGCGCTGGTCAGCTACTGTGGTTCGGGTAAAGCTGCCTGTATCTCAAATTGTCATGTTCAGGGAAGTGTCGAGGCAGCCGCTTCCGGTCAGTCTTATGTAGGCCTGTTGATAGGACGAAACGCAGGTACGGGAGCTACCATAACGAACTGCTCGGCTATGGGACAGGTAACTGGCGATGAGATGGTGGGTGGATTTTCCGGACAATGTGGCGGATGGGTTTATACCTCATATGCCTCGGTTACTGTCACGGGAACCTCTTATGTAGGTGGATTTGCGGGACAGATCTCAGGAGGCGATGTGTTTGACTGCTATGCCAGAGGGAAAGTCACGGGCGGGAGTGATTTCGGCAATGTGTCTGGAGGTTTTTCCGGAGGTATTACGGGGCCGACAAGCAAGGTTATTAACTGTTATTCCACAGTAGCAGTAACCAATCAGGGAGCCCCAAATGGATTTTCAACAATTGATGTCAATTCAAAAATTTCAGATTGCTTCTGGGAGACGACGAACAATATCACATCTTCGGGTGCCGGAACGGGAAAGACGGCTGACGAGCTGAAGAACAGTTCGAACAGTTTTTATGACAATTGGGATTTTGATGCAATATGGGACACAGATGGGTCCAAAAACGAAGGGTATCCCTATCTGAGAAATAATTATCGGGAATGATTTCATGTGAACGATCGCATTGGGATAGAATAAAACGGAAGAAACGTAGAAATTCGTAAGCCGTAGGTGAAAAGAACGAGTTAAGGTTTGTATATGAAAAACACACATCTGAACCCAAGGGGCGATGACACCAAGTACCCAATCTTGTGGTTCAGATGTGTGTTTGAGATGGGAGAAACCCTTCAGCCATTTTTCTGATAAAATAGTCTGGAAGCAAAAAATAGAGTTTTTATAACAGAGGAGAACCGTATGGGGAAAAAGATCGGCCTGTTACTGCTTTTTATCATCATCAGCAGCTGTGCATTTTCAAAAGAAGTACCAGACGAAGTCTATGTGACCGACTGGCAGGGAATCAAAAAGGATGTGTTTACTGAAGATGATTCCGGGATCGCTTTTGCGTTTAAATACAAAGAGTGTTCCGATACACATACATTCTCCGGGAAATGGTATTATCCAAATGGAACGCTGTATTATGGCGGTAGTAAAAACGGGCATGAATACGATAAAGAGAAACTGAAAAAGGCCCACTGGATAGGTTATGATTTTAATGCCGATAAAAAAACAACCTTTTTGGAAAAGCTGAAGGCAAATCCGGGCGAATGGAAGATCGTCGTTTATCAGGATAATGACTATCTGACCACGCTGTATTTCAGGTTCATCAGTATCAGCAACGAATTCCTGCCGGAAATGGTACAGGTGGATGGCGGAACGTTCCTGATGGGAAACACAAAGGGAGAAGAGGATGAAGCTCCGGTCTGCAGCGTGACGTTGAAATACGATTACAGTATGGGAAGATACGAGATCACAAACAAAGAATACATGACCTATCTGAACGAAACCAAAATTGATGGCAGTGGCAGTAAAAACGGAAAAGAATTAATCGACATGGACGACGGAGATTGTGAAATCGGATTCAGTAACGGTCAATTCTTTCTGAAGAAGGGAAAGGAAAAGGCACCGGTGAGAGAAATCACCTGGTGGGGTGCAATAGGTTACTGTAACTGGCTGAGTGAAAAGGCCGGCTTTTTTAAGGCTTACGACAGCAGCGGTAATCTTCTCGACAAAAATGGAAACATAACCAAGGACATTACAGAAGTGGAAGGCTACCGTCTGCCGACCGAAGCGGAATGGGAATATGCCGCCCGCGGCGGAAAGGAAAGTAAAGGCTATACCTACAGTGGGAGCAACAGCATAGAAGAGGTTGCCTGGTATAAAAACAACTCGGGAAATGCAACACATGTCACCGGACTGAAGAAGGCAAATGAACTGGGACTGTATGACATGAGCGGCAACCTGGTAGAATGGTGTCAGGATGGGTACGACGCTGACTACTACAGCAAAAGTCCCTGTGAAAACCCCGTCAACCTGAGCAGTGCTTCCGAACGTGTGACCCGCGGTGGCTATTGGGGCGGCTCAGCCTATAGCAACAGAATAACCAACCGTTTCAATCAGGAGCCCTCCGTCAGTGGACAGGGAATTGGCTTTCGAGTCGCGAGGACGGAATAGAGACTGTTTGAATAGAGTTCTTCAATCACCCTCAACAAAAGCTTCTATAGTTTTACCATCGACACCAAGGGCAATCTTGAGTATTCTGGTATAACCTTCTGAGAGCAATTCAGTTGTATAAGCCTTTTCAGAAATCTGCCTCATTCCGTCTTCAGTTTTCCTGACTGAAGACTTTATTTCTATAACTGCACTGTAATCAGATTTATCCTTTGCTTTCAACTGTAT
>ERZ795057.1198-NODE-1198-length-23318-cov-8.860336_pt1 | contig 23318 bp, 16 predicted proteins | sample MGYA00375141_ERZ795057 | MGnify/ENA primary metagenome ERZ795057 (study PRJEB30186, sample SAMN05720163) | activated sludge metagenome | isolation source: Anaerobic digester | place: Hong Kong | collected 2015-01-26 ... | reverse complement strand
GGTTCCGGTGTTACCCGGTTTGTTTCCTGATAGCATTAAGTCAGAAAATGTGCCAGCGGATCAGAATGTACCGTGCCAGAATTTAAAAATTTAAAATGAAAATTTGTAAAGAACAGTATAACAATGTATTAAAAATTTAAAATAGAATGATTATAAATTATTTATGAGAGAATCAGTTAGTTCGGTAAAGAGAAAATAGTTTTAATTCAGGACGCAGTGTCCCATAATGGGGCATTTTTTATAGTTTGAGCGGGTTTTTTGCCGGGATGCAATAGTTATTTAGTGTCCTGACGGGCGGAATTTTGCTTTCCGGTTTCCGGAACGTTTCCTTTTGTTCTTTTTTTATCAGGAGCGCATCTGTTTCAGGAGAAATTATCTTAAATTAGCCTTTCCTTCAGAATTTTGAATTCTATGATTGATTTTATTGATGATCTCAGGGCTTTAAAAGAGGGCGGGCAGCCCGGAGTGCTCTGTATTGTTACGGCAACGTCCGGTTCAACACCCCGGAAGGCCGGTACCAAGATGCTTGTTTTTGCCGGAGGCACCTCAAAGGGTACCATCGGGGGCGGTGCCGTTGAGCATCAGGCAGTGGAAATTGCCCTGCAGGCACTTGAAAAAGGGGTGCCGTTTACCAGGCACTTTGAATTGTTTGACGACCTCAGCATGGAATGCGGCGGCGCCATGGATATCTATTTTGAACCCATCGGGGTGGTTCCCAGGCTCTATATTTTCGGAGCTGGTCATGTAGGGAAGGCCCTTGCCGCTTTCACCCCGTCATTCGGATTCCGTACCATCGTGATCGATGACCGGGAGGGCATTTTCAGTAACTGGAACATTCCCGATACAGAAACCCTGTCAGGCAATTACATCCCGTTTGTTGACAACATTGAATACGGGGAGCATACCTACATTGTCATTGTCACGCACAAACATGAGTACGACGAACAACTGATGGTCGCCTGTGCCCCGCGTGATTATGCCTACCTGGGAATGATCGGCAGCAAACGTAAGGTATCGGAGATTAAAGCCCGTGCCCTGGATAAGCATCATCTCAACCCGGAGGTGCTCGGCAAAGTGGATATGCCCATCGGCATCCCCTTTGCTGCCGAAACACCGGCCGAAATTGCCGTCAGCATACTGGCCAGGCTTATAGACATTAAGAATAAACGAAAATAAGAATGACTGCTACCGGTAACAAGGTCAGGTTTCTGCTGAATGACCGGCTTGTGGAAGTGGATTTTTCAAAGGAAACAGCGCTGCTTCCTTCTGTCACTGTGCTTCATTACCTTCGTTCCCTGCCCGGTTACAAAGGGGTAAAGGAAGGTTGTGCCGAAGGCGACTGCGGCGCTTGTACCGTGGTGATCGCGGAAGCGGTTGAGGGGAAGCTGGTGTACAAAGCCGCGGACAGTTGCCTGCTGTTTCTGCCTGCCTTGCACAACAAGCAACTTATAACGGTTGAACATCTCGCTGAAGGCGATCACCTCCACCCGGTGCAGGCTGCAATGATTGCGCACAACGGCAGCCAATGCGGTTACTGCACCCCGGGTATTGTGATGTCCCTTTTCGGATTGTATAAAAATCACAGCGCCCCTGACAAGAAAGTGATTGAGCGGGCCCTTGCCGGAAACCTATGCCGTTGCACGGGATACCAGTCCATTATTTCCGCGGCAGCGGAAGCCTGTAAACCGGGCGGTAACGATAAGTTTTCGGCAACCGCTGCTGATGTTGCCGCGCAGCTTGAGGCCATGAAATCGGATATCCCGCTAAAACTGCTCAGCGGGAAGCAGACATATTACAAAGCCTTCACCCTGAGCGATGCGTTGAATCTCCGTCGTGAAGTTCCCGAAGCGCAGGTTGTTGCCGGTGCCACCGACCTGGCGCTGCGGCAGACCAAGAAAAAGGAGTTGTTGCCGGTGTTGCTGGATATTTCAGATGTGGAAGCGTTGAGGTTTTTTGCTGAATCTGAAGATCACTATATAATAGGTACAGGGTTAACCATAGAATCACTCAGGCAAACCAGCGCGGGTTGTCTGCCGGCCCTGAAAAACATGCTTGACTGGTTCGGCTCCCTGCAGATCCGCAACGTGGCTACCCTTGGCGGGAACATTGCTTCGGCATCGCCCATCGGTGATACCCTGCCGGTATTGATGGCTTACCGGGCGCAAGTAAAGCTTCAGTCGGCAGCAGGTGAACGCATGGTCCCGGTCGGGGATTTTATTACCGGTTACCGCAAGACCTGCCTCGGGCCCGGCGAACTGATTACTGCCGTCGTTATCCCCAAACCTCATCCGGGAACCATTGTCACATCATACAAAGTATCCAAGCGCAGGGATCTTGATATTTCAACCGTAAGCGCCGGATTTTCATTGGATTCCCGAAACGGGACAGTGGAAAGCATCATCCTGGCTTACGGTGGAATGGCGGCGCAACCCGTCAGGGCCGTAAACACCGAACGCTTTATTACCGGAAAGGAGTGGTCTGAAGCGGTGATCAGGCAGGCGATGAAGCTATTGGAAGAGGAATTCACTCCCCTGAACGATGTCAGGGCAGGGGCTGCCTACCGCAGCCTGATTGCCCGTAACCTCTTGCTGAAATTCTTTGTTGAAACGGAAGGGCTGGCAGGATGAAAAGTCATGACCTCAAACACAACAGTGCAACCGGGCATGTTACCGGCCGTTCGGTGTATGTAAACGATATGGAGAGTGGCCCCGGGCAGTTGGTTGCAAGGGTAGTATACAGTAAGCACGCGCATGCCCGCATCACTGATATTGATGTCGCTAAGGCCGCCGGGGTGCCCGGCATTGCTGCGATCATCACTGCAAAGGATATCCCCGGGAAGAACCAGATGGGTCCGGTTGTGCATGATGAACCCTGCCTGGCTGAAGGTGAAGTGTCTTTTGCAGGGCAGGCGGTTGTTTTGATTGCTGCGGAGAATGAGGAGGCAGCCCTTGAAGCTGAGCGGCTTATCAGGATTGAATATTTGCCGCTTGATGCGGTGTTGACGCTCAGGGATGCAATCGCTAAAAATGCCCTGATTGCACCGCCCCGTTATATCCTGAGCGGGGATGCTGCCGGTGCCATGGAGAAGGCTCCGCTGAAACTTGAAGGCATATTGGAGACCGGGGCGCAGGAGCACTGGTATCTTGAGACCCAGTCGGCACTGGCGGTTCCGGGCGAGGGCAGGGAGATGACGGTTTATGCCTCCAGTCAGAACCCGTCCGAGACTCAGGCTATAGTTGCGGAGGTATTGGGCATTCCCCGGAATGAAGTGGAGGTGGAGGTCCGCCGGATGGGTGGCGCTTTCGGCGGCAAGGAAACACAGGCAAATCATGTGGCCGCCTGGGCTGCCCTGCTTGCCAATGCTACCGGTCGTCCGGTAAAGATTCACCTTTTTCGCGACGACGATCAGATTATGACCGGTAAGCGCCACCGCTTTCTGTCAGAATACCGTATTGGGTTTGATGAAGAAGGCAGGATACTGGCTTATGAGGTTGAACTGAACAGTGACGCGGGTGCCGCCACCGACCTGAGCCTGGCCATACTCGAAAGGGCCATGTTTCACGCCGAAAATGGCTATTACATCCCGAACATCAGCATTACAGGCAGGGCTTACAGGACCAACCTGCCTTCAAACACGGCCTTTCGCGGCTTTGGCGGTCCCCAGGGCATGGCGGTTATTGAAAATGCCATTGACCGGATTGCCCGTTTGCTGAAAAAGGACGCTGCCGGCATCAGGAAACTGAATTTCTACGGTATCGATGAACGTAACCAGGCCCCATACGGAGAGCTGATCCTTAATAACCGCCTGCACGTTATATATGAGAGGCTCTTAATTTCCTCAAAGTATGAAGAGCGCAGGGCTGAGATTGATATTTTCAACGGCAGGCACCGCTGGAAAAAGCGCGGATTGGCGCTGACCCCGGTTAAGTTCGGGATCTCATTTACCACCGCTTTCCTTAATCAGGCCGGGGCTTTGGTAAATATTTACAAGGATGGTACCATACAAGTAAACCATGGCGGTACCGAAATGGGACAAGGTCTGCATACCAAGATTCTGGGGATTGCCGCTGCTGAATCAGGTGTTTCTGCCAGGCATATTAAAGTAAGCTCGACCAACACCTCAAAGGTGCCGAATACTTCTGCCACAGCAGCCTCTTCGGGAAGTGATCTGAACGGCATGGCGGTAAAGAATGCGATAGAAACCCTTAAAGCCAGGCTGAAACCGGTCGCCTGCGCCGAACTGATGAAAGCCGGGGCGAAAGACCCGCACCATGGTGGGATCGTTTTTGCGGAGGATGCTGTTTTTACCGCCGATGAGCCCGAAATCAGGATTTCCTTTCCGAAACTGGTCATGGCGGCATATCTGGCCCAGGTAAGCCTGAGTGCTACCGGGTTTTATAAAACCCCGGGCATCCATTTCAACCGGGAAACCGGTCGGGGAAACCCGTTTTATTATTACGCATACGGAATGGCTGTTTCGGAGGTGGAAACAGATATGCTCACAGGAATGTACCGGCTGTTGCGCAGCGATATTCTGCACGATGTGGGAGATTCGCTTAACGAACAGATTGACCTTGGCCAGATAGAGGGAGGATTTATCCAGGGGGTGGGCTGGTGCACCACCGAGGAGATCAAATGGGACGACAAAGGGCGGTTACTTTCCCACTCACCGGATACATACAAAATACCAACAGCCGGTGATATTCCGGAAGTTTTCAATGTGGAACTGCTCCGTGACTATCCCAATACAGGCACCATACGCAAGAGCAAGGCCGTGGGAGAACCTCCCTTTATGCTTGCATTTTCGGTATGGCTGGCCATCAAGGACGCCATCTCAGCAGCCGGAGACCACCGCTTTGAGCCGCTTTTTTCGCTTCCGGCTACGGCAGAGGTTGTGTTGCTTAGTCTTGAAGAAATCAGAAAGAAAACTGAAAACATCCCTTAGGTAAATCAGTCATCACCCATAGAAGAAGAAACTTTATGAAAGAAATTTATAATCGGATCAGCGCGCTCTCCGGCAAATACAGGGATTATACCGCATCAAACCTATCCAGGCTTGTGCAGATCCGTTCGGTGAGCATGCACGAAAGGGAGGTGCAACTGGAGTTGAAACGGCAGATGGAAGAAGCCGGATTTGATGAGGTGCGGATTGACGGGCTGGGGAATGTAATCGGACGCATCGGCAACGGAAAGCGCATCCTTGCCATTGACGGGCACATGGATACCGTAGATGTGGGTAATGCCGCCAACTGGAGCTTTGATCCCTTCGGGGGGGAGATCAGGGATGGGTTTGTACATGGCCGGGGCAGCGTGGATCAGAAAGGGGGTCCCGCCGCTGCCGTAACAGCCGGGCGTATCCTTAAGGAAACCGGTGTTCCTGCTGATCTGACCCTGTACGTGGTTGGCAGTGTTATGGAAGAAGATTGTGATGGTTTGTGCTGGAAATACCTGGTGGAAGAGGAGGGGCTGAGGCCGGATATGGTCATCAGCTCCGAGCCTACCAATCTGAATATTTACCGGGGTCATCGTGGTCGCATGGAGATAGCTGTATCCTTCAACGGTGTTTCCTGTCACGGCAGCGCCCCCGAACGCGGCAAAAATGCCATATACGCCGCAGCCCGTGCCGCCCTCGAAATTGAAAGGCTCAACGAACGCCTGCCTGCAGATGAATTCCTTGGTAAAGGAAGTGTGACCATTTCAGAAATCAGGTCGGGCAGCCCTTCGCTATGCGCAGTCGCCGACTTCGCCCGTCTGCACCTCGACCGGCGCCTGACCTGGGGCGAAACCAAAGCAACGGCAGTGGCCGAAATTGAGGAAATCATCAAAGGAATGGATGCCAGGGCAGAAGTGCTGCATTACGATGAAATGGCATATACCGGACTGCGTTACGGAATGGAGAAATATTATCCCACGTGGAAAATCCCCGAAGATCACCCGGCTGTGATGCAGGGCGTGAAGGCTTTCAGGGAATTGTTTGGCAGGGAGCCGCTGGTGGATAAATGGACATTTTCAACCAACGGAGTGACCATCAACGGATTATACGGAATTCCGGTTATCGGGTTCGGGCCGGGCAATGAAATACTGGCGCACGCACCCGACGAAAAAGTGCCCGTAGAGCATCTGGAAACAGCCTCCGCATTTTATGCCGCATATGCGTTCGCTTTTCAGAGGCCCTGAAATCCTTACACGAGGCAAACTACTGCTCAGAATAGTTGTACAATTATTAATACTGTTTCCGGTTAAAGCCTGCAGGGAAAAAATATGCTGGAGGCCAGTCCGGAATTAATCACTGATCTATGAAATCATTTCAGCAACTGACCGATGAACTGAACAGTCTGAAAACAGGACTGTTTGGCAGGGATTTTTTATTGACCTGGGACAAAACGGAGGACGATCTCCGGCAAACATTACTGGTAGCTGACGAGTTGAAGTATCTGCGCGACCGGAATATCTCCACCCGGTGTTTTGACTCGGGACTGGCAGTGTCGAATTTCCGGGATAATTCGACCCGTACCCGTTTTTCTTTCGCTTCGGCCTGCAACCTGCTTGGTCTTGAAGTGCAGGACCTGGATGAGGCAAAGTCGCAGATCGCCCATGGGGAAACCGTCAGGGAAACGGCGAATATGATCAGTTTCCTTACCGATATTATCGGGATCCGTGATGATATGTTTCTTGGTGAGGGGCATCGCTATATGCTTGAGATGGGGGCTGCCCTCGACGACGGTTTCAGCAACGGCGTGTTGCCGCAGCGGCCGGGAATCATCAACCTGCAATGCGACATCGATCATCCCACCCAATCCATGGCAGATTTGCTGCATCTGGTCAATTTTTACGGGGGGCTGGATAAACTGAAAGGGAAAAAGATCGCGATGACCTGGGCTTATTCGCCCAGCTATGGAAAGCCGCTTTCCGTGCCACAGGGCATCATTGGTCTGATGACGCGGTTCGGGATGGAGGTTGACCTTGCCTTTCCCGAAGGCTATAACCTGATCCCGGAGGTGGTTGATAGGGCAGGGCGGCAGGCTAAGGCATCGGGCGGAAGTTTCAGGGTGGTGAATACCATGGAAGAAGCCTTCCGCGACGCCGACATTGTTTATCCGAAAAGCTGGGCGCCCTATGCCGTGATGGAACAGCGCACCGGGCTGCTTAAGACAGGCGATAAAGAGGGTTTGAAAGCGCTTGAACAGGAATGTCTGGCCAACAATGCCCGATTCATTAACTGGGAGTGCAATGAAACTATGATGAAACTGACCCGTGATGGCAATGCGCTGTATATGCACTGTCTTCCGGCTGATATCTCCGGGGTTTCGTGCGCGCGGGGCGAAGTATCCGCCGGTGTATTTGAGCGGTACCGGATTCAGACTTATAAGGAAGCTGGCTTCAAGCCTTATATTATTGCCGCGATGATCCTGAACAACCGCTTTGAGTTCGCTTCCCGGATCCTCGAAGACCTATACAGGGAAGGCAGAAGCAGGGTGAAACGGATATGACCATCCATTGAGTTGGTATGCGGCAATGCCGGAGTTGTTATTTTAACAATGACCCCAGATTATCACCTTTTTGCATGATAACCATGCTTTTATGTAGTCAAATTTCTTTAAATTATATCATTCGCTGAATTTCTCATGCCGTTGTTAGCCCTGGCTTCTTAGCTTTGCAGGATGAAACGGAGAATCCCTCAGCAGCGTCAGGCCAGGAGTTTGAAATTTTTCAGGAGTATTCACCGTGTGTCAGCCATCTATCTGTTTGCTGTATTTATCATTGTTTCTGTCACCGGACTAATGCTGGGATGGAAAAAGCACAGCGGGGGATGGCTGCTTCCGGAATCAGTGAGGGGTACTTCAACGGAGCTGAAGGATTGGCTGACGCTTGACAGTTTGTACATAAATGCATGCAGCATCCTCAGCGACTCGGTTTCCCCGGGGCTTTCACATGATCTTGAAAGGATTGATGTCAGAAAAGAACATGGAATGGTGAAGTTTGTTTTTTCCGGTCACTTTTACGGAATTCAGCTTGATGGTGCAACCGGCAAGTTGCTGAAGATTGAGCACCGCCGTTCCGATATTATTGAAAAGTTTCATGATGGTTCCATCCTGGGTCATGCACTGGGTTTGCCCGGAGAGTATATCAAACTGATTTATACCAGCCTTACCGGTCTCGCCCTGCTGGTACTTACCATTACAGGATTCTGGATATGGTATGTGCCTTTCAGGTTACGTAATAAAGACCGATTTTAATTTGTCCGGTTTAATGTGTTTAAGCTGTGATATTTAGGTCGGGGATGCAAAAACTTTTCCTGAAATATTTGCATTCCATCAATCTATCTTCATACTTTTGCAGGGCAATGGTTCCGGAAACGGATAATAGGGAAAGTCGTGCAATTCGGCTGCAGTTCCCGCTGCTGTAAGCTCTTTAAACGGTTTCAACAGAATGCCACTGTCTATCCCCAAACTGACGGGAAGGCGTTGAAAACAAACGGAGTAAGCCAGAAGACCTGCCATTTGCCTTGTGGATTTTGCAGTTTACGGAGAATGAACTGCTTGTCGGAAAGCCTGGCCGTATTCACTTTTTTTTACCGGTCGTTTTTGAATCAGGTTTTCAGCGTTACTGCATAATCCATTTGTTGAAATGATCAAAGCCGGAAGTTGCGCAACCTGCAATGAAAAGGCGTGCGGCCTGCATGGCGCGGATCAGTTTCATGTATGCCTGCTGTATGTGTTGAAGAACGTTGAATGATTCAGAAATTAATTAAAAAAATCCTGTAATGAACCATGGAAAAATCACCCTGCAGTTTGCTGTAATCACTGCCCTGGTGCTGATGCTGGCTTTCAGCCGCTTGTTGCCGCATCCCTTTAACTTTTCGCCGGTGGCGGCCCTTGCGCTTTTCGGCGGTGCCCGCTACAAAAGCCGTTTTTCGGCTTATCTTATCCCGCTTGCTGCGGTATGGATCAGCGACCTGTTCCTGAACTATGCTTTCTTTGGACGGCTGGTTGCTTTTTACGATGGCGCCTTTTTCACCTACCTTGCATTTGCCCTGATCGTCATGCTGGGCTCCGTTGCCCTGCGGAAGTTATCACCCGGAAGACTGCTGTTCACGTCCCTGTCGGCTTCGGTTATTTTCTTTCTGATTTCCAACTTTGGGGTCTGGCTTTCCGGGGGTCTTTATCCGCTCACCGGCGGGGGACTTGCCGCCTGTTACGCTGCAGCGATCCCTTTTTTCAGGAATACCCTGGCAGGTGACCTGATTTACGGTTTCGCCATATTCTATCTATATGAACTGGTTGCTAACCGTATCCCCGCGCTGAAGACAGCATAATTTATCCCTTAATTACTATCGGACTTATTACCTAATCTTACTCATCATGATTAAAACCAGACTTTTTGCGGTATTTACACTGCTCACCTCATTAACATTTGCACAGGGACCTTATGCACCGGCTGCCGGACAGCCCGGGAGTACTGCCATTGCCATGGACAGCAGTATTATCCGGTCATGGGCCACCGGGGCCGAAGTTGTACGCGGTTATATCCAGATCAGCGATACCGGTGTGTATAACCTTGGCTCAAACAAGGCCTCCTATGGCCGGCATTATAACGCCATGGGGCCGGGCGAGGGTACTTCAACCGGTGTGGTAAGTCTTGGCGACGGGGGGGTGGCTACCCTTACTTTCGACCGCCTGATCGTGAATGGTCCGGGCCCTGATTTCGCGGTTTTTGAAAATTCATTCGGCGATACCTTTCTTGAACTTGCTTTTGTTGAAGTGAGCTCCGATGGAGTGAATTACAGCCGCTTTCCATCAGTTTCGCTGACGCCATCTGAGGTTCAGAAAGGTGCCTGGGATGAGCTGGACCCCACCATGCTTCACAACCTCGCCGGCAAGTACCGCCAGGGATTCGGCACCCCTTTCGATCTCAGCGACCTGGAGTATGATCCGATGGTGGATCTTTTTGCCGTCCGTTTTGTCAGAATTCTTGATGCAGTGGGTTGTATCGATCCTGAATATGCCACTTTTGATTCTGAAGGCCACATTGTCAACGAACCTTTCCCGACTCCTTTTAATTCGGGCGGTTTTGACCTGGACGGGGTGGCGGTGATCAATGCCAATGTGTTGAATGAGGTTGCAGGTTTTGAAGATCTGAATCTTGAACCCGACAGTTATTTTTTGCCTGAATCTGCGGGAAATTTTACAAGTGGATCCCTGAGTTTCCTTTATGAAGGGAGTTCGGGCTCCTGGTCGGGTTTTACCTATTCGAACAGGGTAACGCTGAACGGTACATACAACGATGATCAGTTTGTTGCCGTAAGCAGGGGAGGCATTGAAGCAGATTCTTCGGTCTTTGCCATTACTTACGTAAGTTCCGACTGGATGACCGGGACCTATGATCCCATTCCTTCGGTAATTCAAACGACGGATGGAAGTGAAGTCCTGTTCGGCGGCTTTTATGTTGCCAACACGGATATGGCTTACATTACCATGCGTGACGGAACCCTGTTCAACAAAAAGTTCGGGGGTGAGTCCGGCAATGATCCTGACTGGTTCAGGTTGAAAGTATGGGGGCTAAGGGCCGACAACAGCCTGACCCAGGAGATTACGCACTACCTGGCTGATTTCAGAAATGAAGACAATGCCCTCGACTATATTCAGGATGACTGGCGCTGGGTGGACCTGCAGCCCCTTGGCGCGGTGAAATCGCTCCATTTCATCCTCGAATCATCCGATTCGGGAGACTATGGCATCAACACACCGGCTTATTTCTGCATGGATAATCTTACCGTTCTGAATACGCAGGGACCTGTGCTGACAGCCTGGCTCCCCGATCATGAAGTGGCCGTCAATGCAGATCCTGTTACTGTAATGCTTGACGACTATTTTTACTCCGTGCAGGGAGATCTTGCGTATGAAATAGCAGGCAATTCCAATCCGGAACTGATTGCTGCAGAGATTACCGGGAATCAACTGCTGCTCACCTTTAGCGCAGATGCTTCCGGCTCAGGCGAAGTTTCTGTTGTGGCTACCGCTGCCGGGCTGAGCGTGACAGACATTTTCAATGTTTCGGTACTTTCGAATGTTGGAATTGTTTCTCCTGAAACATTTACATTCCGGGCTTATCCCAATCCTGTTTCAGGATCACTCTTTATTGAAAACGGCGCACAGTGTGAATTGCAGCTGACCGGAATGAACGGGAAAATGGTTCTGGAAACAATGCTTTTAACCGATATGGCTGAAGTTTCGCTTGCCGGTCTGCAGCCGGGCATCTACCTGCTGAAACTGATCAGCGAAAAGGGCGTTTCGATTAAGAAGATCGTTAAGCAATAGTATTCTCAACGATAAAAATCTGTTGACCAATGAGAAGAAATGTAACGGTAACCGTGTTGCTGCTGGCTGTCCTGATCATCCGGGCAACGGCCCAGGAGCCGGTTTCCGATACGCTTCTGCTTAAAGGGGTTGAGATAGCCTCGGAAAAAATCAGCCGGAAAGAGCTCTCGTCTTTTCCGATGCAGAGTTTGTCGGGTAATCAGATTGCTGCTGTTGCCGGAAATTCGGTTGCGGATGCCCTCAGGACATTTTCGGGGGTTACCCTGCGCGATTACGGTGGGGCGGGGGGGCTGAAGACCGTTATGGTCAGAAGCCTCGGCGCTCAGCATACCGGTGTTTTTATCGACGGGGCGCCGGTTTCGGACATCGCCAGTGGTCAGCCCGACCTGGGTAAGTTTCCGCTGGGGAATCTTGAGGAAGTCAGCCTGAACGTGGGAGGTGGAGGAAGTGAGCCCATGCCGGCAAGGGCGCGTGCAGGTGCCAGCATCATCAACCTGAGGAGCATCAGGCCCGACTTCGGGAAGTATAAAACAAGAGGCAACATCGGCATTAAGGGTGGATCGTTCGGACTGTTCAATCCGTTTTTGAGGCTGGATCACAAAACCGGGCAGGACTCATGGATTGGCATAGATGTAAATCCGCTCTTTTCAAAAGGGGATTATTCCTACCTGGTTGACAACGGGCCTGCCGGATCTGAAACCCTCAAACGCGGCAATGGCGACCTGACCTCGCTGTCGGCCAATCTCAGGTTTTTTGCCAGGCCCGGCGACAGCACCGAATTACGCGTATTTGCTGGATTTTACAACGCCGAACGCGGACTTCCCGGCGCTGTGGTGTTTTATAATCCACATGCCTCACAGCGGCTGACCAATAAGGATCTGAGCCTGGGGTTTCAGCTGATGTCTGAAAAAAAGCGGGTTTCACTGCTTACCAATGCCGGTTGGTCGTATGCCTGGCTCCGCTATCTCGATCCCGATTATCTTGGTTACACCTACAGTCTTGACAACCGCTACCTCCAGCAGGAATTTTACCTGTCGCAGGCAGGCACAATTGCGCTCGGCAGGCATTTCTCCGCTTCACTGGCATCGGATTTCATCCTGAATACCTTTTCGGGAAGCCAATACAAAACTGATCCGTGGCGGGGCAGTTTTCTGTTGTCGGCAATATTGGCCCATCAAACCAGGAATACCGGCGCCGAAGCCGGAATTCTGGCAAGTGTCATCAAGGACAGCGGGAAAAATTCGTCCGAAGAAGACCTTACGCATAAAGTATCTCCCTACTTCTCAGTTTCGGTCAGGATTGCTGATGTCCCTTCGCTGAGGCTCAGGATGATGTACAAGCACTCATTCAGGATGCCGGCATTCAACGAATTATACTATGCCCTGGTCGGGAATCCCCGACTCTTCCCCGAAAGTGCGCAACAGCTGAACACCGGTATACTGGGATCATACGCGCCTTTCAAAGGCGTGCTGCTCAGGCTGAGCGCCGATGCTTTTTTCAACAGGGTTCATAATAAGATTGTTGCCATCCCCACGCAGAACCTTTTTGTATGGTCGATGCAGAATATCGGTGAAGTCAGCACCGGGGGGCTGGACTTTCAGTTAGATGCCACTGCGGCAATGAACCGGCGCAGCAGAATTTCAGTGAACCTTGCCTATACCTTCCAGAAGGCCAGTGATATCAGCGATAAAAATTCTTCAGTCTACGGAAATCAGATCCCTTATATCCCCTATGAAACCTTTTCTGCCATGTTTCAATTCGGTTACCGGGCATTTTCACTCGACTACAACGTTCTTTTCAATGGTTACAGGTATGTTTCAGCCGAAAATATTCCGCAGAACCTGCTTCCTTCCTGGTGGATCAGTGACGCCGGTGTAGCATGGAACCCCGAGGCCGGAAGGTACAAGTACAGGATTAAGGCAGGGGTAACCAATCTTTTTGATAAAGACTATGTGGTGATCAGGAGTTTTCCGATGCCCGGAAGGGGTATTGTAGTCAGCGGCGCTTTTACTTTTTGATTTTTGATATGATAAAATTTATCGGAGTGATGACAGTGAACAAAGACAGGTGCTACATAAAACCGGTGGCCTTACCGTGCCGGCAGTTGTGGCTGACGGCAATGCTGTTTCCTTTGATGATGCTGCATTCATCCTGCCGCAAGGAACCTGATCAGCCCCGGCCTCAGGAGAATGATACAACCGTATATTCTGCCGGTATATATGTGCTGAACGAGGGCTTGTTTAACCAGAACAATGCAGGACTTACGTTTTATAATTTCAGTGATTCAACGGCTGAAACGGACTATTTTTTTAATAAGAACGGTCGCGGACTGGGTGATACGGGCAGTGATGCCTGCATTTACGGGTCAAAGCTTTATATGGTGGTGAATATTTCAAGTCAGCTCGAAGTAGCTGACGCGGTCTCGGGCGTCAGCCTCGGCCGGATCCCGCTTTTTGACGGCAGCAAGCCGCGGCAGCCAAGGAAAATTGCCCCCTATGGGAAATATGTCTTCGTGTGCAATTTTGATAACACCGTGGCTGTGATCGACACTGCCCGGTTAGAGGTAGTCAGGTTGATTGAAGCCGGCAGAAATCCCGACGGAATTACAGCGGCTTATGGTAAGATATGGGTTTCCAATTCAGGAGGCCTGGCATTCCCGGATTACGACAACACCGTGTCGGTGATTGATCCGGAGACGTTTTCGGAAGTATCGCGTTTTACGGTAGGCATCAATCCGTATACCATCCGGCCCGATGGTCACGGCCACCTTTACCTGATTTCAAGAGGTAATTACGGAGATGTGAAGAGCCATCTGCAGGTGATGGATACCTTGGGTAACCTGGTAAAGACTTTCGGCGGTTTTGAAGCCCTGGGCTTTACAGTGGCAGGCGATACTGCCTATGTATATAATTATGACTGGAACAGCGGTAAAAGCACGGTGTTGGTCGTAAATACACTTTCCATGCAATTGGTGGATGAGCAGTTTATCAAAGATGGCACAGATATTCTCGTTGCTTACGGCATAGCCTGCGACCCGGTGACGGGGATGATTTACATTGCGGATGCCCTGAATTTTACCGGAACAGGGCGCGTTTATGCATTCGACAAAACCGGAAAACTTCAGTTTTCATTCAACACCGGCATCAACCCGTCATATTTTGCCTTTCTTCACCGTACCGGTATTCCGGGAAACTGAATCTATACCTGACCTGCTCGCGGGAAAGCCTTTAGTGTCTGAAGGGACGCGGGTGCTTTGGGCTTTCAGCGGCGGGTTTGCGAATGCTTTGGTATTAATCAGGTCGCGCCTGCCGTGATATACAGGGTCCGGAAATAGAATCATTTAGGGGGTGAAGGCGGAAATTATAATCCGAAGATGCCGATTTTAAAAGCAAAACGGCGTGGTCTTTCATCCGGTGCAATGGAGCGTATGGGCCGGGGTTCCTGATTGATGATGTCGAACCGTGAACAATGGATGACTTCGCCGGGTGTGGCATTGATGCTGAGGACTTTGCAATATGGACTTCCCTTCGAAATCAGTTCAATATATTTCTGCACGGTGGTCTCTTCTCCTTCTGCATGAATCAGTATCCTGTGTTGAGATACCTCATTCGAGATGCTGCCGCATAAGCTCATTTCCCTTCCCTTGTTCAGGATATAGAATCTGAACCCTTTGCAAGGCTGGTCAATGGATATCCTGATGTCTGCTGCTATACGCATCCGGCAAATTGGTTAAGTTTAATCAGAAACTGATACCAAAACAGCTTCAGAGAATGAACGGCTGCCGGTAAGGAACAGCCGCTGAAATTCAATACAAAAATTAATTTCTTAGGAAGTGTAAAGTTAAATACAAAAAATTAAAATGCAATAGGTGTAAATACTGATTTTTTATTAATTTTTTGTGAATTATCAATGCGTACATTCACTTATAAGGCTGAAACCCTTTAAATACAGGCTTTTATTTAAAGATTTGCTGATAAATCAGTTGTTTTATAGTAAATGATGATCAACCTGATCAGGATTAGAAACCGGGGCCTGGCAGACAGATCCCAGGCACTGGTAGATCAGGGTTTCGCCGTCTTTAAACCGGTTTTCAAATATCGGCAGGTCTGAAGGTGAGCTGGAGGCAGCCAGGAGCGTTGAAGCCGTTTGTTTTGCGAAAAGTGTCCTGGCAAAATCAAAAGCTTCAGGGCCGGTAATCACCAGGGTGCGGATACCGGTGGCAAGCAGCATAGCCGATGAGGCCCAGCAGGCATAGGCCTGGGGATAGGCATTTATCCTTGTCTGCATCCGCTGAATCATTTTTTCGGCCCTGTCTGTATACGTATTTTCCGAAAAGTAATGGCCCAGAAACAGCAATACTTTTGACATAACGGCATTCCCTGAGGGTTCAACCCCGTCAGTGGTTTCTATCACCCGCACAACCTCCGGCCCTGCGCCGGGATGATCAGCCGAAAACCAGAAGAGGGGGGAGTTTGCATCACCAAAAGTACGCAGCACATTGTCAGTCAACCGTTTTGCAGCGTGCAGCCATCCTTCGTCAAAACTGACCTGATAAAGTGTAATAAAAGCCTCGGCCAGGTATGCATAGTCATTCAGTATACCCTCGATTCTCGCGTTCCCGTTTTTCCAGGTACGCAGCAGGCTGCCATCTTCCCGAATCATTTCTTTTTCGCTGAATCGGGCTGCTTTCAACGCGGCATCGAGCCAGGGCTGGTGCTGCGTTACCCGGTAAGCATCGGCATACGCCTTGATCATCAGGCTGTTCCATGAAATCAGTATCTTGTCGTCAAGGCCGGGCCTGACGCGTTTGTTCCTTTCTTTCAGTAAGAGGGCAGAGGCCATACGCACCAGTTGTTTCAGCTCCTCGGCGCTGAGGTGCTGTCTGGTAGCAAACACCTCGTCGGTAAGTGGCCGCAGCAGGATGTTGCGTCCGTGTTCCCATCGACCCTCCTGATCGATGCCCCAGTATTCCGAAAGCAACGCTCCGTATTCCGGCAATACATTCATGATTTCATCCCTGGTCCAGACGTAAAACCTGCCTTCTTCTCCCTCGCTGTCGGCATCCAGCGCGGCATAAAATGCGCCTTCCGGAGAAGTGAGCTCACGTTCAGTAAAAGAGATCGATTGCTGAATAATTTCAAGCAACTCTTTATGGCCGCTGATACGGAAGGCTTTAGCATACAATGAAATAAGCTGGGCGTTGTCGTACAGCATTTTTTCAAAGTGGGGGACTTTCCAGTGCGCATCGGTGCTGTAGCGTGCGAATCCTCCCCCTATCTGATCGTAAATGCCGCCCATGGCCATGGCTCTCAGCGTTTTGAGCGCGTAATCAAGGGCTTCGGTTTTTCCGGAGAGGTCATAATAATCAAGCACAAATTGCCATACTACCGGCATGGGAAATTTCGGGGCGCCGGTCATTCCGCCGTTTATGCCGTCGAACCGCAACGAAAGCTGCTCATAGGTCTCATCAGGATAAGCACGGTCAATGCCTGAGGGGTTGGCTGGCGCCTCCACCATGTTCTGCCCGCTGATGCCTTCCATAAGCCTGGAAGCCTGTATTTTCAGTTCTTCATGGCTGTTGTCATACAGATCTGAAATTTGTATCAGCAAATCAGCCCATTGCGCGGGCCTGAAATAGGTGCCGCCCCAGAACGGACTGCCGTCGGGCAGGGCGAAGCAGTTGAGCGGCCATCCTCCGCTGTTATGCAGCAACTGAACGGCGTTCATGTAAAGCAGGTCAACATCCGGCCGCTCTTCCCGGTCAACCTTCACGCACACAAACAGCCGGTTCATCACCTCCGCGATCTCAGGCTTGCTGAAACTCTCATGCTCCATCACATGGCACCAATGGCAGGCCGAATATCCTATACTGATCAGCAGCGGCCGGTTACGCTCACGCGCCGCGGCAAACGCTTCTTCCCCGTAAGGATACCAGTCAACCGGATTGTGTGCATGCTGAAGCAGGTAAGGGCTCGTTTCGTTGATCAGTCGGTTGGGCATATGGCTTATAATAATGGTGTGATGGCTATTTCTTATAAACAAGGTTTTACCCCGAGTGTTTAATGGCCGGAGTGAAACGCTTCAAATACATTCATTTCTTATCTCTGGAAGCATACGATCCGCCGATGGCGGGGAAATTACATAATTTTATGACAAAAGTATGAATCCGGAGAAGTCGGGTGTTCGGAGAAAAGGATCAGCAATATGAAACCGACGTGCCCGGGTGGGTCGGAAATCCTAATTCATTCTGCATTTCTGCTGGTTGCCGGTTTATTTTATTGGGACATTTCCTGCCATAGAAAGGTTCAAGTCGTGGTTTCCCAGCGAACCGCCGTGTTTCCGATAAATTATTTCACAGAGATGTACCCGGAACCGCAGAGATATGCGGAAAGTTTAAACACTCGATTTGCGTAATGTATTTTAAATCAGTAATATAGATTTGAATGAAGGAAGCGGTATCTCCATATCTTTTCTTAAAGTTCCGGCTGTTATTTAGATTTATTATAACTTAGCAGCCGCAAGGCGTCTTTTACCCGGTTTTCAATCACCAACTTCCCGGAGTGTCTGTCCCGTTTCATGGGGTGAGGCCCTGTATGTCCGGCAGGGGTTAAATGCCGCCGGTTAACCGGAAATCAGCTTAAACACTATATGACGATGAGACTATTACTTGTTTTAATGGCCGTTCTGGCCCTGAGCCGGGCGGATGCCCAGCAAACTTACAATGTACAGCGTGGCGAACGACCGCCCATTGATCTGGCGGCTGTTCCGGAAGATGCCATAATCCGTGGCGTTTTAAAAGTGAAGGTGCAGGAATCCTATACCCGGCAGCTTGACGAAATGCCGGTAACGGTGGATGCCAGGGGCGCGGTTACTTTCGGAATTGAAAGCATTGACCGGCTGAACAGGCAATTCGGCGTATCAGGTTTTGAAAAAACCTTCGGCTCTCCGGCTTTTTCATCCCGCTTCAGCGAACGCCACCGTGCATGGGGCTTTCACCTCTGGTATACCCTGCATTTTGATGAGGAACTGGATGTGAAGCAGCTGGTTCAGGCCTATGCCGCCCTGGGAGAAGTGCTTGTGGCGGAACCCGAGTATGTAAAAGAGCTGGTTATTAATCAATTGCCTGATGGAAAGGCAGAAGGGGAAGCGTTGAGGGGCACAGCCTGGACGCCGGATGACCCCCGTTACGATGAACAATGGCACTATCACAATACCGGTCAGCAGAACGGTACGCCCGATGCTGACGTTGACCTGCCCGAGGCATGGGAGATCACCAAAGGAAATCCTGAAGTGATCGTCGCGGTGATTGACCAGGGTATTCAGACCAACCATCCTGACCTGACCGACAATATGTGGGAAGGGCTGGGATACAACTTTATCAACAACTCTCCGAATATTGTTCCCGGGGATCACGGATCGCATGTGGCCGGAACCGTGGCCGGAGTCAACAACAACGGCATCGGGATTTCGGGCGTGGCCGGTGGCTCGGGCCCGGGCGACGGGGTGCGGCTGATGTCGTGCCAGGTATTTAATCCGACCTCCGGAGGTGGCGGATTCCAGAATGCACCCATATGGGCGGCCGACAACGGCGCGGCAATATCTCAGAATTCATGGGGATACACATCGCCCGGTTATTATGAACAGGCTGTGCTCGATGCCATTGACTACTTCAACATCAACGGCGGAGGAGAAGCCATGCCAGAGGGCGGGATTACGATCTTTGCCGCAGGAAACAGCGGTTCACAGGGTCAATGGTATCCCGGTTACTATTCGGGATGTTTCTCGGTAGCAGCCACCAATAACCAGGACAAACGCTCCTGGTATTCAAACTACGATACCTGGGTTGACGTGTCTGCCCCCGGCGGAGAAACGAACCAGGTGAGCCAGCGGGGCGTGCTCAGCTGCTGGAGAAACAGCAATTATGGTTTTTACGAAGGGACTTCCATGGCTTGTCCGCATGTCTCGGGCATTGCCGCACTGATGATTTCGCTGGCGTATGGTCAGTTTACTCCGGCTCAGGTAGCTGACATTATCCGAAATACCACCGATGATCATTATGCGGTGAATCCGGGCTACATCGGAAAGCTTGGCACAGGCAGGGTAAACGCCCACAGTGCCCTGCTCGAAACCCTCAACCAGATGATCCTGGTAAACAACCCCCTGGCCTTTTCGGCATTGCCGGCCAGCCATACGCAGATCAACCTCAACTGGGTGAAAAATGCAGAAGACGATGATGTGATGATAGCATGGAATACCGAAGACGTGTTCGGCGATCCGGTACAGGAGCAGCCTTATCAGACCGGCGAGGTGATTGAAGGCGGCGGAACCATACTTTACCTCGGCCCGGAAAGTACTTTTCAGCACACGGACCTCAGCAGCAATACCCCCTATTTCTACAAAGCATGGTCGGTGAACGAAGTCAATGAATATTCACCCGGGCTGTCTGCCAATGCCACTACCCTGAAGGATCCCATCGTGAACTTCCCTTACCACCAGGATTTTGAAGAGGAGGCTTTTCCGCCCGCTTCATGGGAAAACAAGAAACTGGCCGGCGCCGGTGAAGGATTGTGGGACCGGCAACTGACCGGCACAGACCCGCTCTGTGAACCTCAGTCCGGCGAAGCCATGGCCCGCTTCAACAGCAATGAATATGTCGCCGGTACCAGCGGTTTGCTGATAACCCCTCCGGTGATGTTCGGCAGTGACAACTATGAAATCAGTTTCTGGATGTTCCGCGACAGCGAAGAGCCTGCGACAGCCGACAGAGTTGAGGTGTTTGCCAACATTTCGCCCAATGCCGGTTTTGCCACCCTGCTGGGAACCGTGCACCGCTCGGCCGCGCTTTCGCCCGAAACTGATGAAAGCGGCTGGCAGCGTTATATATTTGAACTGCCGGCCTCGTTTTACAACAAGCTTACCTATATTGTCCTCAAAGGAATCAGCGAACAGGGTAACAGTATCTACATCGATGAGTTTCACATCGAAGTGCCGGTATCCTGCTTCCCGCCCGAGAACCTCACGGTCACCGACATCACCTCCGCTTCGGCACTGATCGGCTGGACCGCTGTGGAGCCGGCCACTGCCTGGGATGTGGAAACCGGTGTGCAGGGATTTGAACCCGGCACAGGAACATTGCTTACCGGGATTGCCGGCACGGCATTGACACTCGAAGGGCTCGAGGCCAACACTGCTTATGACATTTATGTGCGTGGCGCCTGTGATGATGAAAACAGCAGTGCTTGGGCCGGTCCTCTTGGATTTACCACCCTCTGCTATGCAGAAACGCCCTGGGATGAAACCTTTGAGGGGATGAATGACGCATTTGAATGCTGGCAGGTAATGATCAATACTGCGGAAGACGGCGGACTGGATGGCAACAACCTGGTTCCGGCAACGGAAGGATCATGGTTTGTCTGTACGCCTGAATCCTTCAATGGCTCAGGCAGTGATTATATCCACGGCGGAGAACGCTCTGCTGTTATCGATGGCGCTGCCACCGGATTCAACTGGCTGATCACCGGAGAGCTGCAGATGCCCGGAACAGGGAATACCGACCTTGGGTTTATGCTGTATTACGCCAACAGCGATACGGCAGTCAACCGCTTTTATGTGAATATCCTTGATGAGGGGAACTGGCGCCCGGCGCTGGTGATGGACAGCCCTGAAACCGGCAGCAACCTTTACCAGCAGCAGGTGTTGATCAATATGGACGGCTATCAGGGCAAGCGCATAAGACTGGCGTTCGTATACGAAGGCAACGACGCGGCCACACTGGCAGTTGACAACATCGGCATCGTTCCCGCCGACAACTACTGGACCGGTAAATCGGGCAGTGAATGGACGAACGAGGGTAACTGGCGTCTGGCAGTGCCGGAACAAACCAATACCGCGCAGATATTGCCCGCCCCCAACCAGCCTGTGATCAGCGGAAGCCTTGAAATGACCGGAATTAATATTCATCCCGGAGCCGCGCTTACCCTTGCACCCGATGCGCAAGTAACAGTCACCGGTTCACTTTTGAATATGTCAGGTACACCGGGCCTGCTGCTGAGCGCTGATGAGCAGGGCCATGCCACGCTTATCCATCCTGAAAATGAACTGCATGCCACGGTTGAGGTATATGCCGGATCCGCAATGGGCGCAGAGGGATGGCAACTGCTGTCCATGCCTTTTACTGTCGATTTTGAGCCTGAGTTCTCCATGCCCGGAGACGGACTGCTGAAATGGGCAGAGGCTTCCGGCAGCTGGATTGCCTCACGCCTGGAGGACGAAACCTGGAACCCGGCGTTTGAGACACAGATGATCCGGGGACATGCCTATCTCAGCGGTTATGAAACAACTGGGGTGCGTTCCGGGGCCGGGTTGCTGGATGGTACATCGTTCAGTCGTGAACTGCAGAATACCGGCAACGGATGGCACCTTTTGGGCAACCCGTTTACGGCATCCGTAAGCTATAACTCATCTGATCCGCAGTTTGCCGCTATCGGTAAAGTGTGGAATGCTGAGGAAGGATCGTTCAACGAGCTATACCCCGGAGCCATCATTCCGGCGATGTCAGGCTTCGCGGTGGAGGTACTTCAGGAAACTGCCGCCTATCACATCCCTGCTGAGTCGCGTACACATGAAACAGCTTTTCTGCCTGCAGCTCCGGAGCCTTCCATCGCCCTTTCGGTCAGCGAATCAATTCAGGGAACCCGTCAACGCACGGCCATCAACCTGAACCAGGCAGCTACAGAATATTTTGATGTTCAGCTGGATGCAGGTTTTCTTCCCGGCTTTGCACCGCAGTTTTACAGCCTCTCCGGCGGCCGGAAGCTTTCCGTCAACACCTTGCCTTCCATTGCCACCGGTGCGGTGATTCCGCTGGGATTTGTGAAAAATGAAGCTGATAGCTACGTTTTTGAGGCTCAGTTTGACGCCCTTTATCCGGATATGCTCCTGTATCTGAATGACCTGAAAACCGGGGAGCTGTATTCGCTTAACGAAACTCCTGTGGTGGAGTTCACCGCTGAAGAAGGTGATGCCCCTGACCGTTTTGAACTGATTTTCGGCACCCTGGGATTGGATGAACAGGACATGGCCGCCGGTCTGAAGGTTTATGCCCACGGTTCCGTGATTTATCTGCTAGGCAATGGCCCCGTTGAAGGGGTAGTTCTCCTCAGCACCCTGCAGGGCTCCACATTGCTCGAAAAATCCGTTAAAGGAGAAGCAGTGATTAAGCTGGAAGCCGGAACCCTCGCCAATGGCATTTACATTGTAAGCCTGATCAGCGGGCAGGGCCGGAGCAGCCACAAGGTGGTGCTCAGCAGGTAAGGCAAATTGTTTGATACTAAAGAAAACGGCAGGATCCGGCAGCGGGTCCTGCTTTTTTTTTGTCCGGGAATGGCTGTGTCCGGTCAGGATCCCAGCCAGTTTTTCATCATCCGAAGTCCTTCCGGGGTCATGACCGATTCGGGATGAAACTGAACGCCGCAGAGATCAAACTCCTTGTGCCGCAGGCTCATGATCACACCCCGGCTATCGGTGGAGGTGATGCGCAGACAGGCGGGGAGGGGAGCCGCCACGGCCCAGCTGTGGTAGAGTCCGGCTTCGAATCCGGTTTCCATACCTGCAAAAAGCGGGTCGGCGGGTAGCAGGGGCGTTACTTTTACCGTTTCACCGTGGAGGATGTTGCCCGGCTGAAATAATTTTCCCCCGAAGACTTCGGCCATGGCCTGCATGCCCAGGCAAACGCCCAGCATTTTTTTTCTGCCGGCCCATTCCCTGATCAGGATGCAGGTATTTCCGGCTTCGGAGGGCAATCCCGGACCCGGGCTGATCACGATGGCGTCGGCGGCCTCCGCTGCAGCAGAAGCGTCCCGGTCATTTTTAATCACTTTAATGGCGGTAGCTCCTGCCTCGTGCAGCAACTGAACCAGGTTCCAGGTAAATGAATCGTAATTGTCGAGCAGCAGGATTTTCATAGCGGCGGCATCGCGCAAAAATAATCAGGATTTTTAT
>ERZ795057.1195-NODE-1195-length-23381-cov-8.946197_pt1 | contig 23381 bp, 23 predicted proteins | sample MGYA00375141_ERZ795057 | MGnify/ENA primary metagenome ERZ795057 (study PRJEB30186, sample SAMN05720163) | activated sludge metagenome | isolation source: Anaerobic digester | place: Hong Kong | collected 2015-01-26 ... | reverse complement strand
ATAAGCAAAATAATACAGCAGCAGCTGGCCCAGAGTAAGGAACACCCAGACCAGCCACCACATGATAAAGCTTACCCTGTTTGTAAAGACAGGATGTTTCATACGATAATTTAATTATTATCAATAACTTTTGACTTCGCCTCCGCCAAATACTACTGCTCCTTTTATTACCAGCTGTGATGATTTGTCATAATCGCGGTCGTGGCTTAGTTTTCTTGAATCACTGAATCCTCCCAGTATGGGTGTAACCTCAATAGTGACAAACCATGAATCCGGTACAATAATTGTTGCTCCTCCGAAGACACAGGCAATTTCTATGTCATTTCTGCCGGGTGCCAGTTTTGCTTTTGTCAGATCAAGTTCTGTCCCACCGAAAACAGCAGTAATTTTCCCGCCCCTGAAATTTTGTGAGACGATCTGACGCTCCCCTCCGCTGAAAATATTCACATAATCGATGAAATCGTCACTACCCATTTCCCTGGATGATCTGTCCCATCCTTTCCTCTGTGTCACAATGAAAATTATACCTATGATAATAAAAATTGAAGGCCAGAACATATTGTACATATGAAATGTTTCTCTGAAAACCAGAGGGATCATAAAGAAAGCACCTACTGACATCACAATAATACCAGCAGTTTTTTCAGTTGCACCAATAGTAAGGATGAGACCTATAACAACCAGAAGCATTGGCCAGCTGAAAACGATATTGTCAATAAAATCAGGAAAAAATCCTGCATTTCTGATAACCAGAAACACTCCCACAAGAACCAGGATCACTCCTATTATTGCTTTGTTATTCGATAAATGATGTCGATGCTCAGGACGAAAGACCCTGTGATCGTTCTTATATTCGCTGTTTGTTTCCATGATGATTTATTTTTAAAGATTATAGAATAATGGGCTTATTTTTGTTTTTTTCTGAATAATGAGGAAATTATAAACAATATACCGAGTATGATTGTTACTGCAGGCCAGTACATCGTTTCCAATATTTCCGGGACTTCATTATAATAGTCATCAAGGAGAAACCATACTCCGCCTGAGATAAGAAGAAGCCCGGGAAGGAAATTGAGATTTAAAAGCATTAATACTCCAACAAAAACCATTGCTGTTTGCCAAGTAAAGTATTCTTTTACATCTCCCAGATGAAGCATATCATTTGTGGCAACCAAAAGGGCAAGACCCAAAACAATGAAGAAAAAGCCTATGCTTAAATGTGGATGGATCTTTTTTTCTCTTTTTAAAGAATGTCTTTCTGTGTATTCCATATCTCCTAACATAATTGTTACAGATCAAAGGTAAGTCATATAAAAATAATCTGATTATTAATATCGGTGAATGGAGGTTTTATTAAGGCAGACAAACAATTATGACGGAAAAGGTTACTTTTTTGTTGATAATTTTTTTAATTGAATAAGCTTTCATATTTTTGCAAACCAAAAATAAAAAGATGTCCCGATTATTTACTATAGAGGTGATCAAATTAAAGTCCGGATATCATTTTTATGAATTTGAGATAGGGAATAAGTTTTTTGAAGAGTTTGAGGAGTCAGAGATAAAGGGAGGTAAGCTTAAGGCATCTGTCGGTATAGAAAGAGCTTCTTCTCATGCAGACCTGACAATCAGTATTGAAGGAACAGTGGATCTTACATGTGACAGATGTCTGGAAGTTTTTTCATATCCTGTGTGTTGTACAAACAGACTTTTGGTTAAATTTGGTAGTGTACACGATGAAAGCGATCCGGATATTATTATTGTTCCAGCCAATGAACATGAAATTGATCTGAGAAGTAGTCTTTATGAGTATATCCTTCTATCTCTTCCTATCAGAAGAATTCATCCTGATGATGAGAAAGGTAAGAGCACATGTAATCCTGTTATGCTGAAGAAACTGAAGGAATATATTGTTGAGGACAGAAAAACAGAAAATCCCGAATGGGCTAAATTAAAGGAACTTGTAAAGAATTAAACATATAAGAAAATGCCAAATCCTAAAAGAAAACATTCAAAAACAAGAAGAGACAAACGCAGGACTCATTATAAGGCGACTGCTCCAACAGTGAGTGTTTGTTCAAACTGCGGCTCTTCGGTACAGTATCACAGGGTTTGCCCTGAATGTGGGTATTACAGAGGGAAGCTTGCCGTTGAAAAGAAAACTACAGCTTAATTTCATTTTTATTTAATTCCAGGTCTATGAAAATAGGCGTTGATGTAATGGGTGGGGATTATGCACCTGATGTGGTTATTGAAGGTGCAGTCGATTCTCTTCAGCATCGGGTAGCCGGGGACGAGCTTGTTTTGATTGGCGACGCAGATCTCATAAACAAAAAGCTTACCGGATTAAATAGTCCGGATGAGGGTTTTACTATTGTTCCCACTACCCAGGTTATTACTATGGGTGATGTCCCGGCAAAAGCCTTTGCCCAGAAACCTGATTCAAGTATAGCTGTAGGCTACAGGATGTTAAAAGAACATGCAATAGATGGTTTTTGCAGTGCCGGAAATACCGGCGCAATGCTGGTAGGTGCAAGCTATACAGTCAATGTAATCCCGGGTGTTCTGAGACCAGCTCTGGCTACTATCGTACCAGCACCGGATAATCATAATTCCGTTATCCTTGATGTGGGATTAAATCCTGAATGTAAACCGGATGTACTTTTGCAATATGGTATCCTTGGAAGTGTGTTTGCAAAATATATTCTGGAAGCAGAGAATCCTACCGTGAGACTTCTTAACATTGGAGAAGAATCTTCAAAAGGAACAGCTACAGTAAAAGCTGCCTATGAACTTATGAAAAATCATCCGGCAATAAACTTCCTTGGAAATATTGAGGGAAACGGACTGTTTATGGATACAATGCCGGATGTCATTGTGTGTGATGGTTTTGTTGGTAATGTCATATTAAAACAAACAGAAGCATTTTATCATATTATTAAGGCCAGAAATATAAAGGATCCCTTTTTTGATCTTCTTGATTTTGAAAGTATTGGAGGTACTCCGATCATTGGAATCAATGCCAATGTCGTAATAGGTCACGGTATATCCAAAAGAAAGGCTATCATGAATATGATCCTTCAAACCTGGGCTGTTGTTCATGCCAATCTGGCGCAAAAGATAAAAGAGGCAATTTAATGGTGAATAAAATAAGAGCTGCAATAACCGGTATTCATGCATGGGTTCCGGATTACAGGCTAACGAACCATGAATTATCGAAAATGGTTGACACTTCCGATGAATGGATAATGCAACGTGTCGGTATCAGTGAAAGAAGAATACTTAAAGGAGAAGGCCTTGGAAGTTCCGATATGGGAGAGATGGCAGTGAAAGGACTTCTTGAAAAAACAGGTACCTCACCTGAAGAAATAGATCTTCTTATATGTGCTACCATAACACCGGATATGAGCTTTCCCGCAACAGCCAATATTATATCTGATAAAGTTGGAATACGTAATGCTTTCAGCTTCGATGTAGGGGCTGCCTGCTCAGGCTTTTTATTTGCATTACAGACAGCTGCAACATACGTAGAAACCGGAAAATGCAAAAAAGTTATTGTCGTGGGAGCTGATAAAATGTCTTCTATCACTGATTATACAGACAGGACGACATGTACTCTTTTCGGTGACGCCGCAGGAGCTGTTTTACTGGAACCAACTGTTGATGATAACGGGATAATGGATTATATCTTCCATACCGATGGCTCAGGAAGAAAATTTCTTCATATGAAAGCAGGCGGATCGGTCCGGCCTCCTTCACATGAAACAGTGGATGCCAGAGAACATTTTGTGTATCAGGAAGGTCAGAGTGTGTTTAAATTTGCAGTCGTTAATATGGCTGATGTGGCTGTGGAGATAATGAAGAGAAATAATCTTAAATCAAAAGATATAGACTGGCTGGTACCTCATCAGGCTAACCTCAGAATAATTGAAGCAACAGGCAGAAGAATGGGATTACCTCCTGAAAAAATAATGATAAATATTGAGAAATACGGGAACACTACAGCAGCTACAATACCACTCTGTCTGTGGGAGTATGAAAACCGGCTGAGAAAAGGGAACCATCTTATCCTCGCTGCTTTCGGAGGAGGTTTTACCTGGGGCTCAATGTATATCAAGTGGGCTTTTGACCCGGAATAATAAAATAATATGACAGGATAATTATCCTTCAGCGTTTTTTCATCTCAAGGACCCTTGTTGAAAAACATCTTGTCTGCCTAAGGTATTTTCTTTTCCTTTTGACTATTTAATGGAGTAACTCCGATTATAATAATAGTTTTTTATATTTGTGCGTTATTAAGTTTTATTTATAAAAATTACATATCATCATGGCAAAAAATAATGAAACTGAGCCTGTAGCAATCAATCTTATCAGTAATGGAACCGAAATCTCAGGAGATGTCAAATCAACCGGAGATATACGTATCGACGGTACTCTCACGGGCAACCTTAATACAAAAGGAAAGGTTGTCATAGGACCTACCGGTAAAGTGAATGGAGAAGTAATCTGCAAAAATTCTGAAGTATCCGGAACAATTGAAGGTAAAATTATAGTTAGCCAGCTGCTTATCCTGAAAGTATCATCCAGAATAAATGGCGATATTGAAACATTAAAGCTTTCTATCGAACCTGGCGCATTATTCTCAGGTAACTGTAAGATGAACGGCATCGACAACAATGGAGGACGAACCTACGGAAAAGAATCAGAAAAAGCAGGAAAATAAACCGCTGAGTAGTTATGCAAAATACTCAGCTATTGGTTTTCAGATGATCGCTATTATTGGGCTGACCACCTGGGGAGGTATTAAAATTGACCAACTGGCAGGATTCAAAAACCCCGTTTTTACAATTATTCTCTCTTTGCTCGGCGTCTTTGCTGCAATCTATTTTGCTATTAAAGACTTTATAAAACTTAAATAACTCTCTTGAAACTATTTTTAAAAAAAATATTCCTTCTGATTGTTCTTGAGAGCATAATTCTCATAACGGGATACCTTGTTTTTTCAAATGTTAATACAGGCTTACTGCTGTCTGACCTGATCTTCCTTTCAGTAATTTTTACTGTTCTTACTGCAGGGATACTCTTCATTTTTTATAACGGACAAAAAAAGAACCCGGACAGTCAGACCATGCATACACTTGTTGCTGTCAGTCTTAAGTTTCTGATTGAACTGGTGTTTGCCTTTCTTTGGTTTTTTGTTGGTAAAAAATCCGGACTGTCTGATGTGATATTGTTTTTTGTGCTATATTTAGCCTTCACTTTATTTTTACTGATGGTCATAGTGAAAGAATTGAAACACAAATCTTTATAAAATTATTGTTTTGAAAAACAGGAAAGTTTCATACCTCTTTTTTACTTTTTTGCTGTTGTTATTACAGATACCATTATCCGGACAAGATACCCATCATTCATCCGATACAGAGGACAAAGAATTCAATGCCAGTGAATTTATCATTGAACATATCAGTGATTCACATGAATGGCATCTTTTTACAAAGGAAAACGGGGACCATGTTTCTATTTATTTGCCAGTGATCCTTTACAGCAGAGAGACCGGACTTCATTTTTTTTCATCGAAACAGCTTGCACACGGGCATGAACATAAAGGTTTCCGTCTGGAAACGGAAGGTGATTATGCCGGCAAAATCGTTGCTGTGGACGAAAGCGGACAGATACTGGAAGATAAAATACCTCTCGATTTTTCAATGACAAAAACGGTAATAGGAATGCTGGCCGCTGCCCTGATAGGTTTATGGCTTTTCCTGGCATTATCCCGTTCATATAAAAAAACAGGTATAAGTCATCCCAAAGGAATACAAAGCTTCCTTGAACCAATTATCTGTTTTATACGTGATGATGTTGTAATTCCTAATATAGGTTATGAAAAACACGAAAAATTCATGCCTTATCTGCTTTCTGTGTTTTTCTTTATCCTTATCAATAACCTGATGGGGCTTATTCCATATCCGCCACCCTTCGGTGCAAATGTTACGGGCAATCTTGCTGTTACCATGACACTGGCCTTGTTTACATTTTTTATAATCCAGATTAATGGCAATAAACATTACTGGCGGGATATTTTTGCCACACCCGGGGTTCCTTTCTGGTTGCTCCCTATTATGATCCCTGTGGAATTAATCGGGATGATATCAAAACCTTTTGCTCTTACTGTCCGATTATTTGCAAATATTACGGCAGGACATATCATTGTTATGAGCCTGCTGGCATTGATCTTTATTTTTAAATCAATACTGGTTGCTCCGGTATCGATATTTTTTGTGATTTTCATGGATTGCCTCGAATTACTCGTGGCCTTCCTTCAGGCATATGTCTTCACACTCCTGTCAGCCGTATTTATCAGTCTGGCAGTGTCTGAAGAACATCATTAATTATTAATTGTTCATTTAAATTTTGTATTATGGAAGAAGCACAGGCAGCGATTTCGTTATCAGCAATCGGAGCTAGTATTGCAGTTATAGGTGCAGGTTATGGTATAGGCCGGATCGGTGATTCAGCTATGGAAGCCATAGCGAGACAACCTGAAGCTGCAGGTAAAATACAGTTGGCAATGATCATCTCGGCAGCACTTATTGAAGGTGTTGCTCTGTTTGGCGTTGTTGTAGCTCTTATTGCCTAAGGAAACAAAATGAGAACCTGTAACGGTTGGTTACAGGTTCTCTTCAACAATTAATCATTAAAAAATAAGATATGATCCTAGTAGCAAGTAATAGTCTCACTACCCCTGCAATTGGAACCATCTTCTGGGCTGTACTGATCTTTTCTCTTTTCTTTTTTGTCCTGGCAAAGTTTGCCTGGAAACCTATCCTGAGCATGATTAAACAAAGGGAAGAATCTATCAAAGGTTCTCTCGCTGCAGCTGAAAAGGCAAGAAAAGATATGGTCAGACTCCAGAGCGATAATGAAGCTATAATCAAAAAGGCAAGAGAGGAACGTGAAATAATCCTTAAAGAAGCAAGAGATGTGAGAGAGAAACTTATAGCTGAAGCAAAAAACAAAGCTGTGATAGAAGCTGAAAAAATCGTTGAAGCAGCAAAAGCAGGAATAGAAAGAGAAAAAGCCAATGCCCTTTCCGATATCCGCAGACAGGTTACCAACCTATCCTTTGATGTTGCTTCAAAAATTCTGGGAGAAAAACTTAAAGCAACAGGAGAACAGGAAAAACTGATTGAAAAATATCTTGAAGATATAGAGTTGAATAGTAATTAGAAAGAGAATCCTGTTATGAATGAAAGCAAAATATCAGTAAGATACTCACGGGCACTATTCCTTGCAGCTCTCGATAAAGACAATCTCGATAAGGTTTACAATGATATGAAACTGATTTTAGAGATCAGTTACATACCGGAATTCAGAGAACTACTTGGAAATCCGGTAATAAGGCCTTCAAAAAAATCGCTGATAATTCATAATACTATCGGTAATAATCTGGACAATCTCAGCTCTTCCCTTATCGACCTGGTGGTAAAAAACGGAAGAGAGAGTTATCTCCCTTCAATTGCAAGGGTTTTTATAAGCCAGACCAAGGAACATAAAGGAATAACAGAAACAGTGCTTACCACTGCAGTTAAGGTAGATGAGAAAATAAAACAACAGATATCCGCTTTCATCAGCGATTTAATGAATACCAAAGTTGAATTAAATGAAATTGTCGACGAAGATATTATAGGTGGATTTATGCTGAGAATAGAAGATAAATACATTGATGCAAGTATTAAAAGTAAGTTAAATAAGATTAAAAAAGAGCTGTTGGCCACTAAGCTTACAGATTAAAAACATAATTAATATTTCAGAATTTTAAGAAAAATAATATGGCAAATATTAAACCAGCAGAAGTATCCGCTATTCTCCGGAAGCAATTGGAAGGCATCCAAACTGGTGTTGAACTGGAAGAAGTAGGGACAGTCCTTCAGGTTGGTGATGGCATAGCGCGTATATACGGATTGTCAAATGCCGAATCCAATGAGCTTTTGGAGTTCGAAAATGGTATTGAGGCTATTGTACTCAATCTTGAGGAAGATAATATCGGAGCAGTGCTTCTGGGTCCCACAGAGGAAATCAACGAAGGAGATATTGTAAAGAGGACTGGTAAAATAGCCTCTATCGAGGTAGGAGAAGGTCTGCTTGGCCGTGTTGTAACTACTACCGGTCAGCCGCTTGACGGGAAAGGTCCTATTGAAGGCAAACTCTATACCATGCCTTTTGAAAGAAAAGCTCCCGGGGTTATCTTCCGGCAACCCGTGAAACAACCCCTGCAGACAGGTATTAAGGCTATTGATGCCATGATACCTATCGGAAGAGGTCAGAGAGAACTTATTATCGGAGACCGTCAGACTGGTAAGACAGCAATAGCTATTGACACAATAATAAACCAGCGCAGTAACTACGAAAAAGGCAAACCGGTCTTTTGTGTTTATGTTGCTGTAGGACAAAAAGGGTCTACTGTTGCCAATATAGCCAAGACACTTGAAGAAAACGGAGCTCTGAAATATACAGTGATAGTTCTTGCTACAGCATCAGACCCGGCAGCATCACAGTTCTATGCTCCATTTGCCGGAGCTGCTATAGGTGAATTCTTCAGAGATACAGGACGTGATGCACTGGTTATTTATGATGATCTGTCCAAACAGGCAGTGTCATACCGCGAGGTATCTCTTTTGCTCCGCAGACCCCCCGGAAGAGAAGCGTATCCGGGAGATGTATTCTACCTGCACTCACGTCTGCTGGAAAGAGCTGCCAAAATAATTGAATCAGAAGAAGTGGCTGTGCAAATGAACGACCTGCCCGAATCAATAAAGCATATGGTTAAAGGAGGAGGATCACTCACTGCATTACCCATTATCGAAACACAGGCAGGTGACGTTTCTGCCTATATACCTACCAACGTGATCTCTATAACCGACGGCCAGATATTTCTCGAATCTTCCCTGTTCAATGCAGGTGTCCGGCCGGCTATCAATGTTGGAATATCTGTCTCACGTGTGGGAGGTAATGCTCAGATAAAATCAATGAAGAAAATTGCCGGAACTCTAAAGGTTGATCAGGCCCAGTACAGAGAATTGGAAGCTTTTTCAAAATTCGGTTCCGACCTTGATGCCACAACAATGGCAGTGCTCAATAAAGGGGCAAAGAATGTACAGATACTTAAACAAGGCCAGTATTCACCTATGCCGGTAGAAAAACAAGTAGCAATAATATTCTGTGGTACAATGGGGCTACTAAAAAATGTGCCGGTTGACAGAGTAAAAGAATTTGAAAAAGAATATCTGGAGTACCTGGAACTTAAACACAGGGATCTGCTCGATAGTCTCCGTGACGGTATACTGAGTAATGATATAACACACACAATGGAACAAGTGGCAACTGAACTGGCTGAGAAATACAAACCCGAATAAAGCGGCACAATTCTTTTTTGATGTAGTAAGATTGAACGTAAAATGGCGAATTTAAAAGCAATAAGAGTAAGAATAAGTTCTGTAAAATCAACCCGGCAGATAACTTCAGCCATGAAAATGGTGTCGGCAGCAAAACTACGCAGAGCACAGGATAAAATTGTTCAACTAAAACCTTATGTAGCTAAATTACAGGAAATTCTTACAGGTATTAACCAGAATCCAGGAGAAGACGAAGCAGAAAATATTTATGGAAGGATATCTGAACCCGAAAAGATATTGCTTGTGGTAATTACTTCCAACAGAGGATTGTGCGGAGCTTTTAATTCAACTGTTATCAAAGAGACCAAAAGACTGATATCTGAAAAATACAATGATCAGTTCCGGAAGGGAAATTTAACACTGCTCCCAATAGGAAAAAAAGGATACGATTATTTCAGAAAGCTGGATATTACCCTGCTTCCTCAGCAAAATGATATTTTTAATGACCTTACATTCACTAATGTGGTAAGTGTTGCAGAGAATGTGATGGCAGGTTTCGCAGCCGGTGATTATGACAGGGTGGAGATCATTTATAACCAGTTTAAAAATGCTGCAGTACAGTATATCACTGATGAGACCTTCCTTCCTGTGGAAGCAGCACCATCCGATGATGATAATACTTTGGCCACTGACTATATTTACGAACCTACCAAAGCAGAAATAGTTAAAGAACTGATACCCAAAGCGCTTAAGATACAATTCTATAAAGCTGTTCTCGATTCCTTTGTTGCTGAACATGGAGCACGAATGACCGCCATGCATAAAGCAACCGACAATGCCACAACCATGATAAGAGATCTGACCCTCCAGTATAACAAAGCACGACAGGCTTCTATTACAAATCAGATACTCGAAGTGGTGAGCGGCGCAGAAGCACTTAAGGGTTAAAAAAAGAGGGTCTTAATAATCAAAAGACTCCAAAAAAGCCATGTATAACCAGTCGGAATTAAGAGAGATAGTCAATAAAACGCTGGTGAATATCTCTTATAATAGTGAAGCCCCAAGATTGATAGATCCTGTGAGGTATATCATCTCTATGGGAGGGAAAAGGATCCGTCCGGTCATTACACTGATGGCCTGTAACCTCTTCAACGATAAAATAGATAATGCTGTATTCCCCGCTGCAGGCCTGGAAATATTCCATAACTTCACTCTTGTACATGATGATATAATGGATCAGGCTGCTGTAAGAAGAGGATTCGAAACAGTCCATAGCAAATGGAGTATCAATCAGGCAATAATCTCGGGAGATGTAATGGCTTTTATTGCAAATGAATGTTTTATGCTTGCTCCCGCTCATCTCGTTATGAATGTTTTCAAAGTATTCAATAAAGCCGCAATAGAGGTATGTGTAGGCCAGCAAATGGATATTGATTATGAAAAAGCTGCCATAGTGTCACAGGAAGAATATCTCAGGATGATTGAACTGAAGACTGCTTCGCTCCTGGCGGCTTCTGTCAGGATAGGGGCACTCATAGGCGGAGCAAACGAAAAAGATACAGGCCTGCTTTATGATTTTGGGAAAAACATAGGAGTAGCCTTTCAGATACAGGACGATTTATTGGATATATGGGGTGATACCAAAATGTTTGGCAAATCAAAAGGAGGGGATATAACAGCAAACAAAAAAACTTTTCCTCTTATAAAAGCTTTTGAAACAGCTTCCGGTGAGGTAAAAAAACAACTCCATCTGCTCTTTTCAGGAACAGAGACCATCGATCCTGAAGAAAAAATCAGACAGGTGACAGAAATATATAACCAATTAAAGATAAGAGAGATAACAGAAAACCTCGCTGAAGATTATATTGATAAAGCCTTCCAAATACTTCATCAGGTCAGTATTGGTGAAGAAAGAAAAAAAGAAATTTCAAAACTGGCTTCTTCACTAATAGGACGCAGAAGCTAATCAGAAGCCGATGCTTCATTATTGATCAGCCAGTCAATGTTGAAAAGCACTCCGGCATTGAACATGAATTGATCATATTTGCTGATAATATATTTTGCCTCAACAAAAAAATCAAACTGATCAGTGACTTTCATTAAAGTCCCTGCTCCAATGTTTAAACCAAGAGCATTGTCATTTTCACGAAAAACATCAATTCCAGGGGCTTTTGTCTTTTCCCAGGCCATAAGTATGTTCAGCCCTGCAAGTCCGTAAAACTCATAATTATCGTAATAATTAAACACATAATGGCCGTTAATATCAAACATTGCTGATGAAATAACCATTTTATAGTCGTCTCCGCTCTTTGTAATATTAGGGAAGAAAACAGTAAAAGACGGAGAGATATGGATCATATCGTTTATCTCATAGCTGCCTGTCAAAAAGGCTGCTATATGACCGCTGCGGTAATCAGAATGTTCATAGTTGTTAAAATAAAATCCTGATCCATAAGCCAGCCCTCCTCCGGCTTTCATCACCTGTGCCTTCATTAAAGGCGTGGTAGCTATTATCAATAATAAAAAAAGTGTCGTTTTTTTCATTTTTTTCATGTATAAAAATTATAAGCATCCGGGTGATAGAAATATAAAGGTAAATTAATATGAATAACAAATCAAGAAGAAAATGATTACAGGTAAAAATTAATTACATAATGTTACTTTTAATCGTTCAAACTAAGGAATTCATCTGCAAAAATTATTACTTTTGTAACTTCATAAAAACGATAAGCAAATTAACGATATGGCACAGAATACCGGTAAAATCAGCCAGATAATTGGACCAGTGGTTGATGTTACATTTGACAGGCAGGGATCAGAAATGCCTGATATCTATGATGCACTTGAAATTAAAAGGGACGACGGATCAGTCCTGGTTGTTGAATGTCAACAGCATATTGGCGAAAACACTGTCAGGGCTATAGCTATGGATTCGACAGATGGCCTTAGAAGAGGCATGGATGTTATTGCTACAGGTCTTCCAATTGTTATGCCAATAGGAGAACAGATCAGAGGCCGTCTTATGAATGTAACAGGAGAAGCTATTGATGGGATAGGCACACTTGATAAGACAGGGGGTTATCCTATTCACCGTAAACCACCTGAATATGAAGATCTCTCTACAGATAAAGAGGTTTTGTATACAGGGATAAAAGTAATTGATCTTATAGAACCTTATTCAAAAGGAGGAAAAATTGGCCTTTTCGGAGGAGCCGGGGTAGGTAAGACAGTAGTTATACTTGAACTTATTAACAACATTGCAAAAGCATATTCCGGTTTATCTGTTTTTGCCGGTGTGGGAGAGAGAACAAGAGAAGGTAATGACCTTTTGAGAGAGATGCTTGAAGCAGGTGTTATATCCTATGGGAAAGAGTTCCTTGACAGCATGGAATGTGGAGGATGGGACCTTTCAAAAATAGATAAGGAAGCCCTGAAAGAATCCAAGCTGGCTCTCGTCTTCGGTCAGATGAATGAGCCTCCCGGGGCCAGGGCAAGAGTGGCTTTGTCAGGTCTCTCCGTAGCAGAACACTTTAGAGACGGGGACGGGAAAAGCGGAGGAAGAGATATACTTTTCTTTATGGATAACGTGTTCCGTTTTACACAGGCCGGATCCGAGGTATCAGCTCTGCTAGGCCGTATGCCATCAGCTGTGGGATACCAGCCTACTCTGGCAACAGAGATGGGTATAATGCAGGAACGTATCACTTCAACAAAACATGGTTCTATTACTTCTGTCCAGGCTGTTTATGTACCTGCAGACGACCTGACTGACCCGGCTCCCGCAACAACTTTCGCACACCTTGATGCTACTACAGTTCTCTCAAGAAAAATATCGGAACTGGGTATTTATCCTGCAGTGGATCCTCTCGATTCGTCTTCCAGGATACTGTCTTCCGAAATAGTGGGAGAAGAACATTATAACTGCGCACAGAATGTAAAAGAACTTCTCCAGAGATATAACGAACTCCAGGATATTATAGCTATTCTCGGAATGGACGAATTGTCAGAGGAAGATAAACTGGTAGTACACAGAGCCAGAAGAGTACAGAGATTCCTTTCACAACCTTTCCACGTGGCAGAACAATTCACAGGGATAAAAGGGGCTCTAGTATCTATCGAAGATACAATAAAAGGCTTCAATATGATTATGGACGGAGAAGTTGATAAGTATCCTGAAGCAGCCTTTATGCTCGTTGGTACTATTGAAGACGCTATAGAAAAAGGTGAAAAGATCCTTGCACAATCAAAATAATTAATTAACCGGATGTAACTTACATGAGTGGCAATTCACAAAGGTAAATGATTATTTGGTTCATATAAGTTCCATTCGGCAAATGAAATAATAATTAAATTCTTGTGAAAATAGAGATCATTACTCCTGACAAAAAAATATATCAGGGAGATATCAGATCGATCAGAATCCCGGGGAAAAAGGGTTCCTTCCAGGTACTTAAAGACCATGCACCAATTATTTCCACTTTGGTGAAAGGACCTGTAATCATTGTTGATCAGGAAAATAAAGAGATTAGATTCGACATCGAAGAGGGAGTGATTGAAGTAAAGCAGAATAAAATAATTCTGCTTGCTGAATCAGTCATAGAAAACTGATCAGATATGACAATTGAAGAGTTTCGTAAAAATGCCCATGATCTTGTTGACTGGATGGCCGGCTATCTGGAGAATGTTGAAGATTATCCGGTAAAATCGCAGGTCAGACCAGGGGAAATATTTTCTAAATTACCCGATCAGCCTCCATTAAAAGGAGAAGCTTTCAGTAATCTTGTAAAGGATCTGTAAGAAATAATTATTCCGGGTATGACACACTGGCAAAGCCCGAATTTCTTTGCATATTTCCCCTCTAACTCAAGTCCTCCTTCAGTACTGGCAGAAATGATAATAGCTACCCTGGGAGCCCAGTGTATGAATTGGGAAACATCTCCGGCAGCTGCCGAACTTGAAGAAAAAATGATGATATGGCTGAGAGATATGATCGGCCTTCCTGCTGATTTTGAGGGAGTAATACAGGACTCTGCATCAACAGCCACCTTGGCTGCTATCATTACTGCAAGAGAAAAAATAAGCAACTTTGAAATAAATAATAAGGGTTATTATTCGACCGCAAAATTGAGGGTTTATGCATCAGAACAAACACATTCATCCGTCGAAAAAGGGATAGGAATAAGTGGTATTGGAAAAGACAATCTGGTTAAAGTAGCAGTGAAAGAGGATTTCTCAATGGATCCCCAAAAGCTTGCCCAGGCTGTTGAGGAAGATAAAAAGAAGGGTTATATACCTTGCTGCGTTATTGCAACCATAGGTACAACCGGAACAACAGCCATCGATCCCCTGAAAGAGATAGGCCATATATGCAGGGAAAACGGTATATGGCTTCATGTTGATGCTGCTATGGCAGGAAATGCACTGATACTTCCCGAACTCCATTGGATGATTGAGGGAAAGGAATTTGTCGACAGCTTCCTTTTCAACCCGCATAAATGGTTGTTCACCAATTTTGATTGTACGGCTTTTTTTATCAAAGATGCAGATACTCTTATAAGAACATTCGAAATATTGCCTGAATATCTTAAGACGAGGACCAGAGGTGAGGTAAATGACTATCGTGACTGGGGAATACCTCTGGGCAGACGGTTCAGAGCACTTAAACTGTGGAGTGTAATCAGATCGTACGGAACAGAAGAACTTCAGAATAAGATAAGAAACCATATCAGATATGCTTCGGAACTGGAGAAAATGATAAGGAAAGAACCTGATTTTGAAATTCTGGCTCCCGTAGTGATAAATGTTGTCTGCTTCAGATATATTCCGTCAGGAATTGATGCGAAAAAGCTTAACACTATAAATGAAAAACTCAACCATTTATTGAACGATAGCGGGAAAATTTATCTGTCACATACAGTGCTCAACGGAAAATATACTCTCAGAATGGTTACCGGACAGACAAATGTTACTTTAGATCATGTCTCCAAAGCCTGGGATCTGATAAAGACTACAGCACATTCAATTAATATCTGAGATACTTTTATAAACGGGATCTTCCGATATTCATCCCAAAAATATCCATACTGAAAAGAAATTCAATGACAGGAGATCTTTCATCCTGTTTCCACGATGAGCGTATACCTGCAGAAACCATATACGGCATGCGCAGAACATAAAAATCCGCCATCAGCTCAATGCCCAGGGAATTAAATGTCTCCCGGGAATCATGATAATCGCTGACTACAAGTGAACCCATTTCATTTCTCCTGAAATAATAGTTGCCTTTTCCAATGGCATGATCGTAGAAAAAACCCGTTCGTATCCTGGTAAGATAAAATAAACTAAGAAGGTTAATATCGGGGTAAACAAGGGGCATAACGTAATCGGCCGACAAGACATGAAGTTCTTCCGATACCTGATCCTTGTACCCGCGGGGTAAATTAATCCTGTTCCACATCGTAACCTGTTCCACATACTGTTTATCAGCTTCATAACCAAGTCTTATTCCGTTGTTTTTAAGTATACCGGGAAAATAAAGAGCTGTCCGGAGTGTTAAGGAAGAACCGTAAATATCTTTGTCGAAAGGGAAAAAAGAATAGTTGAAATCAAAAATATGAGCTATTCTGGGGTAGATGTCGCGGACAGAAGATCTATGGTAATTGGCAAAAAAGAATCTGGCAGCTATTTCGGTCTGACCGTAATCATACACAGTATCATCTTTGATATATAATATATATCTGTTCTGGTAATTAGCTGACAGGGAAGGTCGGAAATACTGATAAAAGCGGCCTGTTGAAAAAGTAAGAGGAACAGACAGGGTATTTGAAAAGACCAGACCGGGATTTATACTGACAGGATCAGCAAGATCTTCTCCCGATTGTGTTCTGAAGACATTATTTTCATGCCCGTAATCGATACCTGATTCTAACACAGGATACCATCCCTGCCATTTTATCCGGGAATGAAATTTATGTCTCCCGTCAGTGTATTCATATCCCAGAGAGCTTATTAAAGTACTTAAATGATTTTGGCTGAATAAAGTAAATCCTGGACTGATTGAAGCCGGGTCAGCTTTTACTTCTTCTATATCGGCATAGAAAGGCATCCAGCTGTGGAATCCGAAGAGATGCTGCCATTTATGGTAGGGCCGGGGAGTGTATATTTTTTCAGAATGACCGGTGACATTTTTCTTTTCGGGAATACGGACCTTTGTTACAAGAAATGCTGAGTCCTTGTTAACTACGGTATCCCAGGGATAGGTATTATCCATACTTACAGAACAAATATTATTACCTGAAGCAGTATAATCACAAAATAGTATTCTTCCTTTATGAACAAAAGGATCAATAGCTCCGAACTGTGAATTTGTGATACCTGAAACTTTCCCGTCAGGTGATTGCACATAGATATTTTCTGTACCGGATACCGAACTTACAAAAAACAAGGAATCATTTCGAAGAAATGACGACTGATAATCAGTCGGGCTATTATCAATTAGGTTTTCCCATCTCTGTCTTGAGACACTGAATGAACATATCCCTTCTCCTTCCTTTGTAAGAGAAATAAAAGTGATCTCTGAACCATCGTCCGACCATTGGGGACGTTGAAGATGCATATTACCGGGCGTTGTGAAAGTGCCTGTTATTTTACTGCTCTGGACATCAATAAAAACAAGTTTTGTAATGTTGCCGGCACTGTTTTCAACAGCAGCTATTGTCCTGCCATCATGTGAAAGGGAAGCTGCCATGTACCTGGACTTCCATGTTAATTGTTGTACCGATCCGTCACGCACATCCATTATCTTTATGACAGAATAATTCCTGTTGTCCCATCTGGGGTCATACTGTGTTTCAACCCATACAAGCAGTGATTTTGCAGCCGAAATAAATAAGGGGTAGATGTTACCCGGGACATGTATTTTTTTTTCTGACCGGTCGGAAGTATTGATCAGAACGAAACGAGGAGGATCAGCCATAGAGGTTCTGATGGCTGCTATGGTTGTATCGGAGATAAAAACCGGAGAAAAATAACTGATATACTGCTTCTTTGTCCGGACATTCAGGGCTTCGAAAGGTTGTGCTCCCGAGCTTCTTACTTCTTCGTTCCATAACAGCCGGAGAGTGTCAAAGGTTTCTTCAAAAAGTTTCTTTTTTGTCTGTCCGGTATTCCTTAACAGGCTGATATTTACAGGATCAATAAGAAAAGGAAGATTGGCTGTTGTCTTAAGTACTTTATTCCAGGTAGATAAACCGTATTTAAGATGAGCCAGAGTCACTGCCTGCGAGCCTGTCTGATAATAATCGGGAACATAATGTCTGAAAGAGCCATTTACCAGTTTGTCATATTTGTACATGCTGTTGTTTTCCACCGAAATAGCCTTGAGTTGTTTCTGGAAAGAAGCACTTCGGCCTCGCCCCGATTCAGTGAGAGCTGATTCGGCAAAAACAGCATCTCCCTCAAGATACCATAGAGGAAGAAAAGCTGCCATAGCTCCGGGAAACTGTTGCCCGAAAAATAATGACATTGCTTTCGAGAATCCGGTATTAAGGGCTTCCATCTGCATGACATGGGTAAGTTCATGCAAAGCAAGTTGCCTGTTATTGTCAAGAGGAATGGTGTTTTGTTCAGGAGTGGGGTATATCTCCATCCGCTTTGGAGCCCAGGCAACATATCCGTTCGACTGTGTTGTATGGTTGTGAATAATTACAGGGATCCGGAATCTCTTCTCCGGGAAAATACGGGTCAGATCATTATAAGCTTTATCCAGTGACCGGGCAAATTCAATACCGTTTATTCCATAAGTCTCAGGATATATTATCCTGAACCTGTCTGTTTTTATCTGGAGCCACCTTAATGATGCAGGATCCTGCCCTGTTTCATAATACTGCCCTGATACAGGTAAAGCAAACAACAGGAAGAAAAATATATATATGATACTACGGATTCTCATTCTTTGTAATACTGCATAAAAATAACAAATAATGTGAGTTATATGATTGAGACAATGGTAAGAAAAAATTAAGTACTTTAGTCATCTGATCTGATGACTTGTTCCATCAGAAGAATTGAAACAGGCTGAAACATACATGAGTAATAGAAACTTACAAAAGGCACTGATAGTATAATCCATGTAAGTTTGAAGCGGTTACAGAGTGAAGAAAATTTTACACGTATGAAACGTTACAGATTAATAAACAATATTACCGGCTGGGGGATATTTGCAGTAGCTGCCCTGACTTATCTTTTAACTATTGAGCCCACAGCCAGTTTATGGGATTGCGGTGAGTTCATTGCTTCCGCATACAAGCTTGAAATAGGACATCCTCCAGGCAGTCCCGTATTCATGATATTGGGCAGGATCTTTTCTCTTTTCGCCGGAGGTAATCAGGAATATGTTGCAGCAATGGTCAATTCTCTTTCAGCCCTGGCAAGTGCATTCACTATATTATTTCTCTTCTGGACAATTACCCATCTTGCAAGGAAAATACTGGTGAAAGAGGAGAAACAATTAACATTATCTGTGATAATAGCTATTATGGGAGCCGGAGTCGTTGGAGCTCTGGCCTATACTTTCTCTGATTCTTTCTGGTTTTCTGCCGTGGAAGGAGAAGTGTATGCAACTTCTTCATTATTTACTGCCGCAGTTTTCTGGGCAATACTGAAATGGGAAGATGTAGCCGGAGAAAAACATGCCGACAGATGGATAATATTGATAGCCTTTCTCATGGGACTGTCTATAGGGGTCCATCTGCTTAATCTCTTAGCCCTGCCTGCAATTGTTCTTGTTTATTATTTCAGGAAACACGAATTTTCCTGGAAGAGTTTTATTCTGTGTCTTATACTATCATTTGTTCTGCTGGCGCTTCTTATTTGGGGACTGATACCGGGATTGGTCAGAATATCAAGTCGTTTCGATCTCTTCTTTGTTAACACCCTTAAGCTGCCGCATAACACCGGAATGATATTCCATGTTGTTCTCATGGCACTGTTATTTATTACAGCTGTAAAGCTGTCGATGAAAACAGTGGCAAAGCCAAAAAACATCATGGCAGGTATTGCTGCTCTTTTTCTTACAGGTATATGGGTCGTATCGGGTTCTGTTTTCATCAATATACTTGTATTACTGTCTGTTGCGCTGATCGTATGGTATCTTGCCCGAAAAGACCGTGTACTGTATAATACCATACTTACTGCCGTTACAGTTATCCTTATAGGTTATTCATCCACTGCAGTAATTGTTATAAGATCTTCTGCCAATCCTCCCTTGAATGAAAACAATCCCAGGGATCCCTTTAGCCTTTTGTATTATCTTAACAGGGAACAGTACGGACAGAGGCCATTGATACACGGGGCTTATTATAATGCTCCGGTACTGGATTACAAGGATGGGAAACCGGTGTATGCTCTTGATGAAGAAAAGGAGAAATATATTATTACACATCGTCAGCTTGAGCGTGAGTATGATGACAGATTCATGACTCTTTTCCCGCGTATGTGGAGCAATCAGAGTGACGATCATGCAGAGGTTTACCGTGCCTGGGGAGGGACAAAAGGTATCCCCCTTCAGGTTACTGATCAGTCAGGGGAGAAAAAGATAGTAAGAAAACCCCGTTTCAGTGAGAATCTGAAATTTATGTTTTCTTATCAGTTTGGGTATATGTATTTCAGATATTTCATGTGGAATTTCTCCGGCAGGCAGAATGATACACAGGGTACAGGAGGTGCAATAAACGGTAACTGGATAACGGGTATAAAGATGCTTGATGAATCGCGGGTCGGAACATCCGACATGCCTTCTGATATAAAAAATCATCCTTCCAGGAATACATATTATCTTCTTCCTTTTCTTCTTGGAATAACTGGTCTGTTTTTCCATCTTAATACCGATACCAGGAGATGGTTTAACATACTGTTGCTTTTCATCATGACTGGAATCGCCATTGTGTTTTACCTTAATCAGTATCCTAATCAACCCAGAGAAAGGGATTATGCTTATGCAGGCTCATTTTATTTTTATGCAGTGTGGATAGGACTTGGAGTGCTGGCAGTCTGTAAGGGGCTTTCCCGGATCACAGGAGAGAAAGCTGCGGCACCTTTGTCTTTTCTCCTGTGTTTTCTGGCTGTTCCACTGTTAATGGGTAAAGAGAACTGGGATGATCACGACAGATCAGGGCGTTATCTGGCGAGAGATGTAGCCTTTAATTATCTTGAATCATGTGCTCCCGGAGCAATTCTATTTACAAACGGGGATAATGATACATTCCCTCTGTGGTATGCCCAGGAAGTGGAAGAGAAACGTACTGACCTACGGGTGTGCAATTTGATGCTTCTTAATACCGACTGGTATATAGAACAAATGAAAAAGAAAGTATATGAATCAGATCCCCTGCCTGTTACTCTTCCTGTAAAAAAATATTACGACGGTATAAATAATCAGGTTTTTATTGTCGAAAAGACAAAAGAACCCGTCGACATAAATACAGTAATCGACTGGGTCAATAGTGAAAACATAGCAACAAAAGTGCAGGTTTCAGCTGATGAAATACTGGATATTATACCTTCCAGGACAATAAGAATACCTGTTGATGCTGCCAGAGTCATTGAAACGGGGACTGTCAGCAGGGAGGATTCTGCGAGGATTGTTCCTTATATTGATATCACTCTCAGGGGAAATTCAATACTCAAAAGCCAGCTTATTGTACTTGATATATTGGCCCATAATAACTGGGAAAGACCAATATATTTTGTTTCCGGTTATCATAATGATGCTTTCGGCCTGGAGGAATATTTTCAGCTTGAGGGTTTTGCATACCGTCTTGTTCCTGTGAAATACGAAAATAAAAACTGGTTGGATTATGGTGGGATAAAAACAGATGTTTTGTATGAAAATATGATGAATAAGTTTGTATGGGGAGGAGCAAATGATACCAGTGTATATATTGATTATTACCATAATCGCACTCTCACTGTTCTAAAGGCCAGACTAAATTATGCCAGGCTTGCCAAACAGCTGGCAGCAGAAGGGAAGAGGGAGAAAGCCATTGAGGTGCTGGATTATTGTATGGAGGTATTGCCTTTTGAGAATGTTGATTATGATCCCTTTACCCCTGATCTTGTTGAGGCTTATTTTCTGGCCGGCGATAATGAGAAAGCTGTTGGGCTGACAAGAAAATACAGTGAACATATTCTGTCACATCTGGATTATTATCTGAGGCAGACTCCGTATATTATAAACTCCGCCAGGTATGAGATAGAAACTGCACTTCAGTATACTTCAAGAATAACAACAGCCTGTCTGGAGAATGGAGAAGAAAAACTTGCAGCAGAAATAGACAGCAAACTGGAATCTTTTTACAGGATGTATCTGAACAGCAGGTTGCCGGAACAGACAAATTGAGGAGAAGGATCATTAAACAGCAGTGGCAGAACGTTGGGGAATAAGATATTTCTCAAGCATTTCTACAATTTTTTCAGGGTATACGGGCTTGAGAATATACTCATTGCAACCGGCAAGAAATGATTCTGTCTTGCTCTGCTCCGAAGCATAGGCGGTGATCATTAAAACAGGGACTTTCTTTCTGTCTTTACGTAATATTCTTATACATTCTATACCATTAACGAGAGGTACTAGAAAATCCATAAAAACCAAATCGATCTTTCCGGAATTATGGGTGATAAAATCAACAAAATCTTTCCCGTTACGGAATACAGTAACATTAGCTCCCGTACTTTTCAGAAGAGTTTCATAATACTTTATGGAAGGAATATCGTCCTCAACTATGAGAATATTCTTTCCGGGGAGTTGTATGTCATTGTAATTCAGCGTCATTTTAATGTCAACTTATACTTGTATAAAATTACTATAAGTAGCCGACAGAAGGGCCTGAAGCCCCTGCAATTATTAACATTTTATCAACAGGTTTTAAACTCTAAATCAACTTTCTTCCTTTCTTCGTTTAATTAGGGCTAATCCCTTAATTTATGTACTCTTAAACATAATATATATTGTACCATGGGTATAAAACCTGATATAATTCTTGTGATCAGCGGCATTCCCATTGAGTTGTAGTGTTGTCTGTACTAATGGGAGGACATGCTTCAATAGCAAAGAGTTCAGCACCACAGTATTCTGCTTCTGATACAATTATAGTTCTGTCACCTGTTGACTCATCAACGGTGACCTGTGAGCATATCTTGCAAAATTCACCTTCACAGGAAGAAACTCCGCAACAGAGAAACAAAAAGACAACCGGAAAAAGGAGTTTTCTTTTCATTACAGGGTCTTTAGTTTTCAAATTTATGAAACTATTACCATATAGAGCTCATATAATTTAAAATGGTTGCATATAAATCGGTATTTTTTTCCCCGTAAATGCATCAAATGATTAAATTGCCAGTCATTTATACAGGAATGAAAAATTAACTTTATAAAAGATATCATGGAAGAGAGCAGTATAAAAGAATCAAAAATGAAGAAACACGTTGTGGTTGTCGGTGCCATCCATATAGGATTTGGTTTCCTCGGACTGATAGGTGCACTTGCCGTGTTCTTTGCACTCAATTTTGCCAGGGGATTTGTACAACACGAGGAAGTCCCTGTTATGATCCTCAGGTTTTTATCATTGAGCCTTCCCTTGCTAATAGGCTTTATGTCGACACTGGGACTGGTAGGGGGGATAGGACTTATTGCTTTTAAACCCTGGGCACGTTATCTCATTATTGTAGTAGCAGCCCTGGGATGTCTGAATATCCCTGTAGGGACTCTTAAAGGGGTCTATTCTCTATGGGTATTGCTACAGGATGAAACTCTGACGCTTTTTGAAAAGAAGCTGGTTGAAAGAACTTTATAATAGAATTAGTTTAGGGATTTTACAAGAGGAGAAGCCGTCCCGATTACTTTGGGGGACGGCTTCTTTTTCGTGTGTCGTGCATGGGCGATAACTCTGTGTGGAGAGTTTAGTGAAGAAAGCTGTCCGATGGTCCGTAAGACAA
>ERZ795057.1187-NODE-1187-length-23498-cov-12.632172_pt1 | contig 23498 bp, 23 predicted proteins | sample MGYA00375141_ERZ795057 | MGnify/ENA primary metagenome ERZ795057 (study PRJEB30186, sample SAMN05720163) | activated sludge metagenome | isolation source: Anaerobic digester | place: Hong Kong | collected 2015-01-26 ... | reverse complement strand
CCGAACCACCCTTCGAACACCGGTGCCAGAAAGGAGGCCAGAGAATCTATGGCGCCGACAACATACAGAATGTTCACCAGGAGTATGCCCAACATGACGAACGGGACGCCTTCTTTTAAGAAACCCATGGTCCGCATCACCATCTTCCGGGTGATGTTTGCAGGAATAGGCCTCTGGTATGGCGGAATATCCATCAGGATCTCAGGGATCTTGCCGGGAATGATCTTGTTCAGAACAAAGCCGAAGGCAAAATATCCCACAAAGAGGTATGCCATGATAAAGCCTAAGTATTCGGGCACTACCTCCTGCATGATACCTATCTGTGCGCTGCAGGGGATAAATACGGCCAGGAGCGTCATCATCATGAACCGCTGTTTGCTTGTTTCCAGGATACGTGTCGCCTCCACACCAGGGACGTTGCATCCAAGGCTTAAGATGGAAGGCACGATGGCATATCCGTGCAGTCCGATCTTATGGAGGAAGGTATCCATCAGCACGGCAAGCCGCGCCATGTATCCGATGTCTTCGAGAAGGGAGAGCATGAAGTAGAAGATAAAGATTGCAGGCAGCACGATACCCAGCGGTAGATACAGCCCTGACGTGAGCACACCGAAAGACTCCAGGCACGTCTGGGACGGGACTGACACACCGTCAACCATGCGACCTGCATCTACCATCAAAGCATACAACCAGTTCCCGTCTCCTCCCGGAAAGTGCCTCTGGAGCAGAGGGAGCCAGTATCCGTCGAAGACCTTGGTAAGAAATCCGTCGGTAAAGAACCCTGCAAATGTGGTAAATATGCTCCAGAACGCATAGAGCATGGCAATCGCAAAAGGAATGCCCGTTGCCGGTTTCACGGTGTAATCGCCCAGTGCGTCCTTTAAGGTATGGAGAAAATGCCCGAACGATACGCACATGGATGCAATCTCTTCCACCAGGTCCCATCTCTCGTCAGGATCGAGCGTCACCACAGAAGGGGAATCCTCCCTGGAACAGGATTTCAGGGAACACCCCATACACCCTGAGCAGTTTGAATCGAACATGTTACGTGCATATTCGAGCCTGAATACGATATCGGAGAGTGATGCGGGTTTTACGTCCTGGAGCTTGTGAACAAGATCAGAGATACCCTCGGCACTGACGGCAACTGTGGGAACCACGGGAATGCCCAGGATCGTCTCGAGTTTCTTCTCATCTATGATGATATTCTTGTCATGAGCCACATCCCACATGTTAAGGGAGAGAACCATGGGCAACCCTTTTTCAATCAATTCCAGTACCAGGTAGAGCCCCCGCTCTATCTTTGCGGCATCTATCACGCAGATGATCAGGGCATCAGGGTTGTCCCTGAGCATCTTCACGGCAACCTCTTCTGCCTTGTCTTTCGGTTCAAGGGAAAAGGTCCCGGGTACGTCGATCAGCTCTATGTCACGGCCGAACTGGCGCATATAGCCCTTTGAATAATCGACCGTTGTGCCGGGATAATTTGACGATATCACGTTTGCACCTGTCAACCTGTTGAAGATAACACTCTTGCCAACATTTGGATGGCCGATAAGAAGCACCTTCACCCGGACACCTCTACAATTACCTTGTCGGCAATGCCGATGCCCAGCGAGATATGGGCCTGGTCTATGAGCAGCACAACCGGTCCTTTCCAGGGCTCTTTTGTGATCATCTTGATCTTCTTCCCCATCCGTATACCCATGCCGGCGAGCTGCCTTCGTACCGCAGTGTCTATGGACACGACAATACCTTCCTGATCGTAGAGCATCTCGTTGAGTCTTTTCTTCATCATCGATCGTCCAGGCTCCTGACCCGTATTCTTGCAGCCATCCCTGCACCCAGTGCAATGGTGGATCTGTTGATTTCTATGAGCACCGGGCCCTGGCTGTTTGAAACCACCGTGACCACCGATCCTTCCGAGATCCCCCGTAGAAGGAGTTTCTGTCGCAGCCCTTTTCCTCCCTCGATAGCGAGAATCCGCGCCCGCTGTCCCTGAGAAAGATCACTCAGCATCATGATGACACCCCGGTGCAAACCTAATTTCTGATGTTGTCTCTTTCATTATCAGTTCTAATCCCTTCTTATTCATCCTGCTGTATTTTCGCTGCACACTTTTGGCACAGCCCCCTTACGCTGAGGCGATGCCCGCTTTCGACGAATCCGTATGAACTGCAGATCTTCTCCACCAGCTCATCGAGACTGGCAGAGCTGAATTCGATCACCTCCTGACAGTCCTCACAGATCATATGATCATGGCGCTGGGAGCCGTAGACGCGTTCATAGCTCACCCTGCCCTGAGAAAGCAGCGTTTCAGCAACGAACCCGGCCTCGACAAGAAGCGGCAGGACACGGTAGATCGTTGCTCTTGAGACCCTCCTGTTGAACTTCTGTGCCCTTTCAAAGAGCTGGTCAGCATCGAAATGTCCATCGGATAGGAGAACTTCCTTCAGGACGGCCATCCTCTCTGGCGTTGTCTTCAGGTTTTTCTCTTTCAGGAAAGCACTGAATCTCTTCTCTTCCTCTCGTGTCATACGCGCCCCTCTAATTGAGATTGATTCTCAATCGCAATGTTCTAGCAGGTCCGTACCTCCCGGTCAAGCTCTTTTGGTAAATCGAAACTAGTCCTTAGAAATCATTGTGTTGCCTGATGAGACCGACGACGAACCGATACCTGACACGACAGTCTGGAATATTTTCACAAGCCAGAGATATTGCCATTTCCAATAAAAATCAGAAATGCATCATAGTATATCGGCTACCTGTTTCATCAGGCAGCCGATATTTTCAATAGAGGGCCGCATACCAGGGGGCTAAAAACTCTGCAGTATGTTGTCCAGTATCTTGTTGAAGGCAATATTTGCTGCAGAGTTGTCATCGTTACCAACAAAGGGCTTGCCGTCGTCGGTGCCCTCAACGATCTTCGGCGCTATGGGGATTGCTCCAAGGAACGGGACGTTGAGATCGTGAGCAGCCTTCTCACCGCCACCCACCTTGAACAGGTCAATGGCCTCACCGCAATGAGGACAGGCAAAACCGCTCATGTTTTCAATGATGCCCAGGGGTTTGAGTTCAAGGACTCGTGAGAACTCCACACTCTTACGGGAATCAAGCAGTGCAACGTCCTGGGGGGTGGTCACGATTATCGCACTCGGTGAACTGATGCCCTGGGTGTTCTTGATCAGCTGTGCAATGGACAGAGGTTCATCACCGGTACCCGGGGGCAGGTCCACCACCAGGAAATCGAGTTCTCCCCAATTCACATCTCGTAAAAACTGTCTCATGACCGAGTGCTTCAAAGGGCCTCTCCAGATCACAGGGGTGTCCTTGCTGTCGAGGAGATATCCCACAGAGATCACCGTGAGGTTCTCAAACGCCTGTACCGGCAGGATATTTCCATCTCCATCGGCCTTCAGCTTGTTTTCTTCTACGCCGAGGACCTTGGGCATGTCCGGACCGTGAATGTCACCGTCCAAAACACCCACCTTATATCCCTTGTTTGCAAGGCCGAGGGCAAGATTGGCTGTCACCGTGGATTTTCCGACCCCGCCCTTGCCGCTCATAACCATAATGGTGTTCTTAATCGCGGAAAGCCTCATCTCGAGCTTCTTTTCCAGTTTCTTTTCCTTATCTTCAGGAACGCTCTCCTGAATCTGGGTGAAATTGTCTGCCATAATCCATCCTTTCGTGTATCAGTGTAGAAAGATGCCTAGCATATATCATTTTCCAATACAACCGGGCAGACGAACCCCGGATCTCGGTGGCGGTACATAATCTTATCGAAATCGATTAAGAGAGGAGAAATTCCATATGGCATGAACACCTTAGGCATGAGGTGTATAGACGAAACCTAGTGCCTGGCAGGGGCTTTCACAGAAACACTGCGCGAAACAGGCCGCACCCTGCCTATTGCCCGGTAAGCATACCCTCTCACATACCAGGAGGGATCCTGTCGCACAACGTTCTCGAGCAGGGAAAGGGCATCCTTCGAGGCGATATTTCCGAGCGCCCAGCATGCCCGTGTCCTTACATTGAGCTGCGGGTCGTCAAGTGCAGCTGAAAGAACGTCCATGAATACTTCATTCTTTCGCATCCCCATCTCATAGAGCGCATTGAGCCTGATCCTGGCACTGGCATCATGGGAAAACTTCACCAGTTCGCTCTCCTTGAATTCCCCGGGAAAAGCCTTGAGCGCCAGGTAGCGCTTTTGCTCTTGTTCGGCCAGGATGTATGCATGAATCCTTTGGGGATGTTTCAGAAGCTGGCGCTGCAGGACTGCTGTATGGAAAGGCGGCACAAACAAGGCCAGATATCCCAGAATTATCAGCAGTGCCGCTATCCGGCTCTTGTCATAGAGTCCTGAGATGCCATATGCCAGCCAGAGCAGGAACAGGAGGGGAATGGCGGCTAATGGTCCGTTGTAGAAGAACAGCCCGATCCCTGAACGCATCTTATTATTGTAATCATATGAACTGCCGAGTTCCTTGATGATCCTGTTGCGGACATTCGCCGGTTTGCCATCAGGAATCACAATGGAATCACAGGCGAGCCGGCCCCTGCTGGCGGTGAGCGTCCTTCCCTTAATGCTGCAGGGATCTGCCGAACGTATCCACAGTGTTCCGTGCGGCATGGGCCCGATCATCCTGACATCGTCAGATACGGCGATGACCTTTTGCTCGTATGCAGCGATTGGCTTTATGACATGTGCTGCAAGGTAGGTATGATCGTAGTAGAAATCGCTCAAAGACCTGGCAACAGGAATCTCCAGCATGGAATCACGGATTATCTCAAAGGATGCAGCGTTGAATACCACGAGGCCGAAAAACGGCGATGCCAGTATAAACGCCATAACGATCCACCTTTTGTAATGAATCATCTCGGCAGAGCTTCTTCGAATGATGTACGACCATGGAACGAAGAAAATCAGCGGGCAGATAAATGCGAATACAATCGAGACAGCAGGCAGTTCAGCGCTGAAACTCAGGTAGGTAAACAGGCAGCCAAGGAGCATGTAGGTAAACATATCGAACCGGGAGAATCGCCCGTGTATCCAGGGAACCAGCGAGGTGATCATTGCAATGATGGCACAGAGAACCCCGAGTGTACACCCGAAGAACAGGGCAGAACTCAGCTGGTGGATGATACCTGTCAGATATGGATCATCGGGCATGACCAGAGGTACCATGTCATAGGAGAGCATCAGGTGCATCTGGGTGGCCAGCATCCCGGCATGGAACCGGACAAATATGAGCCCGAAGGCCGTATACCAAATGATACAGGCCAGCGTCGCTACAAAAGAGGCCTTAAACCACTGTCCTACATCCCGGCAGTCGCTCAAGACAAAAAGGGCAGAGAACGTTCCGCTGCCCTCTGCCTCATTACTGTTATTCTCTGTGTGATTTGATAATTCAGTCTGTATTATCTTGGTTACCGCCCCTGGATTGAGGCCTTTTCAAAGGATTTGTACTTATTAAGCAGCATCGTGATTTCCTGGGATGATTGTACGCTCTTTCTTCCCCGAACAGCCTCAACATCTGATCTTGACATCCATACGTTCTTAAAATTTTTCTCCTGCTTGGTGAACGTGATGAAGTTCGTGAGTGCATCATCGCATACATGAGTAAACCTTCTGTTTTCCAGGCATGCAACATCCCGCATCTTCTCCACGACATCCTTGTCGAGACGCATCACGTAGCGGATCCTCTTTTCCGATGTATCGGCGCGAGGCCCGACATACCGTTTCTTTGATCGAGCCGGGATACCGCCGGTGTGTTCGTTTTCTTTCTTGAAGACATAGGCAGCAAGTGCCGCACCAACAAAATCCACCATTGCAATATTCAACATCCTTGATATTACTCTGAGTTCGTTCAGATTCTGGGGTCTGAAATACATCATAAATCGTGAAGAGCCGGCATCGTTATTGTTAGAGTTCATAGATGCACCTCCAATGCGTTGTCAGTTGAGCTCGCTGCTCATGAATGAGATTGAAAGAGCACCGGTGAGTACTCCTTTGGAAGATCTGCTGGCACATGATATGTAAACGCATCATACTTCCATTATTTCTTTTTCTTTGTCAGAAAGGATACCATCAATTCTTTTGATAAAGTCATCCGTGATCTCCTGTACCTTGTCCTGGGATGACTTCAGCTCATCCTTATTGATCTCTTTGTCCTTCTCGAGATCCTTGAGCAGTGAGTTTGTGCCTCTACGATGGTTGCGTATCTCGATGCGGAAATCCTCGGCCATCTTTTTCACCATCTTCACCAGCTCTTTGCGCCTTTCCTCGTTCAGGGGAGGAATGGGAACCCTGATGATCTTACCATCATTCGCAGGCGTCAAACCGAGCTCTGATTTCATGATGGCTTTCTCTATACTTGAAAGGGCCCCTTTATCCCATGGCTGGATCGTGATAAGCCTGGGCTCGGGAACCGCCAGGGTTGCGAGCTGATTCATCGGTGTGGGCGTACCATAGTAATCCACCATTATGCCGTCCATGATACCGATGGACGCCCGGCCAGTCCTCACCTTTATCAGGGACTGTTTCATGGAATCTATGGTCTTATTCATATCCGTCTTCATGTCTTCAATAAGTTCATTCACCATTACATATCCCTCCTCGGTCGAACCGTGGAACCAACCTGTTCACCCAAGAGCAACCGTCTGAGATTTTCGGGGTCCTTGATATTGATGACCCGGACCTCAAGATCATTATCCCGGCACAGGCTAATGGCTGTTGAATCCATCACACCCAGTTTCTGAGACAATACCTGATCATAATCGAGTTCCGGGTAGAACACCGCATCCGGGAATTTTACCGGGTCCTTGTCATATACACCGTTGACCTTGGTGGCCTTGACGAGAACATCAGCCTGTATTTCCAGGGCACGAAGAGCTGCCGTGGTATCTGTTGTGAAGAACGGGCATCCTGTACCGCCTGCGAAGATCACAGGCTTAGATCTCTCAAGATGATCGATCGCCTTGGAGGCGACGAATGTTTCCACAACCCTCGGTATTTCAAGAGCGCTGAAGACCTGTGCGGACCTCCCCATTTTTTCAAGGGTCCCCTTCAGTGCAAGTGCATTCATGACGGTAGCAAGCATCCCCATCTGGTCCGCACTGACTCGCTCGGATGCAATCTTGGCATCCATCCCGCGGAAAATGTTCCCACCGCCGATGACAACACCCACTTGAACACCCATATCGACAGCATCGATGACATTCGATGCTATCGTCTCAAGGGTCCCTGGATCAAATCCAAAACCCTTTTCCCCGGCAAGAGCCTCGCCGCTGAGTTTGAGTAGGATGCGCCTGTAGACCGTCGTCACGTTTATTAGATCTCTTCTCCCAGCTGATATCTGGCAAAGCGGCGTATCACACACTTTTCTCCTGTTTTGCCCATCAGCTCATCCAGCAACTGCTGTATCGTCTTGTCCGGATCCTTTACAAAGGCCTGATCCATGAGACAGTGCTGGGTGTAGAATTTTGAAATTCTTCCCTCGACGATCTTGTCAAGTATCTTTTCCGGCTTTCCTGATTTGAGCGCCTGTTCCTTCAGGATCTCTTTTTCTTTGTCCAATACATCTTCGGGAACTTCATCTCTCGTTACCCAGTCAGGACTGGCGGCTGCTATATGCATGGAGATGTCCTTGACAAAATCGGTGAAATTATCCGACTTGGCGACAAAGTCGCTTTCGCAATTTACTTCGACGAGAACACCGATCTTTCCGCCGAGATGGATATATGATGCAACAGTACCCTGTGAGGTCTGTCTTCCTGAACGCTTACTGGCTACCTCAACACCTTTTTTCCGGAGAAATTCCACAGCCTTGTTAAAATCGCCATCACATTCTTTGAGGGCTTTTTTACAATCCATGATACCGACGCCGGTCTTGTCTCTGAGTTTTTTTACATCTTCTGATGATATCTGCACTTTTCCCTCCATTGTCTGTTACGCATTCTCTTCTTCGTCGACTTGTTCTTCGGTTATATCCATGGCTTCATCATTCTTGAGGGCCTCGGGTTCTTCCTGAGCCTCACCCTCTTTTACAATGATCTCAATCTCTCCCTCGAGTCCTTTGCCCATGGTCTCGCCGGCAGCAGCTTCCTCCTGACCCGCAGCTCCCGGGGTTGCGGCGGCCTCATCCTTGCCTTCGCTCTGAAGCTTTTCGGCATACAGGTTATAGCCCTGTTCCACGGCATCTGCCACCTTGGAACTGAACAGTCTGATAGCCCTGATGGCATCATCGTTGCCCGGAATAACATAGTCGATCAAGGTCGGATCGCAGTTTGTATCGACGATAGCCACAATGGGAATGCCTAATTTCCTCGCCTCTTTTATGGCGATGTGCTCCCGGGAAGGGTCGACTATGTAGACAAGATCAGGATGATTTTCCATGTTCTTGATGCCGTGAAGAGACCGTTCGAGCTTCATCTTATGTCTCTTCATGCTGATCTGTTCTTTCTTCGGGTAGTCATCTATGGTGCCGTTATCGATAATCATCTCCAGCCATTTCAATTTATCGACACTCTTCTTGATTGTTTCGAAATTCGTGAGCGTGCCGCCCAGCCAGCGATAGTTCACATAGAAGGCACCGACCCTTGATGCCTCTTCCTCGATTGCGTCCTGCGCCTGTTTCTTTGTGCCGACAAAGAGTACCTTGCCGCCGTTTGCAGTGACTTCCTTGATAAAATCGCAGGCCTTTTCAAAGAGCTTTTCCGTCTTCTGCAGATCAATGATATGGATCCCGTTTCTTGATCCGAAGATATAGGGTTTCATCTTGGGGTTCCATCTCGGTGTCTGGTGTCCGAAATGCACCCCTGCCTCTAACAGTTGTTTCATGGTTACTACTGACATTATGTTTCCTCCTCGGTTTTTCCTCCGTCCCACAAGACCCATCCAAAAAGGACACCGCGATCTTGTCTTTTCTGCAGGACGTGTGTTTTGGTGAGCCCTTTATCATACAAGGCTTATGGTTTTCAAGGTATTAATATCAATAAATCCGATCTCCCCGGTAAAAAATTGTCTTATTTGAAGAGCGGGGCAAGTTTTTTGAACCGGTCCGTGCCTGCCTTTTCCAGGAACATGAATGCCAGGGTCTCGGTAGAAACGATCAGAGCCCCTGCATGTTCCAGTGCGGCAAGGGCGGTCAGTCGATCATGACTGCGCCTGGAACACACGGCATCGCTTATGACAACCGTGCGGTATCCTGCTAAGAGGAGGTCCAGTGCGGTCTGGTACACGCATACATGCGTCTCGATTCCTATTACGACGATTGTTTTTCCAGCATTCTTTTCAAATACACCGCGCAGACCCGGGTCTTTCATACAACTGAAATACACTTTCTCGAACCTGGGGATCTCCTCGATGATGCCACCTATCTCATCCAGTGTCTTTCCGAGACCCTGCGGGTACTGCTCGGATACGAGAATCGGGATATCGAAGGCCTTTGCCACCTCCAGCAGGATGGTACTGTTTTTCAAAAAGACCTCTCTGAATTCCTTGTCCATTGCGTCATACAGCCTGCGCTGGATATCAATGGCAAGCAGCATGCATTCCTGTGGGCGTAGTACATACCTGTTCATTTCATCCCCCCTTTATTGCATACCGTACATGACCAGGGCAAATCTCTATCCCTCGACAAGACCCTTTCCGTCCATGTCTGCCTACATAAAGATTAAAGGATAGACAGCAGCATACACCACCGCTGGACTCAAGTTCCCTACACGTATCTTTTTGATATCCAGAAGATTGATCCCGATCCCGAGAATGATCATCCCGCCTGTTGCTGTTATGCACGCGAGGACATCTCCCTGCTGCAGAAAAGCAAGGTGCGAAGCCAAGATCGTGAGACTGCCCTGTACAATAAGCACGGAGAGTGCTGAAAACGCCACCCCGACACCAAGCGTCGAGGCAAGGGCAACAGAGGCAACGCCGTCGAGCAATGATTTGAGATACAGCGTGCTCGCATCGCCTACCGTGCCGTCTTGAATACATCCTATAATGGTCATGGCCCCGGTTATATACAGGATCGTTGCAGTGACAAACCCCTGTACAAAGGTAGCCGAATCAGACTTGAACCGTTCCTTGAGGTGCACTCCCAGCCATTCGAGGCCGTCTTCTATGTGTAGCAGCTCACCGGTAATGCCCCCTAAAAGCAGGCATGCCACGGCAGGAATGAGATCAAAGCCGGACAATGCCATCTTCAGGCCTATGACCAGGACAGCGAGGCCCAGAGCCTGCATGAGGATACCCTTTATGCCCTGGGATATACGACTTCCGGCAGACAACCCCACCACCGAGCCGATGAGTATTGCTGAAGTATTCACGAGTGTACCTGTCATAAATTCGCCTTTCTGCTGACGTCAAAGTTGTTGAGCAATGTTGTTACTACCCAAACAATCAACCCAGGTCAACGCTTAAGAATACATGCTGACAGAATCGGGCAGAAACCCGGTTGACATCATGATCGAATAGAATTACATGTATAGCAATGACTGATCCATACCAAGTGGATTCCGCCATACATGCCGAAACAGTTAACAATGTCAGAAAACTCATGCCCGATAATGACCGTGTACTGAACGAACTTGCCGATTTCTTCAAACTCTTTGGCGATCCAACCAGGATAAAGATTCTTTTTGCCCTGGGTGCGGCAGAATTGTGTGTGGGTGACATTGCATCCCTGCTCAACATGAATCATTCGGCCGTCTCACACCAGCTCAGGACTCTGCGCCGGGCACGACTGATAAAATCCAGGAAAGAAGGAAAACTCGTGTTCTACTCGCTCAATGACAGACACATCAAACACGTACTTGCCCAGGGGTTTGAGCACATCAACGAATAACCTGTCTTCACCGGATTTCATAGATCCCTGATGAGACATACCCCTTTTGTTTTCATGATGAACAAAAATTCTATACCAGTTGCTTAATTTTCCAGACAATTCTGCCGAGAAATGTTTCATTATGATACTATTGATATTAAGGCAGGTCTCTAACACTGGATGTTTACCATAATACCAAAAGACGATAGTGATCAGGCTCTGAGAATACGCCGGTTCTTCATGGCAGCTGCATCATATGTGATGTGGATGGTTTTTGTTTTCTACTGCTATGTCCAGGAATTTTTCCACATGCCCCTGGAGGGGACCCTTGCCTTGTATGCCTTTGTAGTATCGTTTAATCTAGCCATATATATTATTCTGCGCAGCGGCTTCAATAAACGATTCAAAGACCCGAGTCTCACCATTGCTCAAATGATACTGGCAACGTTGTCCATCATTGTCGTGGCGTACTACACTGATGAGATTCGGGGGATCCTCCTGCTGCTCTACCTCGTGGTGTTTATTTTCGGGGCATTCCGTCTCCAGCTCAGACAGTTCTTTGTAATAGCCCTGTTTGCTCTAACGGGATATGGATATGTAATTGTACTGCTGCTTGCAAATCATCCTGACAAAATCGATCTTCGTATCGAACTGCTGCAGCTGGTCGTACTCGCCTCCGTTCTCTCATGGTTCTCTTTTGTCGGGAGCTATATCAATCACCTCAGAGAGAAACTCGTGAAAACCAACATTGAACTGAGCAGGGCAAACGAGACCATCAGACAATCCGCGATCATCGATGAGCTGACCCAGGTGTATAACCGTCGTCATATGATGAGAATCCTCCAGAGAGAGAAGGCTCTGGCTGACAGGGGTGAGCCTTCCTTTTCGCTGTGTATCCTCGACCTGGACGATTTCAAGTGGGTTAACGACACCTACGGGCACTTGATGGGAGACATGGTGCTGAAAACCGTGGTCCAGGCCATAAAAGACAATGTACGGGAACAGGACTACGTAGCCCGTTACGGAGGAGAGGAATTTGTCGTTGTGCTTGCATACCCTGATCTTGACGATGCACTTATCTGTGCACAGAGGCTGAAAGAGCTCACATCAGGTCTGGCCTTTCCCGGACTGCCCGAAGATTTCCGGGTGACAATATCTGTCGGCGTATCCAGATACCAGCCCATCGAATCCATCGATGCACTCATCGGGAGGGCGGATGCCGCACTGTACAGGGCTAAGATGAGCGGAAAAAACAGGATCGAACCCCAAATCATCGCTGCATGCCCGCATCGACAACCCGAGAACTGCCCGGAATAAGATGCTCTTGTCTCATGCAGGCCGTTCAAAGCCGGCCGATAGAATACCCGATTCTGAGCAGGCATGAAACCCAATCAGATATGTGCACACCCGCAATCACAAGTCATGATGCTTCTCATCAGCCCTCAAGAATGGGGAGCAGATCAAGCGGGTCGGACAGAAGATCCTTTGCGCCGCCTGAGATGAGTCTGTTCCTGTCCTGGTACCCCCACAACACCCCGACAGGTCTCATACCGGCCCGCTGTGCTGTTTCCATATCGATATTCGAATCACCCACAAATATACACTGCCCGGGGTCCATATGCATTGCACGTGCGATAGCCAGAGCTCCCGAAGGATCAGGTTTTCTCGGTATAGCATCATTCAATCCGAGAACCGTATGAAACTGCCAGGCGCCCAGCAGGACCGACACCATCTCCTTGGTGAACACATCGAGCTTGTTGGAAAAAACCGAGATCTTCATATCCATTGCCATGAGGCCATCAAGGAGCTCGGGGATGTTCTTAAACGGTCTCGATGTACGCGCCCAGCGCTGTCCATACTCTTTTCTCATGGCTTGGACACACGTACGAACGGTGCGCTCGTCACGCATTGTCTCCGGCAGGGATCTTCTCACCAGCACATCGAGTCCGTCACCGATAAATCCCTTGTATGCATCAACACTGTGCTTGGGACAGCCGAGATCCGTCAGCACCGCATTCATGGAATCGACAATATCCCCGATGGTGTCAAGCAGCGTTCCGTCCAGGTCAAATATAACAGCCTTATAATACATATTTATTTATAATCCCTTTAACGGCCTAGCTGAAAGCAGTCTCATAGATACCGACAACATCATCCATACTCATCTTTACAGGTGTCACCTGGAAGAGCCCGCCCATGGTAGCAAAGGCATTCTGAGCGAAGATGCCGATCTCTTCCCTTGTTATGCCATAGTCTGAGAGCCTCTCTTCCTTGAGCCCTATGGATTCGATAAGCCTGTCCAGTCCGTGCATGAAAACCGCAGGGGCATCCTTTTCACTCTCAGCATCATGATCTCCCCCAATTGCCCGGGCCAGGGGGACAAATCTCCCGGGAACCTTTTCTGCCAGATAGGTGAAATACGCCCTGGAGAGCAGGGTAAGTCCTGCACCATGCGGGAGATCCGGATGATAAGCGCTCATGGCATGTTCCATTGAGTGATGCGAAATGCAGCTGGAGAGCGATTCGCAGATTCCGGCTGCAGTACTGGCCCAGGCCAGCCTGGTACGCGCCTCGATATCATTCCCGTCCTCTACGGCTTTGGGAAGGTTCTGCGCAATAATTCCTATTGCCTCGAGGGCAAGCATATCACTGGTGGGCTGAGAGATTGTTGCCAGATACGCCTCGACTGCATGAAAAAAGGCATCCATCCCGGTATACGCAGTGGTTTTCGGCGGTACAGACAGCATGAGTTCGGGATCGACAATGGCCAGGGCAGGAAAGGTATCATCCCTGCCCCACCCGATCTTCTCATTGGTCTGTGTCTTTGTGATCACGGTCCAGGGATCCACCTCTGTACCTGTTCCTGCCGTAGTGGGGATGGCGACTATCGGCAGCGCAGCATTCGGTGCCACCTTATTGCCGCCGCTGCCACCCCAGATATAATCCCAATACGTGCCGGGGTTTGCTGCCATGAGCGCAATGCTCTTGGCAGAGTCTATCGTGCTCCCCCCGCCGAGCCCCAGGACAACTTCACACTGGTGTTCCCGCGCGATACCGGCTCCTTCGTCCACATGCTCGGAGATAGGATTTGCAAGGATCTTGTCAAAGACCACGGACTCGATCTTTCTTCTGTCAAGGTATTCAATGACCCTTTCAATGTAGCCGTTCCTGCGCATCGCACCGCCTGCCCCGATCACGACAAGCGCCTTTGTGCCCGGCATATAAGGTGATCTGATGAGTTTTCTCAGCGAGTTGACCCCGAATATCAGCCGGGTGGGCATAAAATAATTAAATTTCATAGTGCACACCTCCTGATAGCCTTATATAGGAAATGCCCTCTGCCCTCAAGATCTGAAGGGGACTGACAGGTGAAACAACGCCTTGAATTATTAACGGTTCAGGTTATCCTTGATCATGGAACAAGGGCGGCACGAAATAATATGCCGCCCTCGCCTTTCGACAGGTTTTTTTATGAAAATTTACGGTGCTTCATCATGGCCTGCGCCATGTGCACGGCACCTTCGATGGTATGGGATACAGGAACGCCGTTGATCTCAAACCCCTCGATGAGCATTCGATATTTTTCCAGCCGCGGCACATAGGCGATCATGGGTTTTCGCGACTGCCTGCTGACAACGCTCAACCTGGCGCCCAGGTCGGAGGTAATGCCCGGTGCATAGGGGAGCAGGAGCATGAGCAGGCATTCTATATGTTCCAGCTGACTCAATGCCCGTGCAGCCTCGACAAAATCATCGTCTGTCGAACTGCCGGTAAGATCGACCGGATTGCTGCAGGTAGCGATATTGGTGATAGCAGGACGCAACTGTTTTTTTACGAGCTCCTGTTCAAAGTCGGTAAGTGTCGGGACGGTGAGGCCGAACTGGGCGCAGAGATCGGTGGCCAGAGCACCATGCCCGCCGCTTAACGTGACGATGCTTACCTGACCTTTTATGGACTTCTGGAATGTCCCCAGAGATTTGCAGAAATACATGAGCTCTGTCTGATCCATTGCTTCGACAATACCGTTTTGCGCAAGCAGGGAAGAGAAGACCCGATAATCACCGGCAAGAGAAGCGGTGTGACTGGATACAGCCTTGATGCCGCCGGCGCTTTTGCCCGCTTTCAACACGATTACTGGTTTTTTACACATCCTCGCCTTGTGTATGAATTCTCTGCCTTCATCCTTGCCGAAACCCTCCACGTAAAAACAGATGACCTTGGTCTGTTCGTTCTCTTCAAGGTAGTCGAACAATTCAACCTCCCGGACAAAGGCTTTGTTTCCTATACTTACGGCAACCGAGAGGCCTATGCCTTCTACGGAGAATCCGATCATCTGGTCCACCAGCAGTCCGCCGCTCTGGCTTATGACCGCTACATTGCCCTTGGCAGGTACGGTCATCCTCTCTGGGGCGATGAAGAAGCTGTCGAAATGTGTTGGAGAATAGATCCCGAGACAGTTCGGCCCGATAAAGGGAAAGTCCGCCTCCCTGGCTATCGAGACAATGCGGTCCTGCAGATCGGCATTCCCGACCTCGGCGAAGCCTCCGGATATGATCGCAGCTGCTTTCACACCTGCCTCGATACAGTCTTGCATAATAGCAGGGACAACATCCGAACGTGCGGAAATGACGGCAAGGTCAACCGGGTGCGGGAGATCCTTTACACTGGAAAATGCCCTTTCCCCCTTGAGAATCCCTGCCTTGGGATTCACGGGGAATGCCTCGACCGGGTATCGATACAGGTTCTTGTAGTAAATGAGATTCGAGGGGTGCATATCGTTATGCAGGGATACCCCTATGACGGCGATTGATTCAGGTTCGAACAATGGTTTCAGGTTCATACTCTCTCCCTTCTTCTGCAACTATGTTGTGTTACCCGCTGATGTAGTAATGATACCGGTATATGAAATAATTGCTGCAAGGATAGTACTGCTCATGTGCATTGTGGATAACCACTGTTCCATACCCCTGTGCAAGACAAAGCGCCGGATGCTGACTTTCAGCCCTGGAGGGATTCAATCCAATAGCACTGTTTATGCCCCAGTCTCTCGTACGACTCCCTTTCCTTGAGTGCCTGTGCCTGTGTCCGCATTACTGAGACAAGAAACCTGTGTCCGTTGTCATCCTGTCGCCAGACTGCCCACATGCTTTTGCCGCCATTTTTCTTCCGATTGTCTGTTGATGATATCCTTTCCATGAACGGCTCACCCGAACCTTTTGTCCGATCTGACATCAATCACAGTATCATTGCTCTCTTCAAGCCAGCCTGAGCGAGTCTTTTCCTGGTGGTCGAATTCGGCAACGTAGGGTTTGATATCCAGCAGCGGGGTGCCGTCAAGGATGTCTACGTTGATAATGTGCATGATATTATCCTCGATCCGTTCGAGCCCCACGATAGACATTCCGATGGGATTCGGTCTGTTTGGGGCCCGTGTTGCAAACACACCATGAGGTTTATCGTGGAGAAAAGGAACCACGCTCAGGCTGCACGAAGTGGATCTGTGGAAATGGTAGAGGAGTATAATGTGAGAAAAACCGTCCAGGTCCTTCAAGGCTTCAGTATAGCCGGGCAAAAGCTCTATGGTACCCCTTATCCCTTTTGCACCCGGGGGCTGGATAGGCATCCCCTCTCTGTTATGAAACGGTGAATGAATAATGCCGATCGGCCTGAACACTATTGGATCCAAACAAACCCCCTCTGATGGAGTAGCAGGGACATCAATCTCCCCTGATTTCTTTTAAGATGACCTGGTATATGTGATAGCTGGATCCGATACACTCAAGGATCTCCTCCTTTGAATGCTTCGGGCCCTTTCCTATGCCTGGGCATTGCAGGCAGACTCCCGCCCATGATTCCTCGGACCGCATGTTCTGGAACCAGAAGGGATACGTCCTGCACTGAACGGGGCGCACCGGATAAATTGCACAACCGTTCTCGTAGAATATACATCTCCCGTCTTCTGTTTCCCGGATGCTGTAACTGTCCTGGAATGGATAGAGACATCTCTGGACAAAGATTTCCCTGGGCAGACAGACAAACTCCGCAATGGCGGTAATCTCCTGTTCGTCTACATAGATAATACCCGACTCGCCGGTACAGCATGTTCCGCATTGTTTACAGGCAAAGCGAATACCGTTATCGAAGAAATATTCCCTGCCTTTCAGGCTATCAACGAGTGCGTCCATACATGTACCAACCTGCTCTCACTCATATACACACACATCATTATTGGTCAAGAACACATTAATGGAACCGTGATAATTCCCTGGTGGTGTTGTATCATGGACCTCATGAAGTGATTGTGAAATCGGACACGTCCTCGCAGATAAAAAAAGACTTGCCATTTGTGCATAATTTGTATACCACGCATGCAGTTTACCAAGAGAAAGGAGAGCAACTATGGCATATGTAATTACTGACGAGTGTATTTGCTGTGGAACATGCATCGACGAATGTCCGGTCGAGGCAATAAGTGAAGGTGATGATATTTATACCATCGATTCGGATCTCTGCACGGATTGTGGTGCTTGTGCGGATGTTTGCCCAACTGATGCTATAGAGCCAGGGGAATAGCAAAATCAAAGGCTTTCCAATCGGGCTCTTCCTCGCTCAGGTGGGAAGCCTTTTTTCATACAACAGATCCTTTTCATACATGTGCCTGTAACATTCGATACAGGTATGGGTTATTTTAACTCTTCACCTTCTGTTCTCACCACATCCATTGAGCAGAATCGTTTCTCTTCATATTGACCTTTGAACACCGGCAACCTCGCATGATTGCCTTGCGACTTTGACCATCTTGCTGCTGATACCCACCACTTAAGGTATTTCGTAGCCTGCATGGCCAAAGAGGCCACAACGAAGGACAAGGAAGTATCGGATTTCAGAGCTACCTGTCTTATTTTTCTGTTTTTATTCTTGGTTCTGAATCCTGACTTCTTGATTCTATTATCCATATAAACGTCATCATCTATCTTATTGTACAGCTATACACCTTAAGGTAAGCCTGTGAGAAAAAAACAACCGACACCAATCCGCACGCATATGCAATCTAGGACTGGTATCGGTTGTTCGTTGACGTTTGTGTATTAACGCGCCGGAAAATACTCTGATATTAGTCTGTTATTCTTCCGTGTTGATATTTCTGAAGCAGTTCAAGGTGCCTCTTCCCGGTATTAACCCTTGCTCGTGAGTTTCGATCTCAGCACATTTGACAATGAGAAGGTTACAACGCTCCTTGGGGAAATAACGATCTCCTCAGCAGTTTTGGGATTACGCCCTCTTCTCGCTGTCTTCTCCCTGACTTTCCACTTGCCAAAACCGGAAATACTCACGGGCTCTTTCTTCTCCAGGGCTTGTTTTATGATCTCAATGAACGTCTCAATACCATCGCTTGCCTCTTTTCTTGAAAGGCCTGTGTTCAAGACGATCTCATCGATAATCCCACTTTTTGTCAAGGTGCCCATATGTACCTCCTTTGTTCTCATTAATAATTCTATAACTATATAAAATTATTAATACCATAACATATAGATGTCAATACCCTAATGGATTTGAAGATTCTTTCAAGGTTTTATTATTGCCGAAATCACGGGCCATGATAACGTGCAGACCAGAAGCATTTATCAGTCTGAAGTCATGATTTACGCCACAAGTAAATGAAAATATGTGTATTTTTCCGCTTGATTGCTCTTCGGTAATCGGCTCGATCTCAAATTTCCACCCCTGAGACCTCAGATATGGAATGATCTTTTTGAGTTCTTCCCAGGTGAAGCATTCATTCCAGTAATCCTCATCAGATCCCCCGGATGAATGTTGATTCTCTTTCATGAGTTCATATCTGCCTACCAACGGCATGGATGCATAAATATTATACCTTCTCATACCAGCTGTATCGTCATCCCGGCGGACGCCCTTGAGTAAATACAGGGGGTATCCGCTAAAAAACGATTTGTCTTCTGAAGGGTTCGGGCAGTAACAACCATGCGGCATCAGCGTCTCTCATCACCGGGCAGGAGGAAGAAACCCTGGCCAATCCTGAACATGCTGAAAAGATACTATGCAATCATATCGAGAGCTGATCGTATATTAGGCAGCCCGAACAGCTCGATGCCCTGGACCTTTTTCAGGGAGTCATGATTCGCCTTCGGGATCATGGCCTTGGTAAATCCCATCCTGATTGCCTCTCTGATCCGCGACTCCATATGATTCACCGGCCTCAATTCTCCATTCAGGCCCACCTCTCCAATACAGACAACACCTTTTGGAAGCGGTTTGTCCATTGCACTCGAGGCAATAGCCATAACCACGGCCAGATCCACGGCAGGCTCATTCACCTTGATTCCTCCGGCGATATTCACCACCACATCGGAATTCGACAGATAGGTCCCCGCCCTCTTCTCCATGACCGCAAGGAGTACGGACAACCGCGACGGATCGGAGCCTATGGATATCCTCTTGGGCATGGAATAACTGGTCTTGCTCACCAGAGACTGAACCTCCACAACGAATGCCCTGCTCCCTTCTATGGTCGCCATTACCGCACTGCCGGAGGCATCTCCTCCAAGTCCGTGAATAAAGAGCGACGAGGGATCTTCAACCTCGTGCAGGCCTGTGGACTTCATCTCGAAAACACCGATCTCGCCGGTGGTGCCGAACCGGTTCTTCACGGCACGGAGGATCCGGAACGCACCGGAAGAATCCCCTTCAAAATACAGCACGGTATCCACCATATGCTCGAGCATCTTGGGTCCGGCGATCCATCCCTCCTTTGTCACGTGTCCCACGACAAAGACGATGGTGTTCATGCCCTTTGCGATCTCCATGAGGATCCCGGCACTGCCCCGAACCTGAGACATACTCCCGGGAGGAGCATCCACCTGAGCGGAAAACACCGACTGAATGGAATCGATCACCACAAGATCGGGTTTATGTATCCCGATCTGTTCCTTTATATCCTCTAAGAGGACCTCTGAATAGATCAGGATATTATCAGATACAACCTCCAGCCTCTCCCCTCTCATCTTGAGCTGTACAGCGGATTCTTCGCCACTGATGTATAATATTTTCATATTCTTGACTGCCAGGTTATAGGCCATCTGGAGCATGATGGTTGATTTCCCGATTCCAGGATCTCCTCCGATCAGGACCAGGGAACCGTCCACTATACCGCCTCCGAGTACCCGGTCAAGTTCATCGATACCGCATTTCTTCCGGGCAACATCGGCAGAGGCGATACTCCCGAAGGGGATCGGACTACTCTGTCTGGCACTCTTTGTTGCTACCCCTCTTCTTTCTTCAATTACATCTTCCACAAGGGTATTCCACTGCATGCACTCAGGACATTTTCCCATCCACTGGGGAGATATATAGCCGCATGATGAACAGCAGTAGACTCTTTTCGGCTTGGCCATTGCTACTGGGTTACCCTCAAGACTTCTTCAATGGTGGTGGCGCCGTCTTCAACCTTGCGGGCACCATCCTGTCTCAAGGTGTGCAATCCCTCCTTGATGGCCATATTTTTTATGATATTCGAATCGGAAGATTTCAGTATTGTGTTCTTTATGGGATCGCTCATGGTGAGGATCTCGTAGATGCCAGTTCTTCCTTTGTAGCCGGTCTCGATACATTCCTTACATCCTGCTCCGCGGTAGAGATAGCCTTCCTTACTGAGCATCTCCTTTGACAGGCCTATGTCCAGCAGGCTCTCATCCTCGGGGAAATATTCCTGCCGGCACGAAGGGCAAATCTTTCTTACCAGCCTTTGTGCAATGATCGCATTGACCGATGATGTCACAAGAAAGGGTTCGATCCCCATATCGATCAGTCTCGTGATTGCGCTGGAGGCATCGTTGGTGTGCAGGGTGGAAAATACCAGATGCCCGGTAAGTGCCGCCTGGATGGCAATCTCGGCTGTCTCGAGATCCCTGATCTCACCAACAAGGATCACATCCGGGTCCTGTCTGACGATGGAGCGCAATCCCGAAGCAAAGCTCAAACCCACTTTCGTATTCACCGGAATCTGGCCGATGCCCTTGAGCTGATACTCGATCGGGTCCTCGATGGTGAGAATATTCTTGTCCGGCGCATTTATTCTGCTCAACATGGAGTACAGCGATGTGGTCTTTCCCGATCCGGTGGGACCTGTTACCAGCAGGATGCCGTGTTCCTGTTTAATCAACTTTTCGATGATCTTGAGATCATCGGGATAATAGCCGAGTTCCTCCAGCCCGAACAGGACAGACGACTTGTCCAGGATTCGCATGACCACCCGTTCCCCATTGACGGTGGGAACCGTGGAGATTCTAAGGTCCACCGAGTGATCTCCAAGCTTTATCCCGATCCTGCCGTCCTGGGGGAGCCGCTTCTCTGCGATATTGAGCATTGCCATAACCTTAATGCGGGAGACAACGGCCGAATGAATACGTTTGGGGAGCGTGACCACGTCATGGAGAATACCGTCCACGCGGTAACGCACCTTCACATCACTCTGGTAGGGCTCCACATGTATATCCGAGGCCCTTTCCCGGTAAGCCTGCACCATGAGGCGGTTCACCATACGGATAATGGGGGCCTCTGTCTCCATCACGGTGATGTCCTGGATGCTCTCCAGATCCCTGAGGATTTCGTCTTCTTCCTCCTCCATATCCTCCATGATATCCTTGGCGCTCTCCTCCTTCATCTCCACGAGTCTGTTGATGGCAGCAAGGATTTCCTGTTTGGGCGCAAGTACCCGTTTGATGTCCTTGACCTCCATGATCTTGGAGATGTCGAATAACGCCTCCTGGTTGGTGGGATCGTTCACCGCCACCACCATGATGTCACCCTGCACCTTTACCGGGACCATGATATATTTGCGCAGGAATGTTATGGGCAGTTTATCGATAATGGCAGGGTCCACGTCGATCTCACCGATCATGTTCAGAAGCGAGATGTTCCACTGCTTCGACAGTGCCTGGATCATGTCATGATCACTGAGAACGCCTGTGGCGAGAAGTGCATCCTGCAGAGAGACGGCCTTTTCCCGCTGAACCGAGCGGGCCTTGTCCAGCGAGGACTCATCGATGAGGCTCATCTCCAGGAGAACTTCTTCAAGGCTTTGGATTTTCATCATCTTTCCCATTCCTGGTCTTTACCTTTGAATCCTTGAGCTCTTTGTATTTCTCCTGGTAGAGCCCCTCGACCTTATCGTCGGTATCGATTATGCGCGGGGTCAGGAAGATATAGAGATTCGTCGTCTCCTTGACATTCGACATGGATTTGAAGAGGTATCCGAGAAGCGGGATCCTGCTCAGCAGCGGCACCCTGGTATCGCCCAATGTGAGGGTATCCCCGATAAGTCCGCCGATGACCATGGTGCTCCCGTCCTTTACGGTCACGGTAGTGGTGGCGGAGCGTTTCAGGGTTGTGGGGGCAAATTCCTCTTCACCCTGCCCTGGCACCAGGGTTGTGTTCTCCTGGAACAGTTCGATCCTGATATTGCCCTGCTGGTTGATCTGCGGCGTCAGTCGCAGGGTCACCCCCACATCACGATAGTCGAATGTGCGGACCGTCCGGTTGATGTTGGTACTGTCCGTGTCTGTTTTCGTCACATAGGGGACATTCGCCCCCACCTTGATCTCCGCCTCCTTGTTGTCCATGGTGATGATCTGAGGGGTGGAGATAATATGTACGTCCGAGTCCGTCGCCATGGCATTGATAAAGGAAGTCATGTTCGGGAATGTTATCTGCGTGTCACCGCTGCCGATGGTGATGGTTTCGCCCACAACCCCCAGCAGTGATCCTGAAGGGAGGTCTGCAGGGCTGCTGATAAAGCTCTGGCCGGTCCTGCCGAAGACGCCGCCGATTCGCTGGCCGTCATCGTATTTGAAATCCTCAAAGAAGGTCCACTCCACGCCCACCTTGAAATCTTTTTCCGTGTTCACCTCCATGATAAGCGCCTTGATATAGACCTGTTTCCTCGGGATATCCAGGTACTTGATGGTCTCGACGATAGTCCTGTAGGCGTACGGATCTGCATAGATGATCAGGGAATTGGTCTCGGGATCGGAGCTGATCTTGATCTCCTGGTTCTGAGATGTGCCCCGGGCTGCTGTGGTCTTGCCTTTGACGGCATTGGCAGCTTCGGGACTCTCGGGAGTAGGAATATCGGTCAATACCTTTGCCATGTCTTCGGCGTTGGCGTATTGCAGATAGTATACATGGATGTCTTCCTTCCCGCTCGGTGTGGGTATATCCAGCGTCTTTATGAGGATCTCGATCTCCGGCATGTCCATTGCCGAGGCAAGAACGATCAGGGCGTTCGTCCTCTCATAGGGGATGATCTTGGCCGAGGCCTTTCCACCGACGACACCGGCCTGCCGGGCTGTCCGTATACGGCTTGTCTGCGCGGTTTTGTCTTCAGCAAGGATCTCGGTGAGTTTCGTGCTCAGATCGCTTGCCGAGGCATAGGTGAGCGTGAAGATGCGTACCTCCTGTGCAAAGCCCGTTACATCCACCACATTGAGGATGTCCACGATCTTTTGTATGTTGGACATGGTATCGGTGATAATGAGCACATTGCTCTGGGGATACGCAAGTAGCTGTGAGGTACCCTTTGATATGAGCGGCGAAAGGAGGGTGCGCATGTCGTTTGCATCCGCATGTTTTAAAGGGATGATCTGTGTCACCATC
>ERZ795057.1185-NODE-1185-length-23516-cov-23.283023_pt1 | contig 23516 bp, 21 predicted proteins | sample MGYA00375141_ERZ795057 | MGnify/ENA primary metagenome ERZ795057 (study PRJEB30186, sample SAMN05720163) | activated sludge metagenome | isolation source: Anaerobic digester | place: Hong Kong | collected 2015-01-26 ... | reverse complement strand
TCTTTGATCTCCGGGGTTAGGGCGCCGTAGTTTCCGGCCCAGACCTCGCCGACCGCTCCGCTCGCCCTGGCGAAGTCTGCCATCTCCAGGGCTTCCTCGGTCTCGCTCAGGTAAAATGAGAGGCCGACGACGTCCCAACCCTCGACGAGCTTCCTCTTGTACTCGTCGAAGGTCGGAAACTCAGCGATCTCGATCTCGGGGATGTTCTGCTTGAGGAAACGAAGGCCGAAGGACTGGTTTCGGGGCCAGCGGAACCGAAACCACCTGGACCGAGAGTTGGAGCCGATGTAGTCGTAGGGTTCCCCCTCGTTTCGGTACGCGGTGGTGAAAAGGACCCTCGGCGGAGCCGACGCCTGAACCATCCTCTCGTCGAGAACGCTTCTCTTCGCCTCTTCTGGCTCGTCTCCGTTCATCGAAGTTCTCCTGGACTTCTCTAAATCGTGAGCAGCAAGATTAGCGGGATCGTCAAGAGGCTCAGGCCGTAGGTGGCGATGACCAGAGCCGAGGCGATGGACCCGTCGCAGCCGTACCGGTCAGCCAGAACCGCGGCCACCGTCCCCGAGGGCATGGCAGCCTCGATTAGGAGAATTTCGGTCACCGTCATGGGGAGAAGCTCGGTCTCGGCCATGGCAAAGGCGATGAGAGGCTTTGCGATCAGCTTTATCAGCGCCACGGCGACGATCAGGCGGCTCAGCTTTTTGAGAGGTATCGGCTTGAGCATCAGGGCGATGGCGAGTGCGACGAAGATCACGAGGGACCCTCCGATGACGTCCAGCATCCGAAAGAGGAGGTCGAGGGCGGTCTTGAAGACGGGGTTTGTCGGGGAGAGCTTGAGGAAGGAGAAGGCGAGCCCCAGGACGAGGGAGATGAATATCGGCGACCGGAGGAAAGTCCTCAGCCCGGAGGTGAGCGAGCCGCCCGCCCCCTGGCCGAAGTAGATCGCCACCGCCACCCCGACGGTGAATATGAGGATTCCGACGCCTAGCTCGCTTATCACCACCGCCTCGGCGAGCATCGCGGGATCGTCCGGGAAGGCCTGGCTGATGAGGGCGTAGCCCAAGGTCGAAGAGCTTCCGAAGGCCGCAACCAAAATGAAGGCTCCAAGCTGGCCGGCCGAAAGGCCGAGGGCTCTACCGGCGAGCCAGCCGAGGAACATGCAGATCAGGAGGGCGGCGGCCATGATGCCGACGGCGAGAAGCTCGTCAGATTCGAAGCTCTGCCGGGCGAGCCCCGAGAATATCAGGGCTGGAAGGGCGAAGTCGGTCACGAGCCTTCCGAAGACCGGCCTCTCTTTTTCAGATATGATCGACTTTTTCTTCAGAAGGAGGCTTACGAGGATCAGCCCCACTATGATCGCTAGCGACTGCAAAAGGCTGGAGTAGATGGAGATCATGAGATTCGGCCCTCGACGACTTTTTCGCCCTCAAGATAAATATAGTTCGTGACCGGGAGAGGCGAGGCAGCGGCAGGGAAACATAGTCCATCGTGATTTATCCGGGTTATCAGTTCTTTCGACAGGTCGCATCAACTTCGAGATCTCCAATCAATTGATTAAGAAGTAATGAGAGAGATAGCATCAACATGTCCGAAGATGATAAGCTCGAAGCCTACCGCCAAAAGCGCGACTTCGCCAAGACCATTGAGCCCTCGGGCTCCGGCGGGAGAAAGGCAAAGGGAAAGCCCCGCTATTCCATCCAGAAGCACAGGTCTAAGAGGCTCCACTACGACCTCCGGCTGGAGGTGGAGGGCGTCCTCAAGTCCTGGGCCGTCCCCAAGGGCCCCTCCGTCGACACGAGAGAGAAGCGGCTCGCCATCCCCACTGAGGACCACCCCCTCGACTACATCGACTTTGAGGGGAGGATACCCGAGGGCGAGTACGGGGCGGGGACGGTCATCGTCTGGGATATCGGGACCTACGAGAACACCACCGAGGTCGATGGCGAGGAGGTGCCGATGGCGGAGGCGCTGGAGAAGGGGCACGCCACCGTCTTCTTGGAGGGAAAAAAGCTCGTGGGCGGCTATGCCCTCACCCGTACCGGCAAAGGGAAGAACGAGCGGTGGATCCTGGTGAAGATGAAAGACGACTTCGCAAGGCTCGACCGCAACATCCTGGAGACGGAGCCCGATTCCGCCCTGACCGGCAGATCTGTCGATGAGGTCTGATCCGTTCACTTGGCTCCGCTTTCGTTCAGCTCCTACCTTTCTCTGCCACCACCTCAAGCCTCACCATCCCGACGTGGACCCTCCCCTCATCGTCTAGAGGGTGCTCGCTGAGGTAGCGGTCGACGATCTCGGAGATGAAGTCGCTGCGGAGACCCTCGGGGACCCGTTCGAGGTAGGGGTGCCAGGTCGTCTCGATCCAGCCGGCGAAGGCCGCAGGGCTCGTTTGGATCATGTCTTTGGGGATCAGCTCGACCCTCTGGGGCAGAAGGCCCGCCTCTTCGAGGCAGGCCCGGTACTCCTCGGGCCCGAAGAACCCGTACCGGAAGTCGAACCCCTCGAAGTAAGGTCGCCACCTCTCTTCTCCGGTCATCTCGTCGGCGATTCTCAGGGGTGCGGCGGCGTTGCCGCGACCGCCGAACTGGAGGAAGATCCTGCCGCCGGGCTTGAGGGCCCGCTCGATGCCCCGAAGGACGGGTCCGTGATCCCATATCCAGTGAAGGGTGGCGAAAGATACGACAAGATCGAACTCCTCATCGAACCGGAGGCTTCGGGCGTCAGCCTCCGCGAAACGGAGGTTTTTGTGGATCTCGGGTGGGAACCTCTCTTTTGCGAACTGGACCATCTCTCCTGAGCTATCAATCCCCAGGACCGATCCGTTCGGCACCAAATCTGCGATGCCGGCGGTGATCCTGCCGTCGCCGCAGCCGATGTCGAGAACCCGCTCGCTCCCATCGATCTCGATCTTTCTTATCAGCTCTTCTGCCCAGAGCTTCTGGGCCGAGGAACTCCTCTCGTACTTCTCCGGCCTCCAGTTGTGCAATCGTCATACACCTCGAAGGTTCATTCCAGGTGCGGGGCCAAAAGCTCCTCGTAGAGCCTCTTCACGTTCTCCTCGGTCTTCGGCATCGAGGGGAAGCCGCTGAACTCCATGGCGTGGTCCACGTCCTTCGGGAGGTCCAGGCTGTACTGGCTCCGCGATAAGAACCATCCCTGATTTCTGTAGTACCGCGAGAGGTACTCCTGCTCGGTCTGGCCAGGGGTCGGAACGAAGAGTCCGTGCCTTTTTTCAAGCTCCGCCACCTCCATCATGGTGGTGTAGCCCGACCTGCTTATGACGAACTTCGCCCTGTTCAAAAGCTCCACCTTCTCCTGGGTGGGAACGTAAGACCTGATGACCGTCTCGTCGTCGGGCCTCAGGGTGACGTCCTTATGGGGGCTTCCGAGAAGCACCACCTTCTTTCCCGGAAGGTCTCCGACCTGGGGCAGAACGATCTCCTCGAACTTCGTCCTCTGGGGCTCAGGTCCCGATACGATAACAAGATAGTCAAGGTCCTCACTCAGGTCCATCTTCTTCGGGCTGCAGAGGATCCCCGAGTAGTAGGCCCTGCCGTTGGTGGCCGCGAGGAAGGAGCGGGAGAGCTTTCCGCTCAGGGTGGTGGCGCCGGGCTCGTTATCGGGAACTATCACGCCGTCGTACTTGCTGTGAAAAAAACCATTGACGTAGAGGGTCAGGATCTCCACGGGCCAGAGGTAGGCGGGGACGCTGAACCTGAGCTGGTGGGTTATGAAGAAGGAGGGGACGTCTCTGGAGTATACCCCGAGCCGGTTGTCGCTTATGATCAGGTCGTAGCTGTCTTTGGATAAAATGCGGCCGAGGTTTCGCCTCTCCTCGACGAGGGACTTAATCAGGAGGGGCAGGTAGGCCGTGAACTTGGGCAGAAAGAACCTGGTGGAGCTGTAGGGGGCCGGATAATCCTCGAAGACGACGAAATGGCACTGGGGAAACTCCCCTTTCAGAAGCTCGAGGGCGTTCCCGCTGGAGGCGATGGTCACCTGGTGGCCTCGGGCCAGAAGCTCTCTTATGATGGGTATGTCCCTGGAGGCGTGACCTAGCCCCCAGTTCAAAGGGCTGACCAGAACTTGTGCCATGATCAAATTCGACTTCTTCTGGGGATATTAAATCCTTTTCTCCGACCTTCTTTCCGGCCTCGCTCTTCTCCGGCAAGAGGTCGTTTTCATCCGCCATCGAGTCTTCGGGGATCAGAGGAGCCTCGCCATCATGAAGTCCTCGATCTGGGGCATGATCGAGTTCTCCATCCTCAGGTAGAGGGAGGCGGGAATTCCCGTGTTCGAGATCCTGTAGGTCAGCTTTTCTAGGTTCCGATAAACCTTGGTGTGCCTTCTCAACCTCTCGCTGGCGAGGGCCCTGACGAGCTGGTCGAGGTGGCCGAAGCCCGTTGAGAAGTCGGATATGTCCAGCCTCGCCAGATCGAGGTTGAATATCAGCTCGATCCAGGCGTTCACCTCGTCGATGAGGTCCTGCATTGTGAGGTCGCTGGCCACGATGCGAGACCTCCCCTCGGCGATGTTTCTGAAGTACTCCCTGAAAGAGTCGCCCTTGGATAGGGTGCGGACCTTGCCGATCATCCCTGAGTGGGAGTCGGTGACCGCCACCAGGCCCTTATCGTATTTGCGAGCCATGGCGATGGCGAGCTGGTTTTTCTTCGTCACCCGATGCATGTTGTACTCGACCACGGGAAAGAGCTTCACGATCTCGGGTATCGCCCTCAAATTCGGCCTCTCTCCAGGCTCGAACCAGAAGGGATGGTTGTAGGTGAAGGGAAGACCTCTCCGGTGGAGACAGCGGACGAAGGCCCTCAAGTCGCCCTCGACGAACGCGATCTCCTCAAGCTCTGCAAAATCCTCATCGTTGAGGTCGTAGACGTTGACGTGGACGGTATGGCCGGCGAACTCGAGGTCCCTGATCCTGATCTCAACCCCCGTCACCAGCCCCTCTCTCTCCCCCAGCACCTGGTGGGTCCTCATGGTATCGTGATCTGTGAAGGTGACATACCCCATCCCCATCTTCCTCGCCTTCCTGTATAGGGCCTCAGGATGAAGCGAGGGGACCGGAAGGACGTCGTAAGAGAAGAGGGTGTGGACGTGGAGGTCTGCCGAACGCCACCCCCGCTCCTCCAGCTCTGCCGCCTCCTCACCAGAGAGGATCACATTATTACAATTCCGGAAATCGAAAGGCATCCTGATCAAATCCAGTCGAGGTTCCTGGAATTATATACTTTTTCCATTTTAACTATATAGTGGTAACAAAACTAATAGAATCTATAGGCGATTATATTCTGAAATGTGAAAGATAACTATTTCTACGGTCAGAGCTCCCCCTGAGGTGTGGTCCAAGAAATAGAGCTTCCCACCATCGACGCCACGAAATCGACGGCCCTGGTGGTTCTGGGGCTATCCGCCTACTTCGCCTACCTGTACCACTTGGGGTTTGGCGAGGTCAGCGCAAGTCTGGCGCAGGTGAACCTGGCGATCTTCGGCATCGCCCTGATCCTCTCCCTCCTGGACGTCGTCTTCAACGCCCTCGCCTGGAAGACGGTGGTCCGGGAGCTGGACTACCAGATATCTCTATCAGACGTCTTCTTCATCTACATGTCCAGCATCTTCCTGAACAACCTGATCCCTTCCGGAAGCGTATCCGGTGAGACCGCCCGCCTCTACTTCCTGAACAAGATCGCCGGGAACGCGAGGCTGGACTCCTCCACAGCCAGCGTCGCCGCCACCAGGATCATCACGGCGATCCCCTTCGTTTTAGGGATGTCTCTGGGCCTAGGCTACCTCGTCCTCCACTACGAGGTTCCCTCATGGGCTCTTACCACCTGCTTTTCGATGATATTCATCATGGTATCGGTGGGGGCCCTCTTCGTCGGGATCTGCTTTTCGGAGAGCTGGCTTCAGGGGATGGTCAACGCCGTCATCGACCGGGTGGAGTGGATCTCCCACAGAAGCGTCAACAGGAAGTTCTACCGTGACATCACCCGCCAGTTCCAGCAGAGCATGATGCTTCTGCGAAACAGGAACGGCCCTCTCATCTTAAGCTCCTTCTGGGCCTTCGCTGGCTGGCTATCCCTGAACCTGGTGGCCTTCGCCGCCTTCCGGTCCCTGGGGGTTGAGGTCCCCATCTTCGCCATATTTGCGGTCTACTCGGTGATCATGGTCTTCCAGACTCTGCCCCTGATCCTGCCGGGGGGCCTGGGCGTCGTTGACATCCTCATGACCGCCCTCTTCACGGCCGTGGGGGTATCGCTCCACGACGCTGCGGCCGTCACGATCCTCGCAAGGGTAGCCCAGCTGTGGTTCCACACCTTCCTGGGAGGGATATGCACCGCCTACCTTCTGAGGAAGGTCGGCAAGAATGAGACGAAACGGGGCGTTTCAAGACTTTCGGCAACGGGTCCCTGAACTATGATCCCCATCTCCCAGGGGACCGTGAGGCCCCTCCAGCCCTTTGACTTCGGCAAAAGCTGCAACATCTACGCGCGGTTTGAGGACTGGACCCATACGGCCTTTCTGGACGATGTCCTCTACAAGGGCTTTGAGGCGGAGGGCGCATCCTATCTGCTGGTGGTCTTCGAGGGGGACGGTAAGATCAAAGCTCGGCTTTTCAGGTTTGAGCCGGAACCATCGACCAGCTCGGGTTCGGATCCGACTTTGAGCCGGACCTCAGACAACTCTGAGCCCTCTTCGGGCCCTTCTGCCTCAGACCTCGCCACCTGGATCCTCTCCTCAGACCTAGACCTTCGCCCCCTCTATCAGGTGAATGACCCGAAATTCGCGTCCCTGACCAAGAGGTTCTGGGGCCTCAAGCCGCCCAGGACCGCCACCGTTTTCGAGGCCCTGGTGATCGCGATAATCGAGCAGCAGATCGGCCTTAATGTCGCCAATGTTCTCCAGAACAGGCTGGTTGCGCGCCTCGGTCAGGCTGTGAAGTTCAAAGACCTCGAGTTCAGAGCCTTCCCCTCCCCCGAGAGGGTTGCGGGCCTCGACCCTCAGGATCTGAGAGATCTCGGCCTCAGCATGAATAAGAGCCGGTTCATCCTCGGGATCGCAGAGGCAGCCACCTCAGGGGACATAGACCTGGAGTCTCTCAAGAAGATGGCGACGGAGGAGGCGAGAGAGGTCCTGGTATCGATGAAGGGGGTCGGGAGGTGGACCGCCGACTACGTCCTGGTGAGGGGCCTGGGAAGGTATGAGGCCGTCCCCTTCGACGACCTGGGGATAAGAGATTCCGCCGGTCTATTTTACAAGGAGGGCGAGAGGGCCACGGCTCGGGAGGCGGAGGAAATCCTCTCTCGGTTCGGGGAGCTGGCGGGCGTAGCTGCCTACTATCTGCTCGTCTCCAGATTTTCCGATGGGCGATGAAGCCCCCCTTTTAAATTTTACACCTTGATATCTGCGTGGTACTCCTGAAGAGACTTCACCCCGGTCCTCCCCTTCCTGAAGGCAGCGATTCCCTTGGAGGCCGCCGAGGCCGCGGCTGCGGTGGTGATGTAGGGCACCTTGTACTTGATGGCGGCCTTTCGGATGTAGGAGTCGTCGTGCTGGCTCGCCTTGCCTATGGGGGTGTTGATGACGAGCTGGATATCTCCGTTCTTGATGGCGTCGTCGATGTTGGGCCTACCCTCGTGGAGCTTAAAGATCAGCTCGGATTCCACCCCGTTTTTGGCGAGGAAGTCGCGGGTTCCTCCCGTAGCCTTGATGGCAAAGCCGAGCTGCGAGAACTCCCTGGCGGTCTCAGGGATCTTATCCCTGTCCTTGGACGCCACCGTGATCAGGACGGCCCCCTCTTTCGGGAGGGTCTGCTTGGCCGCCTCCTCGGCCTTGTAGAAGGCCATGCCGAAGGAATCGGCCATCCCCAGGACCTCGCCCGTCGACCGCATCTCCGGCCCCAGTAGCGGGTCCACCTCCGGGAACATGTTGAAGGGAAATACCGCCTCCTTGACCCCGAAGTGGGGGATATGTTTCTCTTCAAGGGCGAGATCGGCGAGCATTTCGCCCATCATAAGCTCGGTGGCGATCCGGGCCATCGAGACGTTGCAGACCTTCGAGACGAGGGGAACCGTCCTGGAGGCCCGGGGGTTAGCCTCCAGGACGTAGACGACATCCTTGGCGATGGCGTACTGCATGTTCATGAGCCCCACAACCCCTAGCTCTTTTGCGATCCGACGGGTGTACTCCTTGATCGTCTCAAGGTGCCGTTCGGTGATCGTCACGGGGGGGATGACGCAGGCCGAGTCGCCGGAGTGGACCCCGGCCTGCTCGATATGCTCCATCACCGCCGGGACGAAGGTATCGGCCCCGTCGGAGAGGGCGTCCGCCTCCGCCTCCAGGGCGTTCTCCAGGAACCGGTCGATGAGGATCGGACGCTCCGGCGTCACGTCCACGGCGGCCTGGACGTACCTCTCCAGCATCTCCTCGTCGTAGATCACCTCCATCCCTCGACCGCCGAGGACGTAGGAGGGGCGGACCATGAGGGGGTAGCCGATCCGGGCCGCCACCTCCAGGGCCTCTTCGAGGTTGCTTGCCATCCCCGACTCGGGCATGGGGATCTTCATCTTCTCCATCATCAACCGGAACCGGTCCCTGTCCTCAGCGAGGTCGATGGTGTCGACGGTCGTTCCTATGACCTTCGCGCCCGCTTCCTCCAGCTCTCTTGCGATGTTGAGGGGGGTCTGGCCTCCGAACTGGACGATCATCCCTCCGGGCCGCTCCTTCTCGTAGATGCTGAGGACGTCTTCGACGGTCAGGGGCTCGAAGTAGAGCTTGTCGGAGGTGTCGTAGTCGGTGGAGACGGTCTCGGGGTTGCAGTTAACCATGATCGTCTCGTAGCCCAAATCTCGAAGAGCGAAGGCGGCGTGGACGCAGCAGTAGTCGAACTCGATCCCCTGGCCGATCCGGTTCGGCCCGCCTCCGAGGACCATCACCTTTCTCCGGTCGCTCGTCTTTGTCACGTCTGGCGCGTTGTAGGTCGAGTAGTAGTAGGCGGCGTCCTCTACCCCGCTGACGGGGACCGGGTGCCACCCCTGGACGATCCCCAGGGCCTTTCGCCGGCTCCGGACCTCCGCCTCGGGAATGGAAAGGAGCTTTGCCAGATACCTATCAGAAAAGCCGTCTTTTTTCGCCTGGACCAGGAGGTCGTCGGGGAGAGACCGGAGGGCCTCAGCCCTGTCTTTTGCGTCGCCTCCGCCCTTGGCCCTGTACTTCAGAATCTCCTCTTCGGTCTCCACCAGCTCCTTCATCTGCTGGATGAACCAGGGCTTGATCGAGGTGATCTCGCTGAGGGCCTCGACCTCGGCCCCCTTCCGGAGGGCCTCGTACATGATGAACTGCCGCTCGCTTGAAGGCCACTTCAGCATCTCCATAAGTTCCTGCAAGGACTTTTTGTTGAAGTCCTTTGCAAACCCGAGGCCGTGCCGCCCGGTCTCAAGGGACCTGATAGCCTTCTGGAGGGCCTCCTTGTAGGTCTTGCCGATGGACATCGCCTCGCCGACGGCCTTCATCTGGGTTCCGAGCCTGTCCTCAGCACCTTTGAACTTCTCGAAGGCCCAGCGGGCAAATTTCACCACCACGTAGTCGCCCGAGGGGGTGTACTTATCGAGGGTGCCCTCCCGCCAGTAGGGGATCTCGTCGAGGGTCATGCCGCTTGCGAGCTTCGCCGAGACGAGGGCGATGGGAAAGCCCGTGGCCTTGGAGGCGAGGGCCGAGGAGCGGCTGGTTCGGGGGTTGATCTCGATGACGACGATCCGGCCGGTCTTCGGGTCGTGGGCGAACTGGACGTTCGTTCCGCCGATCACCTGTATCGCCTCGACGATACGGTAGGAGTAGTCCTGAAGCTTATCCTGCAGCTCTTGCGAGATCGTCAGCATCGGAGCCGTGCAGTATGAGTCGCCGGTGTGAACGCCCATGGCGTCAACGTTCTCGATGAAGCAGACGGTGATCTTCTGGTTCTTCGCGTCCCTGACGACCTCAAGCTCCAGCTCCTCCCATCCCAGGACCGACTCCTCGATCAGGACCTGGCCGATGAGGCTTGCGGAGATCCCGCGGCTCGCCACCGTCCGAAGCTCCTCGACGTTGTAGACGAGGCCGCCGCCGGTTCCGCCCATGGTGTAGGCGGGCCTGACGACTACGGGGTACCCGAGGTCGGCGGCCACCTTCTCCGCGTCCTCGACGGAGTAGACGGCGGTGCTCTTCGGGATCTCGATCCCGAGCCGGTTCATCGTCTCCTTGAAGATGATCCGGTCCTCGCCGCGCTCGATGGCGTCCAATTCGACGCCGATCACCTTGACGCCGTACTTCTCGAGAACTCCAGCCTTCGCCAGCTCGGAGCTAAGGTTAAGGCCGGACTGGCCACCGAGGTTTGGCAGAAGGGCGTCGGGCCTCTCCTTCTCGATGATCTGGGTCATCCTCTCCAGGTTGAGGGGCTCGATGTACGTCGTGTCCGCCATCCCTGGATCTGTCATTATCGTTGCAGGATTGGAGTTGGCCAGCACTATTTCGTATCCCAGCTCCCGGAGGGCCTTGCAGGCCTGGGTCCCTGAGTAGTCAAATTCGCAGGCCTGCCCGATAACTATGGGTCCCGACCCGATGATCATGATCTTGTTGATATCTTCTCGCTTCGGCATAATCCCGCCACCTCGTCCATTGATTACGTCTCTTCAAAGCCGCAAAGCCCTACATTGTCGGGGGATAAAGGCTCTTGCCGGAAAGGGTCTTCCGGCGGGAAGAAAATGCTAAGCCTGCGGCTCTATTGTGGGCATTGAGCGCATAAGCGGCAGAGAGGGATCGCAATGTAACCGATTTGGGCGGGAAACGTGATGATATCAGCCGTCATTAGGATTTTTTCGATTAGTATTGGCAATACGGGATTATTCTTTTATCCCAGAACAGACCTCCAATTTAAGCGATGAGGGACGGGATGAACGGCAAGCGCCTGAGAGTATTTCCCCCCTCAGTGAGGGGGGAGAATTGAGTCCAGTCAGATCTGGTGACGGATGCAGCTTATCCGAGTTCTTCAAGATGGAAGAAGACCTTGAAGCGCCCAATACCAACCGCTCTTTTGAAGAGAGAGTCACACCTCCCACGACCGCAGAACTTTCCGATTTTGATAAGACTGGACTCTTCCGCTCATACAAACACGCCTCCGATACCCTTCGTAGCAAGACAACGGATGGCCCCACTGTGGCGCGATTCGCCCTGGGCGGAATCCATCCGCCGAAGCTCACCGACGCCATCCTTCTTGCGGAGAGGGTTCACGCCGCCCAATTGCGCCTTTTTGATGCTCCATTTCCCTTCATCGCCACTATCCCCAATCAATAATAGTAGTGATGGAATATAAATATCATTCAACACAGCACATGCTCCGGTGATCTCTCCCCCAACCAGAGGTTATCTTGGCTCGATTATAGGCGATATCTTTGGATAAGTTTCATATTTCACATCAGGAGCAGTCACTGGTTACATCAGAACAATTTAACAAACAATTTTAGATATCATTCTATAGCTAAAATTATAAAGTAAGTAATAATTTAATTCATCTAAACTTTTAGAAAATTAATCGCTCTAAAACGCGGATAGAACTGCAAATATCTCTTTGTTTTCTTAATGTATTGCTATTCAATATACATCCAATATTAATCATAAATATGTTCAATCTTAATACATGCTTGTGATATAAGGAAAAAGTTAATGTATTGTAATCTTCAATATTAGTAAAATGTATGGTGGTATGTCGGATACCTTGCTTGTGCAATCATCATCGTCGGGGCGGAGCTTTAATTTTCATTTTAGCCATCAGCATCATCTTGATTTATGGGTCCGGTCAGGAGGGCGGAAATTTTACGAGCCCTGGACTTGAGGATTCCTTGATGAGGGAGAACTCAGGACTAGATTCGGATTATGTCATACCTGGCGCCTCGGCGCTGCCAGGCGAGGCCGGGGAAAATACCGTCGGGCCAGTTCCCGGCGCCGGAGTCGATTATACCAGTATCCAGGAAGCTATAGACAACTCTGCCTCCGGTGATGTAATCTATGTCAGGAGCGGGACCTACGAAGAGATCGTCACCGTGAACAAGCCGGGGATCTCCCTTCATGGCGTCGACACGGGTGACGGAAATCCCATCATCAGTGGAGACCGTGTCGAGAGCACCGTAACCCTGAGCGCTGACGGATGCGCTATCGAGGGTTTCGTGATCATGAACTCTGGCAACCCCCACGCTGGGGTGAGCGTCGCCTCCAGCAACAACACCATATCAAACAATGTGGTAACGAACAACTGCGGTTTCGGGCTGTATCTGAACCGATCCAGCTACAACCAGATATACTCCAACTACGTCAACAATAGCGGTTTTGATGGGATCTGTCTTGAGAACTCCACTTACAACAACTTATCTTACAACAACGCCAGCTACAACAACCTCAGCGGAATCAAGCTTCGAGGCTCCGCCTACAACACCATCCTAGAGAATTCTGCTAACAACAACGGAGAGAGCGGCATCAGTCTCATAATGTCTGATGAGAACTATGTTGTAAGCAACGTAGTCTGCAACAACACTCACGAGAGCATATCGATCGAGCATTCTGAAGGGACCGTCATCAAGGAGAACGTGATGATCGATATGAAAAGAGTATCCAATGAAGACGGTTCTGAATCCAAGATGCTCAAAGTGGGCCTCGATACCTTATGTTTTGGTTCAGGGGACGCTCAATCCACCGCCAGCAATTCCAGGGAGTTCTCTTGGTGGGCCTAGCTAGATTTGTCTGATCCTCGGAAATGATGACCTCTCGATCCAAACTCTAAATAGTACCAACGCTCAAAAGGGCGTCGATGACTCTGACTGACCCCTTCGGTCGGAAGGTCACCGGCCTCAGGATCGCGATCACTTCCCGGTGCAACATGAGCTGTCTCTACTGCCACCATGAGGGGGAGGAGCTGGGCGAAGGATCGCGGGAGATGTCGGCTGAGGAGATCGCCAAGGTGATCTGTGCCGGGGCCGACCTCGGCGTGAAACGGGTCAAGTTCACCGGAGGCGAGCCCCTCTTGCGGACCGACCTCGAGTCGATCCTCGCAAGGCTGCCCGAAGGCCTTGACATATCCCTCACCACCAACGGTACCCTTCTCGCCGAGAGGGCGAAATCTCTCGCTGAGGCGGGGCTCGGAAGGGTGAACGTCAGCCTCGACTCCCTCCGCCCACGGGTATACTCCCGGATCACGGGTGGGACGGAAGAGGAACTCCGCCGGGTTCTGCTCGGCATCGACGCCGCCATCGAGGCGGGGCTCGTCCCCGTCAAGGTGAACATGGTGGTCCTGAAGGAGAACGAGGACGAGGTCTGGGATATGGTGGTGTTTGCAAGGGATCGGGGCGTCATCCTCCAGCTGATCGAACAGTTGGACCTCTCGGGCCGCGGCCTCAGGGGAGACCTCTCGCGGATCGAGAAAGAGCTTGAGGACCGCGCTGATCGGATCGTCACTAGAGACCTTCACCGGAGGCGGAAGTACTTCATCGACGGCGCTGAGGTGGAGGTGGTCCGTCCCATCGACAACACCGAGTTCTGCGCCAACTGCACCAGGCTGCGGGTCACCTCCGACGGAAAGCTGAAGCCCTGTCTCCTCCGAAACGACAACCTGGTGGATCTCGGCTCCGCCGATCTTGAGGAGACGAAGAGGCTGATCGAGAAGGCCACCTTTCTTCGGAGCCCCTACTTCTGCGAAGGTCAGAAGCCCTCAAGATGATCTGCCATCCGGATTCAAGGGCCTTCGCCGCATCCACCTTTTCAAGGCTTAGTCATGTGCTCGTAGCCCCGAGGCTCCAGCCTCTTTCTTCCCCGCTCCGAATCGATCATGATCTCCCTCTCTTCCAGGACCTTCCCGATGACGGTGAAGTCGCAGGCCTGCCTCGCCCTGTCCATCAGGTCGGGGCTCACGGTGAAGACCAGCTCGAAGTCGCCGCCGGCGGTGAGGGCGAGGTCGAGGGCGTCGCCCTCGTCCACGGCCACCCTGGCGACCAGGGGATCGATGGGGATCTTCTCCTCCTTGACCAAAAAGCCGACACCGCTTGCCTCCGCGAGATCGAATAAGGAGAGGGCGAGGCCGTCGCTGTTGTCCATCATGGAGGTGACGGATCTCGATAGGGCGAGTGCCCGCCCCTCTTTCATCCTGGGTGCAGGCTCAAGAAGTCTTTTGGTCAGGGCCGAGAGGATCGGATCTTCCTCGATCTCCTCCACCCCTTTTCCCTCCGCCTCCAGGGCGACCCTCAGCCCCGCCCCCGCCGATCCCAGGGTCCCCGTGGTGCAGAGGAGGTCTTTTGGCCGGGCGCCCCGTCGGCGGAGGACCAGGTCCTTTTCGACCCTGCCGAGGGCCGTTCCCACCAGGGTCAGCTCGTCGTGGGAGTCGAGGTCGCCGCCTAGGACCTCCGTTCCGTATCTTGAGGCGCAGTCCTTCATCCCTCTGAATATCTCCTCCGCGAAGGAGATCTCCGTCTCCGGAGGGATCCCCGCGGCCACCAGGAGGCCGAGGGGGACGGCCCCCATCGCCGCGACGTCGCTGAGGTTCACGCCGACCGTCATCCAGCCGATCTGCCAGGGGGTCGCGACGGACGGAAAGTCGGCCCTCCGGTGGAGCATGTCCGTCGTCCAGACGAGATACTTTTCGCCATCCTCCGCTATGGCGCAGTCGTCTTTCTCGCTGACCCCCAGGATCTCGGTGATCCTCCGAACAACCTCTCTCTCCCCTCGGTCTATGCACCTTCGAGCCATCCTTGACCTCCTTTAATCACCGATATATTATCTAATATCGTAAGAGTTGTTACTTCGTTATGCCATATTCGGTCCAACGTCGATACTTCAGCGCTTATCGAATATTACTTAGAATAGATCTATATACTCGAAATGCTGTTACGCGCCGCAAGGAGGAAAATGGCAATGTACAAAAGCCTCTTTATGGCACTAGCAGTGTTCCTGCTCTCCGCAGGAATTGGACTGGCAGAAGAGATGACTGACGGGGAGATCGTCGACGAGGTCGTCACGGTCGAGTTCACTGGAGTTGCAGTGGAGCTCTACGAGCCCGCTGAGGGCCTCATGGGAGCACCCACCGTCTGGACCGTCGATGTCTCCGCCGATGAGGAGAACGACTTCTGCAGCGACATGATCAACGTCACCGTCGCCCAGGCGACCCCCGGCCCCTGGGGAACCTATGACGAGAGCATCGTCGCCGGAGATATGGTCGAGGTCTGGGGCGCTTGCGTCATGGACGAGACCGGATGCATCGCGGCCGTGACCCTTCAGGGATCCGAGGACTACTACCTCGAGCTCGCCGAGGAGGATGAGGATGGCGAGGTCGTCGAGGAAGACGTAGTCGTTGAAGAGACTGAGGACGAGACCGAGTAAAGCCCGGACGAAAGCTGACTGACCTTTTTGAAACTGGACGGGGGTCGCAGTCGTGCGATCTCGCACAATGACCCCCTCCATTTTCCATAAACCGCTGTTATTTATTTTTAGCGAAGATTTCTAAGATCCCGCCAGGGGCAGGGTGAAGCATACGGCGCAGCCTTTCCCAGGCTCCGACTCGATCCAGACCCTCCCGCCGTGAACCTCGATTATCCTCTTGACTATGGCAAGGCCAGCCCCGGTTCCGTTGCTATTCTTGTCGACTTTGTAGAATAGGCCGAAGACCTTCTCCTGCTGGTCGGTGGCGATCCCCGGCCCGTTGTCCCGGACGAAGAATACAGGCTCGTCATCGTCTCCACCCCTAAATCCGATATCGATCTTCGGCCGGGGCCCGGCGGCTGCGTACTTCGCACAGTTCTCGATCAGGTTGACGAGAGCCTCCACCATCCTCAGTCGGTCGACATAAACTGCAGGCAGCCCCTCAGCCACCGAGACCTCGATCCTCTTCGCCCTGACCGCCTCCTCCGTCTGGTCCAGCGCCTCGGCGGCGATCTCCTCGAAGGGCGTCTCCTCGGGAGGGCTGACCGCCCTTCCTATCCTCGATAGTTCCAGGGCGTCGGTCAGAAGCCTGTCCATCCTCGTCGCTGCCCCTTCCATTCGCGCCAGGTCCGCCTCGATCATCCGACGGTCGCCATTCTCGACGTCCTCTCGAAGGCAGGTCGCAAAGCCCCTCATCGCCATGAGGGGGGATCGCAAGTCGTGAGATACGGTGTAGACGAATCTCTCCATCTCGGAGTTCTTCGCCTCAAGCTCTGCCGTCCTCGCCTCGAGCGCCTCCATCGCCCGTATCCGAGCGATGGCGTTTCCTATCATGGCGGCGATCGTCTTGAAGGCGGTCCTGCTGGCGATGGGAACCCGGTCGACGGTGTGGGACCCGATGCTGTAGCAGCCTATGACCCGATCTTGGTGGAGGATGGGGACGACGGCGATCGATCGAATCCCCTCCCTCTCCCTCGCCTTCTGGAAGGGGAGGTCCGAATCCTGGAGCCGGATGTAGATGGGCCTGCCCTCCATCACTTTTTTGGCCCTCTTCGAGTCCCGCTTCTGGTTCGATATCAGCCTCAGAAAATCCTCGCCTAGACCTTTGGAGTGGGCGAGTCGAAGATCCCCGGAACTCTCGTCCAGAAGGTAGATGGTGCCGCAGTCCATATCCGATATCTCGATGGCCGTCTCGACGCAGATCTTCAGGGCCTTCTCAAGGGTGGTCGTCTCCGAGAGCTTCAGGGCCATGTCCCGCTGTAGCAGAAGCTGTCTTCTCGCCCGTCTTCGATCCGATACGTCGTAGACGATCCCCTCCACCTCCAACGGACGGCCCCTTCTGTCGCGAACGCTCCTGACCGTCTCGTAAACCCACCTGACCTCGCCATCCTTTCGAAAAATTCGATAAATCTGTTTGGCGGCGCCTCCGGCATCGGCCATCAACATATCATTAATCTCGACGAATTTCGGGAGGTCGTCGGGATGGATCAGCTGGTCCCATCTGACCCTACCCTCGGAAAAATCATCTTCGGAGTACCCGGTGATCGCCTCCACATGACCGTGAACGAAGGTGGGAACGGACCCGGGAGGGTTTCGGAAGGCGATCCCGGGAAAGTTCTGAACGAAGGTTCGGTAGCGCTCTTCGCTCTCCAGAAGGGCCCTTTTGGCCCGGCATCGGTCGGCGGCCAGTCGGATGTGATGAGAGAGTTCCGCGAAGGTCAAAGAGGGGCCGCCGCTCTTCTGGAGGTAGTAGTCGGCTCCGCAGTTCAGGGCCTCGATAGCCACCTCTTCCCGGCTCCTTCCAGTGAAGAGGACGAACGGCATATCGGGGTCTTGATCTCGGACCGCCTTCAGGAACGCTATCCCGTCCATCTCGGGCATCGCATAGTCTGAGACCACGACATCGTAGCGCCAGCCGTCGGTCGAAAGCTTTTCCATCGCATCTTTTGCCGACGGTACGGGATCCACCATTATATCGCCGGATTTTTCTAGGAAAGTTTTGGTCAGCTCCATAATCACGGGGTCGTCGTCCACCATCAGAACTTGAATCATGAGCCTCCTCCGCCGACCTCCAGACGAGTACGATTTACATTCAAAACTATCATATTTGTAACTTCCTACATAGTTTTTTGGTTTTGGTCCCAACCTCAGGCGCTCAACCCGGTCTCAGGGGCGAGACTCAGGGGTCTGGACGACAGAGAAAAAGAGATATCACACGAAGACCATTCGTAGGTTAGCATGAACCTGGAACCAGCGACGTTCACCCCGATAGGCATCGTCCACTGCGATTTTGGCGAACCGTCGGACCCAAAGACCATGAGAAACTCTCTCTGCACCCTCGAGATCGACGAGAAGTATCAAGAGGCTCTGGAGGGGATCAAGAAGTTCCGCTACATCTTCGTCATCTACCACATTCACCGAGCCCTGGGCTACGACCTTCTGGTACACCCCATGGGAGACGAGTCGATCCCCAAGAGGGGCCTCTTTGCCACCAGAACCCCGAGGCGTCCAAACCCCATCGGCCTTACGGTGGTGGAGGTGCTGAACGTCGAGGGGAACAAGATCACGGTCACAGGCCTTGATGCCCTGGACAAAAGCCCCATCTTGGACATCAAACCCTACGAGGAGCACTTCGACTCGCCCGAAGGGGTGGAGGCGGAGAAAAAAACCGATTCCAGGCCAAAAGAAGGGTGAGAGGAAGCCCACCATCTGCCGGGGTCTCGGAAAATATTAATATCGGGGCAGGGCAAATAAACCCCTGAGGTGAAAAATTTGAGATTTGTAACCTTTCTGGCATTGGCATTGCTGGCGACCGTCTCCGCAGCTTACGCCTCCGAGGAAGATGCCGCCGAAACCGAGTACACTGTGAACCTAGCCTCCGACGATGCCCTTGGGACCTTCCTCGTCGACGGAGATGGAATGACCCTTTATAGCTTTGCCACCGACGTTCCAGGAAGCGGAACCAGCGCCTGCAGCGGCGAGTGCGCCGAGCGATGGCCCGCCTTCTTCACAGTGGAGATCCTGGTTCCACCGGAGCTGAACCAGACCAACTTTCACGGCTTCAAAAGAGAGGACGGCTCCATCCAGACCACCTACAAGGGATTGCCTTTATACTACTACGTTGAGGATGAGACTCCCGGCGACGTCAAAGGCCAGGGGTTGGGAGGCGTCTGGTTTGTCGTCAGCCCCTAGAACTCTCCCAAAACGAGGGCTGCTTTCGCGAGTCCCCCTTTTTTGAGTCATCTGCCCAAGCGGACGGTCTGCCTCTCGGAATCTTTAAACGTTGAATAGCAGGATAAGGGCCACGGTGATAAAATTGAAGATCACAACAGTGCTGGCCCTAGCGATCGCGTCGGCGGCCATCGTCGCCATCGGGGCAGCTGCTCCCACCAATACCATCGGTCTCGCTTCCAAGGAGGGCCTCGGTGAGTACCTGGTGGACCAGGATGGAATGACCCTCTACTACTTCGCTGACGACGCCCCTGAGAGCGAAGCGAGCAGCTGCGGCGACACCTGCATTCAGTACTGGCCGCCTTTCCACACAGGCCAGGTGATAATACCCCTGGATCTCAGCTCCTTCGACTTCGGCTACATATACCGGGAGGACGGCTCCGCCCAGACCACCTACAAGGGATGGCCCCTCTACTACTACATCAACGACTACAACCCCGGCGACGTCAGAGGCCAGGGGATAAACGGCGTCTGGTTCGCGGCATGTCCCGATCTGATGCCTTGAGAGGGACATCGATCTCACCTTTTTCGCTTCAGCCCTTTCAGGTCCGGCTATTTTTCGGAGAATCTGTTCATCCGATCGCCGGCTCGGATGCGGGAGCGACTGGACCGAAAACTGTGATCCAATGACTCGGAGCCGCCGGCGGAGAGGGGCAAGCTCTGCGCTCTTTGTCGTGGAGTGATATCATGACGGAGATTGATCGTCACGATTGGAGAAACGATGAATCATTACGGAGGAGACGATGGTTTTGGACGAATCCCGAATTTGCCGATACTGGGAGGTGGACCTTCTTCGCGGCATCGCCGTTTTGATGATGATCGCCTTTCACGCCCTCTACGATCTGGACTTCTTCTCAGACCAGAACATCGTCGACGTCCACTCGGGAATCTGGCCTCTCTTCGCAAAAGCCACGGCTTCGATATTCCTTCTTCTCGTGGGCGTCTCCCTGAAGATCAGCTCCTCCAGGGCGAGGATCAGGGGAGACGACCGCTTTCTCCGATACCTCCGCCGGGGTGTCGGGATCTTCTCCTGGGGGATGGCGATCACCCTTTCGACGATGCTCCTTCTGGGGGAGGGGTTCGTCGTCTTCGGCGTCCTCCACCTGATCGGCATCTCCATCATCCTCTCTTATCCGTTCCTCAATAGGCCCCTCATCGACCTCCTCCTGGGATCGGCGGCGATAGCCGCAGGCCTTTGGCTCCGTCAGCTTTCCTTCGATTCCACCATCCTCTTATGGCTCGGTTTCGTTCCCCGCCACTTCTATTCCGTCGATTACTTCCCCCTGTTGCCATGGTTTGGAGTCGTCCTGGTGGGAATCTTCCTCGGAAACATCCTCTACCCAGAAGGCGCGAGAAGATTTTCCCTCCCCGATCCGTCCCTACGGCTCCCTGCAAAGCAGATATGCTTTCTTGGGAGAAACTCTCTTGCTATTTATCTGACACACCAGCCGATCATCATGATATCGATGCAGCTTCTCGACATCGTCGAGGTCGGTGAAAGGCTTGCCCGTTTCATGCCATAGTCGAATTACCGAGAGAAGGACCAAAACGGAGGGCGAGGCTAAACGTGTGCGAAATGCATAAAATTGGCGTATGAGGCGCATACCGGCACCCCACACAAATTTTCGAGGTTACTGCTTGGAGAGCTTGGTAGTTATCATTGCAAGATAGATCGCGGCCAAGGCCACGACGACGTATACCACCTGCTCTAGGATGGGCATCCATCCCAATAGTTTCTCCACCAAGTTGTACCCGAAGGCATAAAGCCCCCAGTTGAGGCCGCCGATTATAACCAACACTATGGCCAGCAGATCTATGGGAGCCAACTTAGCCAATACGAACACCTCCGTACCGATAATTCGATCAGGTCTATTATAAACTTTTTGGATTTTTAGATTGGTGATCTGCAGCGGTTTCAAAATCCGTCAAAAAATCATATGTTTGATAGATTGCGATTTTTTTTATGGACGCTATTTGATTGAATTTATAATAAAAATTCTTAACAGCATTTTCAAAAATGATGGCGAAAGCATCCAAGTTGTTTTTTTAAATATGAGGTCTCATTTATCTCCTCAGACCACTCTCCACCGATTTCGACCTCGAGGGAGACGAAAAAACCTCGAGGTCGCGGGGATGTTCTTCATCCGGCAGGTTGCGACTGGGGCCCCGCGGGCCAGGTCCATCTGAGATCCCTAGCCCCAGCGACCATCTAGTCTCCTATTCAAACCGCCCATGATCCGAAGGCTCATGCATGGCGTCATGATATGGGCGGTGAAGGTCGTTCCTATTTTGGGACTGCGATCTCGTTTTTGAAATGGGGAGACTGGCCCATTTGGCACCTTCACTATTCGGCTGTTATGCACTTCGCCTTCCCGCAGTTGGCGCTGATGACGACCTCGGCTCCCGAAGAGGTCTTGATCCGCCACACCGGCTCCTCGGCCTCCGGGGTCGGTGGCCAGGAGAGGCTCATCTCCACGAAAGTGTCGCCGCAGTTCATCGACTGCATGATGGCGATCGCCTCCTCAAAGTCCACCATGTAGCTGTCAAAGGACTGGACCCCCAGAAGACATGTTACCTCCATGGGCTCGGTCAATCCCATCAGAGGGGCCTGGGCGACGTAGTAGGTATAGCATTTCCCATCTTCGGCCGTGTAGGTGACGTCCCATCCAAGGACGTCCTCAGCGGTTTTGCCTTCAGAGTTGTTGATCCGGGCGACCTTTGATATCAGGCCCGCAAACTCGATGGGAGGCACGCATCCATCATTCTGAGTCCATCGGCTGCAGTTTGAAGGCCCACATTCGCCATCGAAGTACTTCTGCTCTTCACATTCAGAGCAGTCGTCGAAGACGCAGACAGCGTACTCTGCGGTCCAGGTCCCCATATCTTCCACCCGGTTCTCGATCTTGTAGCCCTGCGTTCCGCAGTAGGTGAAGTTCTGGCCGCACTTGCCCCGATAGAAGTCCCAGGTCGGGCAGGAAGAGCCGTCTGGGAAGACGCAATCTCCGTCTTGACATTCGTAGCCCAGGGAGCTGCAGTAGACGCAGGAGGGGTCGGCGAGCCCGGCCAACCCCGTAACATTCTCATCCTCTGCCAGCGCTGGCGACGAGAGGATCGCCAGCATCAGAAGAACGATATTTGACGCTTTCATAAGTTCCACCACTCTGCATAAATGGGAACGTTGCTATATATGAATTTTCTTAATGTGCGCCGGAGATGGCGGCGTTCTAATGGAGGGCACAGTTTTAGCCACATGGACGGGGCCTCTCTGGTATCGAGGGAAATTTGATATAGAGATGGGGGCCAAGTCGTTGGGAGGAGGGGTCTGGGATAAAAGAGGAAATCTGGATCGAGAAGTACAGGCCGACGAGCCTGGACGACGTGGTGGGCCAGGAGGAGATAGTGAGGCGGCTCAAGTCCTACGTCAGGAGCAGGAACGTCCCCCACCTGCTATTCTCGGGACCGCCGGGGGTGGGAAAGACCGCGGCGGCCATCAGCATGGTGCGAGAGCTCTATGGCGACGACTGGCGGGCGAACTTCATCGAGCTGAACGCCAGCGACGAGCGGGGGATCGACGTCGTTCGGCACAAGGTGAAGGACTTCGCCAGGACCGCGCCCCTCGGCGACGCCGAGTTCAAAGTGATATTCCTCGACGAGGCTGACGCCCTCACAAACGACGCCCAGAGCGCTCTCCGGAGGACGATGGAGAGGTACAGCTCCATCTGCAGGTTCGTCCTCTCGTGCAACTACTCATCCAAGATCATAGAGCCGATCCAGTCGAGGTGTGCCGTCTATCGGTTCCGTTCCCTTTCCGACGATGCCGTCGCCGAGAGGATGAAGAAGATCGCCAAAGACGAGGGCGTCAAGGTGACAGATGGGGGGATGAAAGCGATAGTCTACGTCGCAAGAGGCGACATGAGAAAGGCGATCAACGCTCTGCAGGCGGCATCTCTGATGGAGGAGTCGGTGACCGAGGAGACGATCTACCAGATCACCGCCACCGCACGGCCCGAGCAGATCAAAGAGCTGATCGAGGCCGCCATCGGCGGCAAGTTCACCCAAGCGAGAGGTCTCCTCGACGAGCTCCTTCTGGTCCAGGGGCTCTCGGGCGAGGACGTCATAATCCAGATCCACCGGCAGATGCTCAGCCTCATGGACTCCGACAGCCTCTCCGCCACCACCGTGGTGAGGCTGATGGACAGGATCGGAGAGATCGATTTTCGTATGACGGAAGGCGCGAACGAGCGGATACAACTGGAGGCGCTCCTCGCCTACTTCGCCCTCGCCGGGTCGGAAGGAAAGTGAGGTAAATTAATTCATGGACCTCATCCCCATATTCTGGGCGGCCGCAACCCTCGCCATCGTGACCGTCTGCGCAGTCCTGGCGACGAGATACGGCGTGGAGATCGCGATCGGGGTCTTCGCAGCCCTGACGGTTCTCGCAAACCTCATCGCCGCGAAGACGATCGCCTTCGGCCCGTTCATCGCGCCGGCGGCGGTTCTCGTCTACGCCTCCACCTTCCTCATGACCGACATATTGAGCGAGCTCTTCGGAAGAGAGAAGGCGAGGCTGGCGGTCTGGACCGGCTTTATATCTAACATCGTGATGCTCGTCTCGATTCTTATCGCCGTCCGATGGTCGGCATCGCCGGTGATGGACCCGGGACTTGCCGCCTCCTTCAATGCTGTATTCGGCTTCGCCCCCCGGGTGATCGCAGCCTCCATGGTCGCGTACCTTGTGAGCCAGCATCACGACGTCTGGGCTTACGGCTTCTGGAGGGATAAGACTGAAGGAAGGCATCTTTGGCTTCGGAACAACGCCTCGACGATGGTCTCCCAGGCGATCG
>ERZ795057.1178-NODE-1178-length-23597-cov-13.718631_pt1 | contig 23597 bp, 21 predicted proteins | sample MGYA00375141_ERZ795057 | MGnify/ENA primary metagenome ERZ795057 (study PRJEB30186, sample SAMN05720163) | activated sludge metagenome | isolation source: Anaerobic digester | place: Hong Kong | collected 2015-01-26 ... | reverse complement strand
ATCATGCGTTTCTGCCAGAACTTCATGCTTGAACTCTATCGCCACATTGGTCCCGACACCGATGTTCCCGCCGGTGATATCGGCGTTGGATTCCGCGAGGTCGGATATATGTACGGAATGTACAAAAAAATTCAAAACGAATCGACCGGCGTCTTGACCGGCAAGGGTCTCACCTATGGCGGTTCGCTTGTAAGAAAAGAAGCTACCGGCTACGGTCTTTGCTACTTCGTCCAAGAAATGCTTCGCGTCTACAGAAACGACGAAATGAAAGACAAACGCATCATCATCTCCGGATCCGGAAAGGTCGGTCTCTATGCCGCCTTGAAAGCCAGGGAACTCGGAGCCAAAGTCGTTGCCATGTCCGATGTCAACGGATGTGTCTACGATCCGAACGGCATCGATATCGACATCGTCAAGATGCTCACGAAGGATATGCCCGAATTCTCGACCAAGTATCTGGAATACCGTTCCAATGCCGTCTATAACAGTAATCCGACGGAAATTTGGAAACTGCCATGCGACATCGCCCTTCCCTGCGCTACTCAGAACGAACTGCCGTTAGAAGGTGCGAAAGCTCTCGTTGAAAACGGATGTTTCTTAGTTGCCGAAGGCGCCAATATGCCGACAACGATCGAAGCCACGAAATATCTGCAGCATGCTGACATTCTGTTTGCTCCCGGCAAGGCAGCCAACGCTGGCGGCGTTGCCGTCTCCGGTTTGGAAATGAGCCAGAACGCCATGCATTATCCTTGGACATATGAAGAAGTCGACGAGAAACTCGAAGTCATCATGGCCGACATTTTCAACAAAGCCTATACCGAAGCAAGAAAATACACCGACCACCGCAACCTGGTGATCGGAGCCAACATCGCCGGATTCATGCGTGTATATCAGGCCATGTTGGACCAGGGCGTGTATTGATCTATGGAAGTTGTCTCATCTAAAGAAATTCTGCTGCCCAAGCAATCGATCGATCACACATTATGGTCGGTTATCGCTTGCGACCAGTTTACGAGTGAGATATCGTACTGGGAACGTCTCCGCCAACAAGTGGAAGACGTTCCTTCTACGTATCATTTGATTCTGCCGGAGGCATATCTGCATCTCGGATTTGAAACCAGAATCCAAAGCGCCAACTCCAACATGAATTTATATCTTCGCTCGAACATCTTCGACACAGTATCAAATCCGATCATCATTGATCGCAAAACGCCTTACCATGAACACCGTTACGGCTTGTTATTGACAATCGACTTAGAAGAATACGAATACATGCCCGGTAAAAAAGGCCGGATCGTCGCTTCCGAAAAAACGGTTCTCGATCGGATTCCTCCCCGGGTCAAAATCAGGGAAAATGCTCCGATCGAACTTCCCCACATTCTGGTTTTGTTCGATGATGTGGACGGCTTGATCGCCAAAACAGCCTCCGACACCAGAAACATGAAAAAACTATACGATTTCGATTTGAATATGGGCGGTGGACATATCACGGGGCATCTGTTAGAAAAAAGCGCAGAACTGCTCGCCAAAATCAATGAACAAATCGAAAAGACACCGTTGATCGTCGGCGACGGCAATCACTCTCTGGCTTCCGCCAAAGTCTGCTGGGAAAATCTGAAGAAGAATCTTCCGGAAGAAGAACTTGTCGGGCATCCAGCTAGATACGCCCTCGTCGAACTTGAAAGCATTTATGACAAAGGACTCGCTTTCGAACCGATTCACCGGGTCATATACAGACCTGGCGATGACTTTCTTGAAGATCTCAGCCGCGCAAGCTACGGCCAAAATCCGATGAAGATATTGACAAAAAAAGGCGAGGATTACATATTGTCGCCGGAAAGTCCGTTCGAAACCATCGTATGGATCCAAAACTTTCTTGATGATTATCTCGCATTTCATCCGGATACCAGGATCGACTATGTCCACGGGTTCAAAAACCTTGAGGGAATAATAGCGGAAAATCCCGGATCGATCGGATTAGTCCTGCCCCCATTGGGAAGGGACAAACTGTTTCCCTACATTAACGAAAACGGAGTATTACCGAGAAAATCGTTTTCTCTGGGCGAAGCCATAGAAAAACGTTATTATCTCGAATGCCGTCTGATAACGAAAGGAAGGATAGATAATGAAAAGAGTATTTAATTTCTCCGCCGGACCCGCCGTATTGCCGGAACCGGTCCTGCGGCAAGCCGCAGCGGAAATGCTCGACTATAACGATACCGGCATGTCCGTAATGGAGATGAGCCACCGCTCCAAAGCGTTCGACCAAATCATCCAGGATGCCGAGAAGGATCTCAGGACCCTGCTTTCCATTCCCGACAACTACCACGTCCTTTTCCTTCAGGGCGGAGGACACACCCAGTTCGCCATGGTTCCGATGAATTTGATGAAAAACGGCGTCGCCGATTATATCGTCACCGGCGAATGGGCCAAAAAAGCTCACAACGAGGCTAAAAAATACGGGGATGCCCGTAAGATCGCCACAAGCGAAGACAAAATGTTTTCCTATATTCCCGACCTCGACAACCTGCCGATTTCGGAAAACGCCGACTATGTCTATATCTGCACCAACAACACCATCTACGGAACCAAATTCGCCAAAGAACCGGATACCAAAGGAAAAGTCTTGATTTCCGATATGTCCAGTTGCATTTTGTCGGAGCCGATCGATGTCACCAAATACGGACTGATTTTCGCCGGTGCCCAGAAAAACATCGGCCCGGCCGGTACGACAATCGTCATAATCCGTGACGACCTTATCAGAACCGATTTGCCAGAATTCGTGCCGACTATGCTGAAGTATCATATCCATGCCGAAAAGAACTCGCTTTATAACACGCCACCTACCTATGGTATCTATATCTGTGGTCTCGTTTTCAAATGGTTGCTTAATCTCGGCGGCCTTGAGAAGATGCAGGAGATCAACATCGCCAAAGCCAGCATGCTATATGATTTTCTCGACCATTCGAAAATGTTCCATGGATCCGTCGAGAAGAAGGACCGTTCTTTGATGAACGTCACTTTCGGAACCGGTAATCCGGAAATGGATGCCAAGTTTGTGGCGGAAGCCAAAGCAGCCGGCTATGACAACCTGAAAGGCCATCGCTCGGTCGGAGCCATGCGTGCTTCGATCTACAATGCCATGCCCATCGAAGGCGTCGAGAGTCTGATTGATTTCATGAAGAAATTTGAAAAGGAAAATGCCAAATGAAAGTAGCTTGCCTGAATAAGATATCTCCCTTCGGACTGACAAGATTCACGAACGGTTATGAATTGACAGAAGAAGTCAATGATGCCGATCTGATTTTAGTCCGCAGTTTCAACATGCTGGAAATGGAATTGCCGGAAAAATTATTGGCGGTGGCGAGAGCCGGCGCCGGCGTCAACAATATTCCTCTTGCCGATCTTGCGAGCAAGGGAATCGTTGTCTTTAACACTCCGGGAGCCAATGCGAACGGCGTCAAGGAACTGGTAATCGCCGGTATGTTGTTGGCAGCTAGGGATATTGTCGGCGGAGTGAACTGGGTCAGGGAGAACAAAGAGGACGCCAACTTGTCCAAGTCGGTGGAAAAAGCCAAATCAGCCTTCGGCGGAACCGAAATTATCGGCAAAAAGCTTGGAGTCATCGGTCTCGGCGCTGTTGGGGGAAAAGTAGCGGAAGCCGCTATCTGTCTGGGGATGTCCGTTCTCGGATACGATCCTTATCTTTCACCGGAAAATGCGGACAAACTGCCAAACGAAGTGGAGCTCACGACCGAACTCGACCGCATTTATGCTACCTGCGATTATATTACTTTACATCTGCCATTGCTTGATTCAACCCGCCATATGATCGCAAAAGATGTTTTTGCCATCATGAAACCGGGTGTCGTTCTTTTAAATTTCAGTCGTGACCAGTTGGTAAACGACGACGATCTCGCCATCTCTATCGAAAGCGGAATCGTCCGAAGTTATGTTACCGATTTTCCCAATCCGAAAACCGCCAATATGAATCATGTGATCGCAATCCCGCATTTAGGCGCTTCCACCGAAGAGTCGGAAGACAATTGCGCGATGATGGCAACCGACGAACTAATGCGTTACGTCGAACACGGTTCAATAAAGAACTCGGTGAACTTTCCCGCTCTTGATCCCGGACGCAAGCAGAACAAATACCGCATCCAGATCCTTTACAAAGACAGCGAGGAATTCCTTGGCAGCCTGACGAGGGCTTTGGAAGGCATCGTCAGTCTCGGAAACCTGATAAACCGGGCCAAGAACGGTTATGGCGTCGCTGTTGTGGATTTTGACGCCGAAACAAACGAAGCCGCCATCGAGATTTCTAAAAAAATGAAAGGCGTTCTTCGAGTAAGAACACTGTAACAAACTAAAATGCTTGCACATGCAAGCATTTTTTGTTTTACCAAATCATATAAGCACCTTTTATTTATTGCACATTTCTTTATAAAAACACAAATCCATGCTAGAATGATTTTAAGGAGGGGTAAACATGACATATCTCAAACTGTATGCCATTGCCCTTGGTTTCTTTCTTGTTATTGACATGTTGTGGCTGGGTGTAGTGGCTAAAAAAGTCTATGATCGTTATCTTGGCGGTTATATAGGAAAGGTAAAATGGATACCAGCCATAATCTTCTATCTTGTATTCGTGGCGGGACTTGTATTTTTTGTCATTTACCCTGCTGTTGGCAGAGAATCGCTAAATTACGCCATTTACGCAAGCATGTTTTTTGGCTTCGTTGCATATTCTACGTATGATTTGACCAATATGGCCACTCTGAAGGACTGGCCGTGGCAAATTGTTTTGATTGATATTGCCTGGGGGATGATTTTGGGTGGTATTGTATCAACCGTAACTTATTTGATAGCGAGGTAAAAGGCAAGTGGAACTTATAACCCTGAAAGGTAATGACCTGTATCAGGCTTTTCTAGCCGGCGCCCGCCGGCTGATCAGCCGAAAGAAATATCTGAATTCCATCAACGTGTTCCCGGTGCCCGATGGCGATACCGGTACGAACATGTCATTTCTCATGCAATCAATCATCGACAAAGCCAAATCATCGGAAGATCTTTCGGAGACCGCCGCTTCCATTGCGACCGCCGCGGTGGACGGATCCCGTGGAAATTCCGGAATTATATTTGCCGAGTTTTTTGTCGGGCTTTATGAAAAACTGAAAAATCTTCGTCAAGCCAGACTTGAGGATTTTCGCCAGGCGATATCATATGCGATTTTTCGTTCCTATCAGGCCATCATGAATCCGGTCGAAGGGACCATCCTGACTGTTTTGCGGAAAGCATTTGATATCAAGGAACGTCTTACCGATTTCAAAACCTATTTTCGGACCAGTCTCGAACAGGCAAAAACAGCCTTAAAAGAAACTCCTGACGAATTGGAAAGCCTTAAAAAAAACGGAGTTGTGGACGCCGGAGCCGAAGGTTTCACGACATTTTGGGAAGGCGTCGCCATATACATGGAAACAGGCGAAAGGGAATCTGCCGATCTGAAAGAAGCGGATGTTTCTTTTGATATCATCTATGATCCTGATTACGACATGGGAAAAAGATATTGTACGGAAGCGGTAATTTTGGACGGAAAAACGGAATTGTCGTCTGTCAAGTCCGCTCTGAACGATATCGGCGATTCGCTGATCGTCTCGGGAAAACCGGAAAAGATGCATGTACATATCCATACCGACAATCCCGAACAGGTATTCTTGCGTTTACGTACTTACGGCCGCTTAAACTGGCAAAAAATCGACGACATGAAATTGCAGCAACAGGCAATGGCCAAGGATCGTCCGGAAACAGTTGTGGTTGTTGACTCGATCGCTGACATTCCGCAGGATCTGATGGATACTTACCAAATCCATATGTTGCCGATGAACCTGATAGTCGACGATATCTCCTATCTTGACAAACAATCGGTAAAAATCGATACATTCTACGAGATGATGGACAAATACTCGACTTTTTCCTCGTCCCAACCGGATTCTGGCACAATCGAGAGACTGCTTGGTTTTTTGTCCGAGCATTACGAAAACATTCTGGTCGTGACAGTGGCCGGCGCTCTTTCTGGGACATATGACGCACTATGCAAATACGCCGGTACAAATTCCAAGGTGAAAGTGTTCGATTCGCTCCAGAACTCCGGAGCCGAAGGACTTTTGGCCCTGGAAGCCGCCAGAATGGCTTCTGACGGAATCAAAATCGAAGAAATCATGGCGAAATTGGAAGAAAAAAGATCAAAGACAAGAATATATGTATCGGTCAAAACCCTGAAATACATGGTAAAGGGCGGTCGTGTCGGCAAAGTGACAGGTATGATCGCCAAAATTCTCAATCTAAAACCGGTCGTGTCCCTTGACGGGACCGGACACGGAATCATCAGGGAAAAGGCTTTTAGCATCAGACAAAATGAAAAAAAGATTCTAAAACTTTTACAAAAAGCACCGATCGTCAAATATTCTATCATTCATGCCGACGCGTTAAACAGAGCCGAAAAAATGGCTGAAAAAATTACAAAACTTTGTGGAAAAGCACCTGAATTCATTACCGAAATATCGCCCATCGTAGCTGCAAACGCCGGCACAGGCGCCGTCGGAATCGCCGTGGAATTCAGTCGGGAGGTAAAGTGATATGTGGCTTATTATCGGAGGAATTATTCTTTATTTCGCATACTTCAGCATCATTTACCTGATTGCAAAACGGAAAGGCAATTACGGATACGTCGACATTGCCTGGGGCTTCGGGTTTGTCGTCTATGTTTTTTTCGCGACAGCTTACCGCTTCCAAACTTCCGATCATATTCTTATTTCCCAAGCGGTATGTTTCATCGTCGTCATCCTTTGGGGGTTGCGGCTTTTCGTCCATGTCATGTTGCGAAACTACGGCAAGCCAGAAGATTTCCGCTATCAAAACATGAGAAAGAAATGGGAGGGCAAACATCCCGGTCTCAAAGCCTATGTGAATATTTTCCTGCTTCAAGCTTTGCTTGCCTATATCGTCAGTTTGCCCATCACCATGGTGTTTATTTCCGATTCCGAAAAAAGCGTCGTCACGGCTTATATAGGATTGGCGATATCTTTACTAGGTCTGACTTTGGAAACGATAAGCGATGCTCAGCTCGGTATATTCCGTAAGAATCCGGAAAACAGGGGTCATGTCATGACAGAAGGATTGTGGAAATACTCCCGGCATCCCAATTATTTTGGCGAAACCGTCGTCTGGTGGGGCCTTTTCATCGGTGTGTTTCTCAGTGATTTTGGAGCGTATTCGCTCTTGAGTCCGCTGATCATCACCTATCTTCTGCTTTATGTTTCGGGAGTTCCTTTGTTGGAAAAACATTACGAGGGCAATCCCGAGTACGAGGAATACAAGCATCGTACTTCCGTGTTTTTCCCGTTACCGCCCAAAAAATGACAAAATACGGCGGTTTGGTGTTTTTTTACTTGCATTTTTCCCTTACAGAATATAAAATAAGTAAGGAGTTGAATGGAGGATTTTTTAATGGTAAGAGTACAATTCACGATGCGTTGCACCGAGTGCAAGGAAGAAAACTACACAATGACCAAAAACAAAAAGAACCATCCCGACCGGATGGAGGTCATGAAATATTGCCCGCGTTGCCGCAAGGAAACACTTCATCGCGAAAAGAAATGACTTCACTTGTTGAAGTCTTTTTCTTATGTTAAAGCCACTTATTGCCTTTTTAGCGAGGTGAGATGACATGCCGGAATATTTGCTAGGAATCGACATCGGGGGAACATCGGTAAAAATCGGCCTTTTCAATCTGGAAGGCTTTCTTTTGGATAAAAGAAGCATCATTACCGATCGTAGCCAGAACGGTTCGCATATTTTGAGAGACATCGCTGTTTTCATTAAAAAAAACTGGCTTCTTTCATCGATCGCCGGGATCGGACTCGGTGTACCGGGACCGGTGAAAAACAATATTGTTGAAACCTGCGTCAATCTCGGATGGGGAATCACGGATCCAAAAACTGAACTTAATAAATATTTCAATTACGAAGATATTGCCATAAAGGTGACAAACGACGCTTCGGCGGCGGCTTTGGGCGAATACGCCGCAGGAGCCGCCAAAGGTTATAGTAATGTCGTATTGCTGACGCTCGGAACCGGAATCGGCGGCGGAGTCATCATAGACGGGCGTCTGCATGAAGGTGTGGATGGAATTAGCGGGGAATTCGGTCATATAGTAGTGGACAAAAAACATGCTTTTCTTTGCAACTGCGGTAAAAGGGGATGTCTGGAGACGGTGGCTTCCGCTACCGGCATCGCCAGACTGGCAAAATATAATCTCGATAACACCGATTTTTCCAGCAAACTGAGAAACATGGATTCTTTTTCGGCCAAGACAGTATTCGATCTTGCTAAGGAAAAAGACGAAGTGGCTGTGTTGACAATAGACGAAGCCGCCGACAACCTAGCAGCTATGCTCGGGTCCATCACATTAACAATCGATCCGGATCTGTTCGTGCTCGCCGGAGGCGTCAGCCTGGCCGGCGATTACTTGCTTCAAAGCGTAAAAAGGCATTATCCGGATTATATCCGTCCCTTCGACGTCAAAGCTGGAATCGTTTTGGCAACGCTTGGATCGGATGCCGGTATTTATGGCGCCATGCAACTGGTGAAATAAAATGACGCACCAACGCATTTATGACAATATCGCCTTACAGAATACCTATGTTTTGCAAAAAAAATCAGCGGCAATAGTCATTGATCCGGGCTTCAACGGCAATGAAGCCGTCAATTGTCTGAAAGAATCCGGAGCAATCGAAGTTGCGGTGTTTCTTACTCATGGACATTTCGACCATATCCGGGATTTGCCCGTTATTCTTGAAGCTTTTCCAAAATCGAGAGTATACATCCAGGAAAACGATCTGCAATTTCTTTATGATGAGAGACTCAGCTATGCCCGGGCTTTTCATTCCCATTTTTCCTTGCCGAAGGAACAAACGGTAGAAACGTTCGGTATGCAGGGAGAACTTGTTTTCGAAGACATTGTGATCCGTTATCTCAATACACCGGGGCATACGGCAGGTTCGGCTTCGTTATATATCGACGAACGTTTGTATTCGGGAGATACTTTGTTTTCCGATGGCATCGGGCGGACCGATCTTTATACCGGCAGCATGGCTTCCATGAACAAATCGCTCAAGTTACTTATAACGTCGTTTTCCCGAAAAACCTTGGTTTGTCCCGGACACGGAGAATCCAAAAGGCTCGGTGAAATCATCGAAAACAATCCATATTTGCCTTGATTATTCATACTATTTACTGCTGGTTTCCGGTCTGGAAACCGGTTTTTTTATGAAAACGTATTCCTCTCGGTTTTTTCCTTAAAATATTAGCACTCTTTTCTTGACATTGCTAACACAGTCCTGTATAATATGCTTAGCATTCAAATGATAAGAGTGCTAAAAAGAGGTGGTCGCATGTTAACAGAACGTCAGGAAACCATACTCAAACTGATTGTTGACGAATATGTAAAAACAGCGGAGCCGGTCGGTTCGAAGGCTTTGTCTTTCAAGATGGAGATATCATCGGCGACTATCCGTAACGAGATGAGCGCCTTAGAAGACGCGGGCTATCTCGAAAAGACCCATACCTCGAGCGGAAGGATTCCTTCCGAACAGGGATACAGGTACTATATCGAAAAGATCATCAGAAACATCGATGAAGAGTCCGACGGGTATTTTGAGTTCGAAAAGCTTTTTGAAAACAAGGAAATCGAACGCGAAGAACTGATTAAAGAAGCGATCGACCTCTTAAGCCAGGTCACCAATTGCACCGCAATATCCTTGGGACCGGAAGCTTATTATTCGAAAGTCAAGAAAGTCCAGATGATTCCTTTGAAAGAAACCCAGGCCCTTATCCTGGTGGTGACGAATTTCGGTCATGTGGAATCGAAACAGATCACAATTTCCGAAAACATGGAAGTCGCAGAAATGGTCAAGGTCATCGATCTTCTGAACGAAATGCTTGTCAACACGCCGATCTCCCAGGTTTCCGAGAAACTCCATTACGAGATCCAGCACAGCCAAATCAAGGAACTCCTGAAATACCGGGAATCGATCGTCGACTCGTTCATTGAGGCTTTCTCGAAATTTGCCCAGACGAGATATTATCTGACTGGTCAGTCGAATATGCTTTACCAACCGGAATTCAATGATATCCAGAAATTGCGTAAATTCATCGAAACGGTGGAGAATAATGATATCTTCAAACTGGTGGAAACCGATTCTGACGGCGTATCCGTGAAAATCGGGACCGAGAATCAGGTTACATCGATGAAGGATTGCACGGTCGTGTCTTCGACTTATGACACGATAGACGGTGAAAAAGGAACTATTTCCGTTGTCGGACCGACCAGAATGGATTATCGAAAAGTGATTCCACTTTTGAAATACATAGCAAAGAACATCGCCAAACTTTACGAGGAGGAATAATGCCAGATGGATGAAAACGATAAAGAAAAAGAACTTCCGGAAGTAGAAGAAAAACAACCGGAAGAAACAACTTTCGGCAAAGATACCAAAGAGCCGAAAGACGGCAAAAAGAAAAAGAACATGGAAGCCGAACTGGAAAAAGCCAAGGACGATCTGGAAGAGATGAGCGGTAAATACCTGAGAACCCTGGCGGAAATGGAAAACCTGAAAAAAAGGCTTACAGACGAGATGGTAAGAGATCGCAAGTACGCGACAATGAATGTGGCGGACAAATTGATCGACCATTTGGAAGTCTTCGACCAAGCGCTTTCCATGAAAACGGAGGATTTGAACTTCAAGAATTTCTTGTTGGGATTCCGGATGATCAAGGATTCCATCTTCCAAGTATTGTCTGATGAAGGCGTCAAACAAAACAACACCGTCGTCGGAAACAATTTCGATCCCAACCTTGAACACGCCATTGATAAACGCTATGAGGCCGACAAACCCGAAGGCGTCATCCTGGAAGTGGTCAAGAAAGGATATATGTTCAAAGACCGTCTTTTGAGACCCGCGCTTGTCGTTATCAATGTGAGACCGGAAATCAAAGAAGACAAAGAATCAGAAGAAATAGAAACTAACGACGAATGTGTCGCATAAGGAAAGGATGATAATATATGAAAATAATCGGTATTGACCTTGGAACAACCAACTCCTGCGTGGCAGTAATGGAAGGCAAGGAAGCAAAAGTAATTCCCAATTTGGATGGAAACAGAACAACCCCGTCGGTCGTTGCGTTTAAAGACGACGAGATTCAAGTCGGCGAAGTTGCCAAAAGACAGGTGATCACTAACCCGAACACCGTCTATTCGATCAAACGTAAAATGGGTACAACCCAGAAAGTCGAAGTCAACGGAAAATACTACACACCACAGGAAATCTCCGCGATGATTCTGCGTAATCTCAAAGAATCCGCCGAAGCATACCTTGGCGAAAAAGTGACAGAAGCGGTCATCACCGTTCCGGCTTATTTCAACGACGCCCAGCGTCAGGCAACCAAAGATGCCGGCAAGATCGCCGGACTCGATGTGAAGAGAATCATCAACGAACCGACAGCGGCAGCCCTTGCCTACGGCATCGACAAGAAAGACAAAGAACAAACCGTTTTGGTCTACGACCTCGGCGGCGGCACTTTCGATGTTTCGATATTGGAACTCTCCGATGGTACTTTCGAAGTCATTTCGACTTCCGGAGACAACCATTTGGGTGGCGATGATTTCGATCAGCGCATCGTCGAATGGTTGGTGGATGAATTCCGCAAGGAAACCGGCGTCGATCTTTCGAAAGATAAAATGGCGCTCCAGAGATTGAGAGACAGCGCCGAGAAAGCCAAGAAAGAACTCAGCTCTATTACCTCTGCCCAAATCTCCCTGCCGTTCATTTCGATGACGGCATCCGGCCCTGTCCATCTTGAAAAAGCATTGACTAGAGCCAAATTCAATGAACTTACCCACGATCTCGTCGAACGGACGATTGAACCGGTCAAACGCGCCCTTGCGGATGCCAAACTGACTGCCAAGGATTTGGATCAAGTCCTTTTGGTAGGCGGATCCACAAGAACACCGGCCGTTCAGGACGAAGTCAGAAAACTTTTGAATAAAGAACCCAACCGTTCAATCAACCCGGACGAAGTGGTTGCCATGGGAGCCGCCATCCAAGGCGGAGTCCTGAAAGGCGATGTCAAGGATGTATTGTTGCTCGACGTCACTCCGCTTTCCCTCGGTATCGAAACCTTGGGCGGCGTCTTCACTAAATTGATCGACCGCAACACGACAATCCCGACATCGAAATCCCAGATATTCTCGACCGCGGCCGATAATCAGCCGACCGTCGACATCCATGTGCTTCAGGGCGAACGTTCTATGGCCAGAGACAACAAGACTTTAGGACATTTCCAACTGAGCGACATTCCTCCGGCACCGCGCGGTATCCCGCAGATCGAAGTCAAATTCGATATCGACGCCAACGGCATCGTGAACGTATCTGCTAAAAACATGGCGACCGGGAAAGCCAATTCGATCACAATCCAAAGCGGCACCGGACTCACAGATGACGAAATCGACCGGATGGTCAAAGAAGCGGAAAACAATGCCGAATCCGACCGCCAGAAACGTGAGGAAGCGGACTTGAGAAACGAAGCCGACCAGATGATTTTCATGACAAACAAGGCGATCGCCGATCTTGGCGACAAGGTCAAGGACAGCGAAAAGAAAGACGCCGAAGAAAAAATCAAAAAGCTGGAAGAAGCTTTAAAAGGCACCGATCTGGAAAAAATCAAAAAAGCCAAGGACGACTTGGAAAAGACGACCCAGGCACTTTCCGAAAGAGTATACAAGGAGCAGCAAAACCAGCAACAAGGACCAACATCCGGCGGCAATGACCAAGGTCAGGGCGGCAGCCAGGATGAAGGCGACTCCGGCTCCGATGACGGTGTTTTCGATGCCGACTACAAGGAAGTCTGAAAAAAACATTAACAGAATCAAACAAAAAGCAGGCAACTGCTTTTTGTCGCGTCAATGAGGTGAGGACATGGAAAAGCGCGATTACTACGATGTACTTGGCATAAGCAAGAACGCCACGGATGAAGAAATCAAGAAGGCTTACCGTTTACTGGCAAAAAAATATCATCCCGACGTCTCCACCGAGAAAGACGCCGAAGCAAAATTCAAGGAAGTCCAGGAAGCCTACGATGTTTTGTCGGATGAGACGAAAAGAGCCCAATACGATCAATTCGGACACCAAGGCATGAACGGCGGATTTGGCGGCGCCGGCGGTTTTTCCGGTTCCGGTTTCGAAGGCTTCGATTTCGGAGATATTTTCTCTGCCTTTTTCGGCGGTCAGTCCCGTACGAACCAAGGCGGGAGAACGAGAGCCAGAAAAGGTTCGGATATCCAGAAACGGATGTCCATATCCTTTGAGGAATCGATTTTTGGAAAAAAGGAAAAAATCCGGATTCCCGTATATGAAGAATGCCATGTCTGCCATGGCACGGGTGCCCAAAGCCAGTCAGACATCCATACATGTTCCAAGTGTCACGGAACCGGAACGGTGATAATGGAGACGCAAACCCTGTTCGGACGCAGTCAGACCAGGGCTACATGCCCGGTCTGTCACGGAACTGGTAAAGAAATCCGCAACAAATGCACTAACTGCAACGGCGAAGGCGTCGAACGGGTGAATAAGGAAATCGAGGTTAACGTTCCTTCCGGAATCGAAACCGGACAACAGATCCGTCTCGAGGGATTTGGAAACAAAGGAACGAACGGCGGACCTTCGGGCGATCTTTACATCGTATTCGAGGTCACTCCGTCTAATGTCTATACCCGCGAAGGCGACGATCTCATCATCAATATTCCGATCACCTTCACCCAAGCCGCCCTAGGAGCGGAAATCGAAGTACCGACGCCTTATGGCAACGTGCTTCTGAAAATACCGGCCGGAACCCAGTCGGATGCCAAATTCCGCATCCGCGGAAAAGGCGCTCCGAATGTACGTACCAAGGCGTACGGCGACGAACACGTCCACGTGACAGTCGTCACGCCTTCCAAACTTTCGGCGGAACAAAGAAAACTATTCGAACAAATGGCGAAAATCGAGGACAGTCCGGCAAACAAAAGCGCTTGGAGCCGGTTCAAATCGAGTTTCAGCCGTAAATGAAATAGCCTTCGGGCTATTTTTGCCATAAAGAGGTGATATCTCATGTGTTTCATGGACATTGAAATCCGGGAGGAACCAGAAATTCTGCAAAACGCCCGGGACAAAAATATTAAAACAATCAAAGCGGTCGCCCATGAATTTTCTAAAAGAAACATCAGAAAAATTGTCCTTGCCGCAAGGGGATCTTCCGATCATGCTGGTGTATATTTCAAATATCTGTCGGAGATAGTCTTGGGAATTCCGGTTTCGCTTTCCGCCCCGAGCGTTGTGACAATGTATGACGGTAAACTGGATCTTTCCGATACGTTGACGATCGGCGTTTCCCAAAGCGGAGAAGCCAAGGATGTCCTGGCCGTCATCGAACGCGCCAACAACCAACATGCCGTAACCGTTTCCCTGACCAACGATCCGACATCACCGCTGGCGACAAAGGCCGCGTACCACCTCGATTTGTCCGCAGGCATAGAAAAGAGTGTGGCCGCCACTAAAACTTTCATTGCGGAAATGTATCTGCTTGCCCTTTTTGTCAAGGAGTTGTCAGGTTCCCCTGAACTGGCCCAGGAAATGGAAATGCTTCCCGAATTATTGGAAAACGTCTTAGAACTCGACCAAAAAATCGCCGTGCTCGCAGCCAAACTTGAAGACATGGAAGATTGTTTTGTCATCGGTAGAGGACTTTCTGACGCTATCGCCCTGGAAATAGCCCTGAAACTTCAGGAAACGTCTTATGTCCGCGCGTTCGGTTATGCGACAAGCGACTTCCGACACGGGCCTTTCGCCCTGGTCGACAAAGGATCGGTTGCCATAATCCTGGCACTAGAAGACGAAACATTCCCCGATAGCGAGGATATGGTAAAACGCTTGAACGAAGCCAAAGCGAGAATTGTCGTTTTTACGGACAATGCCGATTTTCCGGTTTCCGATAAAATAGTTTTGCCAAAATCCGGCAAATATACCAAGCCGTTTCTGTTTGCCGCAGCCGGACAATTGTTTTCGCTGTATCTCGCCAAGGCGAAAGGCCTTAATCCCGATAATCCCCGAAATTTAAAAAAGGTGACAATAACAAGATGAACCTGAAAACAGTCTGTGAAAGGACTGTTTTTTTGTATCCGTATACAAAAGAAAAAAAGCGTGTGATACAATAAAGAAAAGACATCGGAAGGAGATGACAGCCATGCTATTCGAACAAAAAACCAGAATGATGAAAGATGGCCGGGAATGTGTTCTGGCAAGTCCGGATCCGAATGATGCCAAATCCATGCTCGATTATCTCAAAACATGTGCCGAAGAAACCGACAACATTCTCCGATATCCGGAAGAATGCGACGAAAGCAACGAGCAGGAAGAAACGTTTCTAAGAAACATCAACGAATCACAGTACAACGTGATGATCGTCTGCAAAGTAGACGGCGATATCGCCGGCAACTGCGCTCTCACGTTAAATAAACGGTTGAAGATTAAACACCGGGCAAGCGTGGCGATCGCTCTTAAGCGAAAATACTGGAATCTGGGCATCGGTACCATGATGTTCGAAGAAATGGAAAAAATAGCCAGAGAAAAAAATGTTTTACAACTGGAACTAGGATTTGTCGGAGGAAACGACCGAGCCAGGATTCTCTATGAAAAAAGAGGATTCGTCAAAACAGGTAAAAAGCCGGACGCTTTTTACTTAAAGGACGGATCTTTCCGGGATGAAATCTTAATGATTAAGAAATTATGACTTCATGCGCGCCGAGCAATTTGTTTGCCTGGCGCTTTTTCTTATGATATAATTTGAATATCAAAGTATATATTGCTTACATATCTATATATAATAAAAGGAGAATAATTCAATGGAAACGTCAATTATTTCCAAACTTCGCCGTTTCAATCTTCTGATGGGCGCCTTGCATCTGATCCAGGGAGTGGCCATGGTGTTTCTCGCAACATCCGTCATTCAGACGATCGCGGAATTCAAACCGATGATCACGCAGTTTTATCTGACATACGATCCGATCCAGATGACGCTTGTCGTTACGAGCAAGGATTTATTCCTGTTGCCGTTTGGAATCTTAACGGCAGTTTTCCTGCTTTTGTCGGCTTTTGCCCATTTTCTCGTCAGCGTTCCTTTCAACAAAGTTTATAATCGCGACCTAGAAAAACATATCAACAAATTCCGTTGGTTCGAATACGCGCTTTCCTCGTCAGTGATGATAGTGCTCATATCGACACTTTTCGGTATTTATGACATCGCTTCGCTTGTACTGATCTTTGTCTTGAACGCTTCGATGAACATGTTCGGTCTTTTGATGGAAAAAATCAATTCCCAAAGCAATGAAACCAAAAAAGTAAACTGGTCGCCTTTCGTTTATGGCTCGTTAGCCGGCATCGCGCCTTGGGTCGTCATCTTTCTTTACATGTCCGGTAATCCCTCGCTTGATATGGTGCCATGGTTCGTTTGGGCGATCACGATAACCTACTTCGTCATGTTCAACCTGTTCCCGCTCAATATGATTCTACAATATAAAAAAGTGGGAAAATGGTCGGATTATCTATACGGTGAAAAGACCTACATCGTTTTGAGCCTAGTGGCGAAAACCCTGCTCGCATGGCTGGTTTTCTTCGGAGCCATGCAACCGTAATATATGATACAAGCTAAGCCGATCCTTTCGAGGATCGGTTTTTTTATATATAATTCATTTTTTTCTTTACATGCGATACTCAAGCAGGTATAATATAAACAGGTTATGCATAAACAATCTATGCAAAAACAATTTATACATAAACAACTTATATATAAAGGAGGTGGGATAATGACGAATTCCGGCGAATATATGCGGGGATTCACTGATTATGTCGTTTTGTCTATTTTGTCCAAATTCGACAGCTACGGTTACGAAATCGGAAAAATCATCGAAAACGTCAGTGAACAACAGATTCAGGTCACCGAAGCCGCCCTGTACTTCGCCCTGAAACGACTTTTGGAAGACAACAAGATATCATCCTATCGCGAAGCCAACAAAAAGGGCATGAACCGTCGTTATTATCAAATCACCCCCGAGGGGAAACACTCCCTGAACGAGTTTCGTAAAGACTGGGTCCAGATCGAAAGCACGATATCCAGTCTGGTCGAGGGCGAGTTCGAATATACCAGGGAAGATTAAAAGAGGAAGTGAGAAGATGGAACTATTTCAAATTATCCCGGAGAATTTCTTCAATCTCCTGGCAGGAAAAAACCGCATCTTGTACATGAATGCCCTGCTCGAGGTGTTCAAAGCCTATGAGAGGGGCTCGATCCTTGGGATGGACAAGCAACTGGCCCAGCAGGCGATCATCGATTATCTGGACATGAATCCGCAAGAGGAGTATGTCATAGACATCGACGAACAAATCGATACGGAAGCATCTAACCGCGAGAAGGCCAATCAGATACTGAGGAGGCTCGAGGAGTGCGAATGGATCGATGTCGATGTCGACAACGACTATGTCGAGATCGTCAATTTCCGCGATTACGCGATTACGATCATTGAGGCTTTGAAAAGCCTGAGTCTCGAAACCATTTACGGCCCCGATGACGACAGCCATGAATTCCGCGGGTATATCTATACGGCTTACAGCCTGCTTACGAACGAGCACGGCGAATACGCAATGGTGGTAGATCAAGTCTACAAAAACACCGTGGCCTTCGTTAGGGAACTGAGAAAACTCGACTCGCGCCTCAAGTATTACATCCGGCAAATCGTCGAGAAATCGGAAATCCGCGATTTAGTGCACTTGCTAGTGAGTTACAAAGTGGAACTGGTTGATCACGCCTATTACCGGCTCAAGACATCCGACAATGTCAACAAGTATAAATTGGAGATCGTCAAACGGCTTGAAGCAATGCAACAGAATCCGGTCGTGATGGAAGTCATCGCCAGGGAATATCTAATCAAGTCGAACAACAATTACGATCTGGCGAAAGTCAAGGCGAACAAACGAATCGACGACATGATCGACATATATAACTCGCTAGAAAGAATCATCGACGAGATTGACGAGAAAAACAGGGTATACGTAAATACGACGATCGCCAAGATAAAGTTTTTGCTAAACGACGACGAGAATGTCATCGGTAAACTCTCGGCTATTCTCAAATACACTGCCAACATGGCGAAGAAGCACAAAACAGAAAAGGCTTTGAAGGAGATTTCACCGCTCTTCACCCTGTCGAGTCATCAGCAGATTTCCAAGAATTCGATCTTTACGCCAAGAGGGGCATATGCAAGGGCCGACGCCCAGTATCTCCAAGAAAACGCCGAAACCCAGGACAGCAAGCTGGAGGAGGAATTCTATCAGGAATTCGAAACCGACTTCTCAAGCGACGTGATAATGAAATATCTGATGGAGTACTTCCGAAAGAGGCCTTCCATCAAAGCCTCCGAGATTATCCGCGAGGATATGACAGATGAGGCGATTCTGAGACTTCTCTATATCTTAATCTATGCGGGCGATGAACTCGATTACTCGATCGTGCCGCTCCAGAAGGAAATCGAACACAGTCGTTTCCGGCTCCAAGACTTTGAAATAATCAGGGGGTATGAATCATGATACTGGAAAACTACGAAAATCTTAACCAGGGACAAAAGCAGATGTTCTCAGACACAGTGAACAAACTGCTATCGACCGGATTTCTGGCCCGGGACAAGCGCGACAACAAGGAACAATATTACTTTGTTCTCAGCTTCAAGAATTACTTCGACGAATACTTCGGCATCATCAACTACGAGCTTGTGCTTGACAGGGAAAAAGGAGCCATCCAGCTCATGAGTCAGGAGAACAAAAGCCTCCTGCATCTCAAAAGGGAGGAATCGCTCGTGCTTCTGATTCTGAGGATTCTCTACCACGAGCATCTGGCGGAGACCTCGATCAACGACAATGTCATCGTGAGAATAGACGAGATCCATCAGAAATACGACGCCCTTGAGTTGAAAAAGAAGATCAACAAGACCGACTTACTGAGAATCATCCGTTTCTACAAAAGGTATAACTTGATCGAACCGCTTGGCGATATCGGTCAGGGCAATACCAAAGTGGTGATCTATCCCACGGTCCTGTTGGCGATCGATACCCATGAAATCAACGATATTTTCAACCTGATAAGCCGGATGAACGGCCAGGAAGGAGGCAGTGAAGATGAAGAAACTGACGAAAATTAGACTGATCAACTGGCATTATTTCGCCAATGAGACCATCTATATCAAAAACAATACCCTGATCACGGGTCAAAACGCGACCGGAAAATCGACGATTGTCGATGCCATCGCTTTCGTGATCACCGCCGGCGACCAGATCTTCAACTTGGCGGCCAACGAAAAAAGCAAACGCGATCTCAGAGGCTATGTCAAGTGCAAACTCGGTATCGACAACCAGGAATATCTGAGAAACGGCGATGTCACCGGACATATCGCTCTCGAATTCTTCGATGAAATGGACAACACATATTTCACGATCGGTTCCGTCATCGACGCATTCGGCGAGATTCTCGCTCCCAAGTGCATCTTCTATGAAAAGGATGGTCCCATCGAGGAAAGCTTTTTCGTGGACGACGAAGGCCGCATTCTGACGACGCTTCAATTCAAGAAAGCCAAAGTAGCCGACAGAATCTTCACAACCAGAAGAGAAGCAAAACTTGCTTTCAGAAGCCAGTTCGGTTCGGTGAATGAAAATTATTTCTCATTGTTGCCGAAGGCATTGGCTTTCAAGCCGATTCCCGACGTGAAGGATTTCATCTATCATTATATGTTGGAAGAAAAAGTTTTGGATGTCGAACCGATCCGGGAGTCCATTCAATCATATCGCGATCTGGAAGCCACGCTTAAAATAATCAAACAGAAGATCACGTCGCTACAGGAGATCAAGGATCTTTACGACGATATCCAAAAGAACAAAGAACAAAAAACCTTCTACGAATATTTTCTGAAACTGATCGACATCGAAGCGACGAAAGACGATATCGACAAAAAACAGAAAACCCAGGAAAAAATCACCGTTGCCAGGGATAAAAACCGCAAACTGATTGATGAGATCGACCACCAGCTGGAACTCCTGGACGACCGCAGCAAGGAAATCTATTCAATGCTGCAATCCGATTCGAGCTTTCAGGCTGGCGAGATCTACGACAAGGAAATCCAGTCTGTGTCTCGTCAAATAGAAGAAAAGGAAGAGATCAACACCTATTTCAAACGCAAATCCGACAAGCTGAAAGCCCTGATTAAGGAGTTAAAGACCGAATACAAAAAACCGGTCTACGACGAACTCGCGAAAATCGACCTCTTCAACCTGCAAAAAGACGGGATTGACAAAACCAAACTGGCGCTTTTGGACATCGATAAACGCGTAAAGGAAATCGCCGAGGAAAACCAGAGAGAATCCGGCAGCCTCGAAAGAAATCGTCAGGACATGGTAGGTGAGATTAACGAGATCTACCAGACCCTGAAAGAACTCGATTCCCACCAACTTCGTTACAACCCGATGGTAAGAAGATTGCAAAAAGCGATCGAAGAAGGCGTCAAGGAACGTTTGGGAGTGGATGTAAGCGTCCATATTCTGGCTGAATTACTGGAAGTCAGCGACCGTTCGTGGCACGACACTGTCGAAGATTATCTCGGAATGCAAAGATTCAATTTGATTGTGGAACCCCGTTATTTCGACGATGCCCTCCAAATCTATAACAAAGTCAAAGAAGACATCAATATTTACGGCATCGGTCTCGTCAACACGAAGAAAATCCAGAATTTCACTTCCTGTCAAGCCGGATCGCTGGCCTCGATCATCGATTCCGAGAATGTCGATGCCAAACATTACATCAACATGATTTGCGGAAATCTGATCATGGTCCAGGATGTCACCGATCTGGAGAAATATCCCCAGGCCATTACGAAATCCGGCATGGTATACCGGTCCTATACCGTCAGAAGTCTGAATAGAAACACCGAAAAGCCGTTTATCGGCAAACGCGCCTATGAAGAGCAGTTGGAAAAATGGCGCCACCTTGCCAAAACGAAAAAGGACGAGTATCAGACGCTTGTCGATCGGATCAACACCCTGCAGGAAGAAAACAATGCCATCCAGGCCTTGAATCTTCTGGAAAATCTTAAACTGATCGAGGCTTCGGCATCCTTACCGGAACTGAAGACTAGAAAAAAAGAGTTGCTTGAGAAGAAGCAGAATCTTCCGAAGGAAAACCTGAATCAGATCCGTATGGAATACGAGGGCATCAAGGAAGAAATGCGCGGCTTCCAAAATCAACGCCGGCATGCTTATGAAGAAAACGGAAAACTGTCTTCCGATGATCTCAAGTGCCAGGACGAGATCCTCGCCTTGGAAACCAAAATCAACACCCTAAGAAAAGAATTGGAGTCATCGGCCGAAGGCAACCTTACCTTAGAAAGCGATGCCACCAAGCTTTACAACCAGGAGATCAGGAACGCTTCCGATCAGAAGAAAGTCCGCGATGAATACCAGAAGCGGATCGAAACCGAACTCGGAAATCTGTCCAATCTCGAGGATTCGCTCAAATCTAAACAGTTCAAATACGTCAACACCTACAATCTATCCTATCAATACGGCCTCGAATACATGGACCTTTACTTAAACGAATACAACAAACTGGTCAAGTCCGAGCTGATCAAATACGAAGCCAAAGTCAGAGAAGCGAGAGAATCTGCCGAGAAACTCTTCAAAGAGGACTTCCTGGCGAAACTCAGAAGTTACATCGTCGCCGCGCAGGAGGAGATCCGCAAGATCAACGAAACTCTCGCAACCATCCATTTCGGTGACGATACCTACGAGTTCATCTTCCCGAAATCTCATGAATATGGCGACTATTACGACATGGTGTTGTCAGACGAGTCCCTGAAGAGCGGTTCCGAAATCTTCAATTACGAGTTTGAAATGAAATATCAGCGCCAACTGGAGGAACTATTCGTCAACCTGGCCCAGGAAGGCCTGAATGACAACGGCGCTGTGAACAAGTTCACCGACTACCGGACCTACATGGATTACGACATCAAGATCAAGAACGTCTCCGGCGACGTCATCCTTTATTCCAAGGTTTTCAAGGAAAAATCCGGCGGCGAGACCCAGGTTCCGTTCTATGTCGCGACCCTTGCCTCGTTTGTCAGACTCTTCCAACAGGCTCAACGCGGAAACGTCCACGATGTCATCGGACTCATCATCTTCGACGAAGTCTTCGACAAGATGGATACATCCAGAATCAAGTCGATGATGGAATTCATCAAGCGTTTGCCGGTCCAGATCATCCTCGCAACCCCGCCGCAGAAGATGGAAGTCTTGAGCAAGTTCACCGACACGACTGTGGTGACCCTAAGGGACGGACGGGCTGCCAGAGCTTACGAAGTCGTCCAGAAAGATATGTGATAAATGAAATGGCTCCTTTGCGGGAGCCGTTTTTTTATAAAACAGAAACAAAAGACGGTTTTGCCTTTCATGGTATGACGCGATATGATAAAATAACGATATGGCGTTTCAAACCAACAAGACCTTAGAGGAAGGAATACCGTATATGGCCGAAGGAACGATTTATCCGATACTTTTGTTACATGGAATGGGATTTCGGGATTTCCGTAGAATCAATTACTGGGGCAGGATTCCCGGTGTTTTGGGAGTATACGGGGCCAAAGTTTTCTATGGAAACCAGGACGCCAACGGTTCGGTCGAGACCAACGCCCTTCAAATTGAAATGAGACTTAAAGAAATTTTAAGGGAAACGGGTGCCGCTAAAGTCAACATCATCGCCCATTCGAAAGGCGGGATCGAAGCCCGTTATCTCATATCGACGTTGAAACATGCGGACGAGGTCGCGTCCCTGACGACAATATCGACGCCCCACAATGGGTCTGTGACCGTCGACCATCTATTGAAATTCCCGAAATTTCTTGTCAAGTTCGGTTGTTTTCTCACCGATATTTTCTTTCGTATCCTCGGCGACAAAAACCCGAAAACGTACAGTTCCGTCTGTTCTTTGACCACAAAAGTGGCCAACCAGTTCAACCTGGATAATCCGGACTCCGACAAGGTTTACTATCAAAGTTACGCCTTTGTCATGAAAAACATATTTTCGGACGGTTTTTTCTGGTTATCTTGGTTGCTTGTCCGCCACTATGAAGGAGAAAGCGACGGCTTGTTGTCGCCTCGTGCGGTCAAGTGGGGGAATTTCCGAGGCATCTATAAAAGCAACGGAAGAAGAGGAATCTCCCATTGTGACGAAGTCGATTTGAGAAGACGCCGGTTTACCAAAAAGACCGGTGACGGTATTTCCGACATCACCGAAATTTATCTGAAAATATATGAAGATCTATGCAATATGGGATTCTGAAATGACAGAAGTCGCAGTCTGGTGCGGCTTTTTGTTATCAAAAAAATGATTTTATGTTATCATTGAAGCGGTGAAAA
>ERZ795057.1172-NODE-1172-length-23656-cov-10.315665_pt1 | contig 23656 bp, 26 predicted proteins | sample MGYA00375141_ERZ795057 | MGnify/ENA primary metagenome ERZ795057 (study PRJEB30186, sample SAMN05720163) | activated sludge metagenome | isolation source: Anaerobic digester | place: Hong Kong | collected 2015-01-26 ... | reverse complement strand
ATAGTGAACGGATATCACCGTTTTGGGTGGGTGGATATAGTCCGTTTTTTACAATAAGAAATCCCTCATCTTAGCAAGTCAGCTTGCTGTAGCCGACTGGTACTCAATCTTCAGCAGCGAAATGCTTGCAGAAGCCTGTCTGGACAGGGTTGTCCACAAATCCATACGAATCGAACTAAAAGGAAACAGCTTACGTAAAAAATATTGATATATCTTTGTGTCAACAAACACTAAAATCTCTAACAAGGTGGCCGAGTATCACCGGAATGAGTGGCCGACTATCGGCCGGAATATGTACATCGGACCAGACCCCGAAACGCAGGCCTGGGAGACCGAGGAAGGAGAGGCCGGTGGATACGACCCCGAAACGCAGACCTGGACGGCCAAAGAAAGAAAAACCTATCGAAGCTGGAGTCCAGAAGCGGGGGCGTGGAAGACCAAGAAAGGATACAGTACAATAAGACCGGATAGCGCACCTATCCAATCATCGAGACAGGAGGACCTTGCATTGCTTGCAGGCCTCCTGTCTGTCGTTATAGAAAAGTTGGATCAGATATCTGCAAAGATGGATGCAACGACGCCAACATCGCGCAATAATGTTAAAGCCACAAAAGACTTTATCTCCTACATCAAACACAAGGAGAGCATTGCTGAGATCCTGAGACTGCTGCACAGCTGGATTGATAACAAAGAAAAGGTCAAAGCTCTGGTATATCTCAAAGCTGCAATCGATGCAAGCAGAACACTTAGCCTGCTCTGTCAAGCTATCTAAAAGTGCATTATCAATCCGAACCTGCATATACTAACACTGTTTATTCTTACCCCACTGAGGCCAGAAAAGATAACTACAGAACTGCCAAATGCCTCTGAAAAAACCTTTCACCGACATAACTCCAAACTATCTTACAATCGCCTCCTTAATACACTCCACAATATAGTGCACATCCTCATCTGTCACATAAGGGCCAGCCGGAAGACAGAAACCAACCTTAAAAATTTCCTCTGAAACTCCATTCAGATACGCAGGAGCACTTGCATACACAGGCTGCTTGTGCATCGGCTTCCACACCGGACGACACTCCACCTTCTTCTCTAACATGAACACGCGAAGTGCCTCAACATTATCATTAGGCTGACAGTCAGTAACAGCAGAATCAACCGCCTTGATCACACCGGCAGCACCACCGACAGCAGTCTTGATAACCTCCTTATAAGCATTCTCCTGACCGACAATCTTTACAGACGGAGCCAAAGTAGCAGCACAAAGCCAGAAATTTGAATCATAACGACTATCAGCAGGATGGTCATGGAGAGTCACTTCTGGTACATCAGCCAACAACTCTCGATACAACTGCTGAACATGTCTATGGTGAGCAATATGATCCTCCAGAACAGTCATCTGACCACGGCCGATTCCCGCACACACATTACTCATACGATAGTTATATCCGATGGCTGTATGCTCATAATAAGGATATGCGTCACGTGCCTGAGTAGCATACCACATAATAGTATTTGCATCATCGGCATTGCGGCAAATAAGCGCACCACCACCAGAAGTTGTAATCATCTTATTACCATTAAATGAAAGCACACCGAAACGACCGAAAGTACCAAGCACCTGACCATTGAAGCGAGAGCCCATACCCTCAGCAGCATCCTCAATCACAGGAATGCCATACTTTTCAGCCACGGCCATGATACGTTCACAATCGTATGGCATACCATAAAGAGCCACAGGAACAATCGCCTTTGGATACTTTCCGGTCTTCTCCTTACGGTCAAGAATAGCCTTCTCAAGAAGCTCCGGATCCATATTCCATGTATCACGTTCAGAATCAACGAACACCGGAGTAGCACCAAGATATGTAATAGGATGCGAAGACGCACAGAAAGTAAAGCTCTGCACGCAAACCTCATCACCGGCCTGAACACCACAAGCAATCAAAGCCAAGTGAACCGCAGCTGTACCAGCTGAAAGGCAAACCACCTTACGGTCCAACATCGTTCCATCGCTATTACGATTTGAAAAATCGGCCAGACTCTGCTCAAACGCATTCACATTCGGTCCCATCGGTACAACCCAATTGGTATCAAACGCTTCCTTTACATATTTTTGTTCAATACCCTCCTCGCTCATATGTGCAAGGCACAGGTAAATTGTTTTTCTTTCGGACATAATAATATTAATTCGAGGTTATTACTATTCTTTATCGCGAGTTATTTTGTGTTTTATTTTTACAATAGCAAAGTTGAATTCAATCTCTGTTTCTGTATTAGTTGTGGACAAATTACTGCCGACAATATCAGCTAGAATCTCACCAGTCTTTTGTAAGAGACCCTTCTGCTGCTCGCAGCCGTCTTCAACGGACTGAAGTGACTCCATAGTGCGAGACAATTGACGTGTCATTGCAAAGGTTTCAATGATGGCTATAGTGGCCGCGACTGCTCTGGAAGATTTTAGGATAGTAGCCAACATGTAAAGGCCTTTTTCTGAAAAAGCTTTGATGTTGTATTTAGAATGTCGTCCTTTCCCCCCCTTTTTGTTCTAAGGTCAATATTTTTGATCTTAAAACAGAAGACTCATCTTCATTTAATTCAATTATATAATCTTTGGGAAATTTATGAGGATTGTTCCGTACTGCTTGATTTACAATTCTAGTCTCCACCCCATATAGCATCGCCACATCCCTGTCCAGCAAAACATCCATCCCCCTTATATTCAACATCAACTTCTCCACTTCACCTGTAGATATCAATGCCTGCTTCTCTTCATTGCTCATATCCTTTACCTCCTATTTATTTGAATATATTGTTTTAGTACATACAAGCGCATATGCACCATCACCGCAAATATATTCAAATTCAAGGAGCATCAACAGATTCCAATCACCGCCTCCCTCAACTTTTTCTTTTTTTTATTCTTTTTTCCGTTTTTATAATTTCTCTATCGTATTACTAGTTCAATATCATTATTTTGAATAAGACATCTGACTACGGATCAGAAGCTTTCTAGTTAAAGATAGGTTATATAAGCTCTCCAGCATACTCAATATTCTTACCAAGCACAGTTGCGAATATCATCTGGATATCCTTAATAAAGCTATAATTTCTATAATAATAGCAATTTAAACGAACTTTATCAGGGTAGATGACATTATCGTTATACCAAACTGCAATCTCCTGATCAGTCATAGACGAGAAATCTGGCAATTCAGCAAACTTAACCACTTGCTCATTTTTACCAGCTTTAATCTGCTCAACAAACTCCGCAATCATCTCATCCTCCACGCGATACTTCAAAGTAGCAGGACCAGTAATACCCGGACGAAGTTTCAATACGTCACGATCATCCCCCTCTAACTTATCAGCGTAACCAGGAACATCCGGACGTGGTCCTACGAAACTCATATTACCAATCAGCACATCCCACAATCCAGGTAATTCATCAATCTTGTAATGACGAAGTTTTGCACCCAATGGGGTGATACGGTTGTCACCGGCTACTGATATTGTAGAACCCGAATGCTTTACTGTCATAGTACGGAACTTATGGCAAGTAAAAAGTTTACCATCCTTACCCACGCGCATCTGACAGAAGAATGCTGGTCCACCTGGCATCATTATCTTTATCAAGATAGCCACCAACGGGAACACCCACCATATCAGCAGCAAACCACACAAGGCTACCACTCTATCGAAAATCCATTTGAGAATCATACAGTATATTTCTTTATCTTAAAACTCTATAAGCAAATTTCAGTAACCAAGATGGAGAAATCATAAGCAAGTACATGGCATAAGCATACACATCAGCTATGAACCCAAACTTCAAATCCCTGTTAATCATTTTTCTCAGTTGCAACTGACTCTCGGCAAAGGCCTTCCCATTTCGCCTCTGAGTAAACATTGCATCCGTCATTCTGAAATGAAGCAATACATCAGGTAGATTAGCTATCACACAGCCATGCTTGTACCCCTCGTGCCAAAGACGCGTATCTTCGTTTCTAATGAAATCAGTAGGATACTCCCATCCTGCTTTCTCAAAGAAACTACGACGGAACATCACAGTTGGGTGAGCGACAGGATTTCGTTTGGCAAAGAAGGCACGACACTCTTCAGAACAACATGGATATTTGGTAACCTTACCTCTATCCTTGCCTTCCTCATCAATCTCGTTTATTGCACTCCCAACCATATCCACATCAAGGTGAAATTTCAAGTATTCGATCTGTTTCTCAAAGCGTTCATGCAAGGAGATGTCGTCAGCATCCATGCGAGCTATATACTCATAATCCTGTGACGCCAGCATAGCTAGCAGGTCATTGAGAGAATGTGCCAAGCCCATGTTTTCTGCCCGTCTCATAATTTTTATACGCGCATCGGGCAAACTTGAGAGAAACTCATCCACCTGAGCTTGTATAGGTCCATCATATTGAATATAAAAATCAAAATTAGTATATGTTTGACCAAGGATACTCTCCACAGCCAACCTTACATATTGTATCACATCATTTATGTAGAGTGACATGATTACCGCAATCTTTTGATTATTCATTACTCTTTCTTTAATATATTAACTCTTTCCAATTTATAATCATATGAATGCGCACCCTCCTTACGAAAGTCGTCTTGATAACGCTGCAGCACAGTCTTAAACACTTCTTCATACTGTGGTATAAAAAGATCGGTCTTCTTTTCCAACTCAGCTATTATAGCCTGTGCCATAGGGGCAGTAACAGATATATCTGTCTTTCCATTAGTAAAACTTGTTCCTTTCAACGAACCAGGACTAACGTTCAATATTTGATTAGAACTACCAGATTTAAGAAGTTCTACATTTACACTCTCTATGAATACCTTCAGAGCAGCTTTAGTAGCAGCATAAATACTGAAGAATGGTGAAGACATAAATCCTGCAATACTTACCATTACTCCACAATAAAAGTCTTGTTGAGATTCAAGTTTATGATAGAATCTCTTGATGATTCGCATCACTGGAATCGTATTGACATTAAAACTCTGAGGAATCATGCTCTCATCCACATCCTTGAACAATGCCAAACGGCCGAAACCAGCTGTAACCATCAAGGTATCCACATCTTGAAACCTGTCAAAGATGGAGTAGTCCTCTTGTGTTAAATCAAACTGATAAACCTCAAACTTTTCATTGGCATACTCGTCAGAAAGGGAGGCTTTATCCACGATATAGACTTTATCAACATCGTCTCTATTTGCCAATTCGGTAGCTATACTCAAACCGATGCCATTAGCTCCTCCTACCACTAACGCCTTTCTCATATCTCCATAAAGTTTTTACGATTAGTAAACTGTTCCATCACCTCTGCCATACAAATCGACTCTCGTCTTCTGAGGCGAGATGTAGAGAAACGCATGTTCAAGATACAAGAAATGAATTCCTGAATCTCATACCTCAAGCCCGCACCATCCCACTTGTAGAAATACTTCTGATTCTTATTCTGATCTTCGTAACGAAGTTCAAAGTAATCCGTCTTCCACCAAGGAGCCGGAACGTATGCATACCCCTTTGTGCCTGAAATCACGAGGTTACCTTCTGTCTTAACACCTAACCCTACTTTGAAAGAACATACAGCATGAGGATAACGCATCACACCCTTGGTATACATATCTACTCCATCCTTCATACGAGAATAAATATTCAAGTTCTCGTATTGGCATCCGAGAAGACGAATAATAGGAAGCAATGGATAACTGCCTAACTCATATAGAGAACCACCCGCTTGTGCAGGGTCGAACTCACGAAGTGTTTTTTTGTCAGTCCAAAGTTTTGACAATGAAGCTTCAATATCAACCACCTCACCAATCACACCCGACTTAATCATTACCATCAAATGATTAAAGGCAGGGCAATGGGCAGTCTTATTGGCCTCCATCAAGATTACGCCTTTCTCCTCGGCCAATTCAAAAAGTTCTTTTGCCTCTCCACCTTTCAGAACCATAGGTGTCTCGCATAATACATGCTTATCCGCGAGGATTGAATCCTTTATATACTGGTAGTGGGACAAATGAGGCGTAGCAATATATACTGCATCTACGGCTTTATATAATTCTTCTAATGAAGAACATATCTTCGCTTCTTCTATATTTGCAGCCAATTCCTCAGATGCATTATTGTCAATGTCATAAGTCGCGACAATCTTCAATCCATTCACAACATCCGCTTCAGAAGGGAAACGTCTTGCCACACGTCCGCAACCAATAATACCAACGCGTACTTCTGTTGTTGCCTCTGCCCGAAGCATAGTAGAACTGATTCCCTCTGTCCTTGGGAGATAAACAACCTTTGTAAACTCGTTAAGATAATCAAACTTACCCTCCCAATCAGATCCTATGGTAAAGATATCTACATTATACTTCTGAATATCATCAATCTTCTGCCCAATATAATCTTCTATTATCACTTCATCTGCATAGCCTGTAGCCTTGACCGCCTCCACTCGCTCAAGTACATTATTGCGAACATTAAGTTTTCCCCTACCACGATCAAAAGAGTCGCTAGTAACGCCAACAATAAGGTAGTCACCTAGTTCTTTTGCTCTACGAAGAAGATTAATATGGCCTTGATGTAAAAGGTCGTACGTGCCATAAGTTATTACTTTTGTCATAATTAAAATTACAATTATATTCGTCTACAATTCTTGCAAGTTAATTTTAAGGCTTTTCTTTTAATTCACCCAACATAAGTTAACCTTCAGACATTCCCACATTATTCCAAGTAAACTCATACATTAAATTACCTACTCTGATTTAGGGCTAATCCTCTAATTATAGTCACCGCCATTATCCCATCTCTAATAAAGTCAATCTACTCGCAAAAGATTAGCGAACATAAGATAGTTTAACAAACTCCAGTTTTACTAGATTGTATTTTACACTATTTTCGTGAGTATAGATATTAAATAAATTATTATTGAAAAACACTGAAGAAAGTATAATTTACCATACATTCTAGGAGCCATTCTCTTCTATAGGGGTAGGAAAAAAAACAATCTAGACGATAACATTTTATAATATAAATTTGGGCCTAATAACAGATAAACGACCGAAAGAAACTTTCTTCTAAATGTTGGAAACGAAAGTAGCTTCTTTGATATTATACTGATTTCATAGTGGTTATGTAAATAATCATATATATTTTTATTCTTTTCTCTTCCTAAATGATAAAGAAGAGATTGTATTGTAGGATATAGGTCTATATTAGCATCATTAGTAAACTTATTTTTTACCAAAATTTCACCTATCCTTTTAGACGCTTCCAAACCTGTAAGTGATTTAAGGGTTGTCACATGCATAGCAGATGTTTCATTAACTCTGTAGAAATAACATTTCTTATTTGAATAAGTTACATTATCCTCATGCATTAAATATTTTACATAAAATTCTGTGTCCTCATTTCGAACACAACCGAGTGTGAAATTCAAATGTTGCATTTGTATGATGCTATTTTTAAATAGCATCATACAAATGTTAGGATGCTCAATAGACTCATTGAAGATACTAGTTACGAAATCTCGGGCAGAGAATTTTATATACTTCTCATCATTAGCCCCCAAATCCTTTATATCTCGTGTATATCCACAGACAGCAAAAGAACCATCTTCTGCAAAACTCAATAAAGTGGACAAATAATCAGAACTAACAACATCGTCAGAATCCACAAAACAAACAAATTTACCTCTTGCCACTGATAGTGCTCTATTTCTAGCAGAGCTTACCCCGGCATTATTCTGATTTATTAGAATAAACCTTTTGTCGCGCTTTGCATAATTTTCACAGATATTAGGGCTATTATCATTAGAACCATCATTAACACATAGCACTTCAAAATCTTTATAATCTTGATTTTCAATAGACCTTAAACATTCATCGAGATAATTCTCTGCATTATAAATGGGTAATATTATAGAAATCATACTCTATCTTATTTTTATAACTTTCTTTTGATGCAATAAATATTGCAATCAAAAATACTGACGAACTATAAATACCGCTTGCAAACATCTGCGCAAACATTGTCAACAATAATGTTCGCCCTAGTGGGGATGTTTTCTTGAATATATCATACATCTGTTTTAAAAACAAGTATAATCCGATAGCTCCTGAGCCAAATAATATATATTGAATTGAGTTTAAATAATCTGGAATTATATCAACTAAACTCAAATATTGTGTGGGATGTGTCTTAATATAAGACTCTAATGAGCCTAATCCATTTCCAGTTATCTTTATTAAATAATCTTGTTCTAAATATGGGATATAACCTCTCAACACTCTTATATATGATGAATATCCATTAACAGAGCCATTAACACCATCTCCTGATATTTCTGTTATTCTTGATGTTAATGATGTAGCAAATTCGGTTACCAAGATAGTTGGTAAAAATAGAACTAATATTATAATTAAGACACATGATAAAATCTTATGATTTCCCTTCTTTAATGAAGCGATAAGCCACATACCCCATATAATTAATACTGAAATAGCACCCAATGCTGATGTTGAGAGAAATATACATATTGTAATCAATACTCCAAGTAAAAAGTCTTTCTTATTACGAGCATGAAATAAATATAAGCACAATGGTATGCATAAAAATTCTGAAAAATGCGCTGGTTCTTCGAAAAAAGAAGACATGCGATCTCTCCCCATCTGAAGGGCAACAAAAGAAGCAGAATCTTCACCATTACTCAATGGTAAAAAAGGTATAATACCTGATACGGTTGAGGAAGTCGTTATATAAACAAAATATTGAAATACAAAAAATGCGACACAAATTATGCTTATCTTTTTAAGATAATACTCTACCTTCTCAAGATTACCAATAACACAGGCTGTTGATATTAAAAATACTATTAAAAAGAAAGATACAAAATGAAACAAAAATGTCACAAATGGGTATTCATCATGCAAGAATACCATTAATAAAGAAATTACAGTCGAATATACTATAAAACCTTTAAACAATAGAGAAATCTTCCTTTTAAAGTTGGCAATTATTAAGAATGAAAAAACAAGTAAAATAAATTCCCCTATGGATATACTCGGTATAAATGTCGCATAAATCGCTAACAATGGATATAAAGCAATTGCTAAACTTCCATATTTCTTTAAATTTCTCATTTATTCCAATAAGCCTTATAAAAATGATGCGAACAACGTTGTTCTATTGGAGGAAGTTTCATATAATCGCCATAATATGTAGTCAAATATTCATGATAGCACTTAGGGGCATAGAAATATCGACCTTCAAACTCTACTAAAACTAACTTTTCAAAATATTTTTTTTTCATAATTTTATAGAGTTGTGCATCATATAAATGCACTACATATTCAGACTGATTATAATCATAATACTTCATCAAAGCACAGATTTTATTGATAACGTATCGATACGGAATAACAATTAGGACACTCTGCAAAATTGCCAAGACTAAATTTTTATACCAGACTCTTTTATGTTTTGTCGTCATTTTTTTAATAACTGATATATTCGTCCATTTCATCACATGTTTCACATGCTTCTTTGCAATATTAAGATTGTCTGATAAACCATCAAATGGGAAAATATCAATATTAACACCTAAGCAAGAATAATCTTGAGACGACTCTTCTATATAAGTTGTCCTTTTATCGTATACCTTACAAAAGGCTATTAAGTCTCTTCTTTTACTATTATAATGAAATGTTTCTAAAAAAGGGTGTTGAAAATTTTTAATAAAAAATTCATACTCCGGTCGTGGCATTAATATATCAATGTCATCATCCCATGGAATATATCCTTTATGTCTAATAGCTCCAATAAGAGTACCAAATGCAAGAAAATACTTTATCTTATTTCTCTCACAAAAGTCATGTACTTCGCAAAGAATAGACAATTGAATTTGCTTTAATTCTTCTGTATTTATTTCTTTCATGCTTGTTTTAAGTCAAAATTATGAATTTGATCCGTAAGTAATTTTTCTGCTTCCTGAATGTTGCTAATTCCTCTATGAACTTTCTTTCCATCATATTTATTTAATATGAAATAAATGAGAACATTCCAACAACCTCTTAAAAAACGTTTTAATTGACTAGTTCTAGATGATTTCAATAGTTTAGCTGGATTATTTGATAATACTAATGCCATATCAGTCTTATCTGGGTTTGCTACTATAAATTTATCTAAAATTCTCTCATAATCAATGATATCCAAATACTCCGACGCATTATAAGCTTGTAATGCTGTTATAGCGGATGCAGGCCAAATTGTTGTAGGAGACCAGACCTTTGGAATTTTGGGATTCCAATTATCAATATAATCTTTAGATATGAATGGCTGTTCTTCCAAAGGGCCACACTGACGTTTGTAACGACTTGCATTTCCACCTAGATGTCCAGAGTGGCCTCCTATTATGATAGGAGCATCAACAAATGCGTAAAAATCATCTTCAAGCGCAAGACATACTGCATTTGCCATATCCGGTGAAGGTCCAGGAAAATAAGTTCCACATTTTTTATAAATGCCCTCAAGAGTAGTTCGTTTAGTTATACCATTGTATGTCTTTGGCATATAGTCAAGTGTTGATATTCCTGTTTTTAGTAATGTTTTTAAACAGTCCTTTGCATCAACAATTTTATAAGTCATACTAAAATCATTAAAAATAGCTGTCCCTGATACTTTATAGTAACTAGTCGATATATAAGACGGCCATTTTAGAATAGCTGCTACTGATTTCAATGTTGTAATATTGTTTCCCTTCATCCATTTTACAGCATCAACAATATATCTTGTCACACCATCATCATCTCCTATAAAGCAAACATATTCTCCTGTCGAATTTAGAATAGCTTTGGTAGAATTATCTGAAATAGAAATCTGTTCTGGTATATGAAAATACTTCAGATGTTCATACTGATGGTTTTTCAGATATTCTAAAAAAAGAGAATTATCAGCTGTATTATCTTGAATTATAAGCTCAATATCTTCAAAATTGAAACTCTTGATCAACTCTATAAGTTGAAAAAGATATGGATATCTATCTTTAGTCGGTACTACAATACTTAATAAATACGACATAATCTTATTTTTTATTAATAATTTTTTTTATCGCTCCCACAATATCAAGATTCATATATCTTGTAACAACAATATATGAAAAAATTAAAGAACTTATAAACAATAAAAATGATAATAAATAGTATATATAACCTTTTGTTAAATTCTGAATGATCGATGCACTCAATGCAAAACTAGCAACCACTAAAGCAATCTTTAAAAATGCAGAATTAAACTTTATTCCATATAAGCAATAAACAGTAGTACACATTATAGTCATGTGTAGAATACCCAATATTAGATAAGAAACACCTAAACCTTCAAGACCAATTAGACTATACAAAGAAAGACAAAGTATTAGTTGTACCAATCTAAATATAACAGAAATAGTTAAAAATATTCGAGTCTGAAACTTTGCTACTAAAATCATATCGACCTGATTAGAGCATACTGTTATTAATGTCCAGTATATACTCCATTTGATAACATTTATTGCTGGTAAGAAATCTACAGTATATAAAGTTTCTATAAAGAGAGGGAGAAGAGTCATAAAAAGCACAAACATAGGACTACATAATAATAGGCTAACTATAGATTGCCTATTTAACTCTTCTTGTAATAAGTCATTGTCATGATTAACCGCTGCTATTCTAGGATAATAATCAGTCATCAATGCAGATACAATAACTCCAAAATAGCCCGAAGTTATTGTATTCGCTGCACTAAAATATCCAACATCATCCAATCCACCTTTTGACCGTATGAAAGCATTTATTATAAATGCAACTATAGTTTGAAGAAATGTAACTATCATCAAAGCAATACCCATTTTAACCATAGGTTTAGCTTCCTTTACTATCTCTTTTCGTGTAAGTGAGGTATGCTTGTACTCAATTTTTTTTACATAATGATCTGAGACTAAGACAGCAATAATCGATGCAATAAGGAGTTCCGGTACAATTCCATTCTTTCCAAAGAAGTAATATAAAGGAATTGCAATAAACAAGCCAATTATAGAGCCAATAATACTAGCATATGCCAATGATTTCAGTTGACGCATACCTTTCAATATTGCTTGCTTACACTCATTTATAATATTAAACGCAACTACAAATGACAATATACAATAACCAATATTATATGTGTTGTTACCAAAAGTCCATTCACTTAACCAATGAGAAAGACCAAGCGTTATAAAACAACCTAGTAAACCTGTATAAAGAATAACTTTATTAGTGACGGAAATTATTTTTGAAAACCGATAAAAGTTTCCTGAGGCATTGGCTTCAGAAATATCCCTAACTGCACTTTGATTTACTCCTAGACCTGCTCCTGTTTGAATCATCTGTATCGTAGTATTGAATATTCCGAGAATACCTATACCCTCTGCACCAATCAAGACTGCAGCTATCTTATTTTTTATTATAGAAATTATTGCACGAAATACTTGAACGAACCCAAACAGGAAGGTAGTCTTAAATATATTTCCGTAAGATGTATTATTTTCTGCCATACAAGAGAATTTCTATTTCACCCAACCCGTCTACAATATATGTTGGATTCATTTCAGACAACAGCTGTCTATTTCTAATTCCAGTAGTAGCTGCAACAGATTTGATTCCTAATGTGTTAGCAGGAAGAATATCATTTTCTGTATCACCTACCATCAGATAAATATTAGGGATCAATTGCAATTGCTCTCCTTTGTTTCCGCTTACAATGTGACAATGGTACCTATCAAGGCCTAATGACCTCAACTGAGATTCTGTATTTGATTTATTGTGACGGATGGTTAAGATATGTATATCAAAGTCCTTGGATAATTTATCCAATACACTTATAGAATCCGGGAATAGTTCGTCTATAGAAAGATACTCCATGGATTCCATTAAGGTCTTACGTTCTACCAAGAACACATCTATTTGCTCATCAGATGTTATGTGCGAATCTGCCAAAACCTGATGAATATCTGTTTTCGCTTGTCTTAAAGGCCAATAAACCGGATATGATAAAGGTGTGCCTCCAAGTTTATTTACCAAATCTGCATATATTTGGTAGTCACGCTTAGAGACATCTATCAATGTTCCATCTAAATCAAAAGCTATAGATTTTCTCATAAATTAATAATAGTAACCGGTATAGTATCGTTTCATCTGCATTCCCCACTGAGGGTCATTCACTTGATAGTCTTCTCCTACTGTCTCTTTTATCCACATCAGAGGCATATTTACACCACTATTAATTGAAAGGTCTATACCGCTTCCTGGTCTCGGATTTATTTCTATAAAATTATAATTCTCACCATCTGTAATACACTGGATGCAACTCATACCCACAAGTCCCACACTCTTAGACAGTTTTTTACAAAGATTAATCAGTTTATCTTCTTTTACAATCTGAGCATGGTGTACCATCCCACCAACAACATGAATACGCTTACGGGGAACTGCTGAAAGCATGTTTGATTCTTCATCACAGAACACATCTACTGTATATTCTACACCCTCCACAAAGCGGGTCATGATACCGTTGTCGTAATGCTCTTGTGGTATATCTGCCATATCCTCCTCAGACTTAACGATGTGAACAAACTTTCTATTACTACCCATTGCTTCTTTTCTCAGTACATAAGGGAAATCATATTTGTCTGTTACCTCTATAGGTGTCTGCACACCCGCCTCAATAAAGAGTTTCTCAGTTTCTTTCTTATCCAAACAAGCTAACAGATTGGGGGCATATCCATTGAAATAAGGAAAATCTTCTGTTTTTGCCTTTAACTCTGCCAATGCACGTACGTCATGATCATTGCTGGCAATGATGTGGGTAATATGATGTTCACGAACTATAGACAGAATTGCATCCGGATATTCTGGTGACGCGCATCTTGGCACTTCGAAAGACGGGCACCACTGGTTGGACGGATTCTCTGCTTCAAAATCGCAACCATAAACTGTTACGTTATCTTTTCCTATCAAAGACTTAATGACATTGATTCCCGTAACATTACCGGAACCAGCCACTAATACATTCACTTTCTGAATCATAATTGATGTAACTTTTAGCAGCCACATCAATCATGATTCAGTTAGAAGTTGCGGTCATTATATACTATGGTACAATCAGTATCAAGATTAAGAACCATGGTATTAATACCCTCTCCCAAATGATTCAATGTGACTTGCTCGGATTTGATTAATTTCCAGTTATACTTATCATAAAATCCCACAAGTTTATCTCTACAGAATAAAACACCAGGGATATTAAGTTCTTCAATTAACCTATTTGCATTGATTATCAGTGTTTTACCCCCCCCCCTTACGAGAAGAACAAACATTTCCTATGCCTGCACACAAGGTTAGTGTACCATTAATTGTAACATATACCATAGCAATATTCAGGTATGCCACATCGGTTCCATATTGCATTAAGAAGACATGAAGATCCTCTGGCTTGAGATTTTCTCTCATCCATTGAATCTGGCTTTCCTTAGGATAAGGCCATGCAACTGATTTCAGAGAAATAGCACGATCCAAATCCAAAGGAGTCGCCTCACTATGCTTGACAGTATAAAGACTATACATACTGCTACTACTTTTCGAACCACCATCCACAAGGAACAGCGATAAATCTGTTATTAAACTCAGTTACTCCAGGCAATTTGCCTTGATTTCCAAAAACAGAATAATATGTATTGGGCAAATGCACACCCGAAGCATAGAATCCTTGTTCTCGGAATTTGAGCATATCTTCTATCTTATTATCGGAAAGAACACCATATACCCAATAATTAGGCTCTATCTCTGGGCGACTGTTCAATTTGAACAGGTCCAATGCTGCATCCCATACTTTGGCATTATGCTTCTGCTTCTCTAAAAGAGCGGGTAGATCTTCCATCTGTATACAACCAATATAGGAGTTCATATCGCTCATCGTTCCCCCAAAACCGGGAGTGGAAATATCGCATAATGGAGAAATCTCACCATGTTCGTCACGGAAGATATTACGTCTAATACCAAAATCGCGGGCAAGAAGAGCCTTTTCATAAAGAGATTTATCCTTGAAAACTATAGCACCACCATCAATTGTATTAGGCAAACGCACGGTCTGGAAAGAGAAAATGGTAATATCGGTCCCCAAATTACCTGCCATCTTCCCTTTATATTTAGTCCCAAACGCTTCCACACAATCATCTATAACAGGTATGCCATATTCCTTGCCTATGGCATTGATTTCATCTACATAACCAATATAGCCACAGAAATGATTATGATAAATCAACTTTGTATTAGGGGTTATCGAAGCACGAACACTTTCCGGTGAGAGTGTTCCTGTCTTCGGGTCAACGTCTGCCCACTTAACTTTCAAACCGAATGTATTAAGGGGCTGGTTGGATGCCAAACAACTCATAGGAGATGATATTACCTCATCACCCGGCTTCAACTCAAGTGCTGTTAAAGCGATCTGAATAGCCATTGCAAAAGAGTTAGTAGTCATCAGATTTTCAACACCTACATAACTCCTAAGCTTTGACTCAAATTCTCTCCCCCATTTACCATAAGCCAATGCTCCAGAGTGAAGAATATTCTCCAACTCCGGAAGTGCTGACGGCATATAAGGTTTATATAATGAAATCATTTATTATCCTATTATTTTAATGATTCGTTGTTCAAGATATGTGTGCCATACATAGGCAGAAAATATGGTCAATGGCAATGCGATTACTGCAACAAGCCAAGGTGTCTTTACTATCTTAAGAGACAATTCCACAAAAGGCATGTGGAAGAGGTAAAGAGCATATGACCAATCTCCCAATTTAACCATCCGTTTATTAGCAAGGAATGTGTTCGGTCTTGCTTCTATACAAAATCTGAACAGACCTGCTGACAAAATTCCTACGAAGAGGTATAAATTGACAGCTATAGGATCACCTACATAATTGCTTGCTTTTGCAAAGAATGTATAGGACTCTACTGCATTCAGGTTATGAACTCCTGCTACATAGACCATACATGCAATTATTCCTGTTATTCCTATTATTGTATCAGTTGCAGCATATTTCCTATCCGTCTTTCCGTTCATCATATGAAGGGCCAGAACGGAACCTATACAATAGGAATCCAACTGCCCGAATGGAAGTGTATAAGCTATAAAACTGTTGTCAAATAATACATTACATACAACTCTATATATGACAGAGAATGCAATTCCCAAGTAGCTGATTAAAAGCAACCTGTTTTTTGGAACGAACTTAATGACCAATACCCATAGGATAAAGAGATAGACATCAAGCGTCATATACCATGTATGCCCAAACCCCAGCATTGGATTCCACCCAAAGAATGTCCAGTAAAAATTTTGGGCTGACAGTAAATAGGCAGGTATGCCATCGGGGATGTTTTGGTACGCAATTATACTCAATGCTATACACCCTATCATAAGTAGAATGTATGGTGAGTACAAGCGCTTTATACGATGTTTCAGTTCGCTACCAAAGTGTACATTATCATGCTTAACCAGCTTTGTGGTCAGAAAGAAGGAAGACAATACGAGAAACGCCTGTACCCCCCCCCAACCAATAGAGAACCAATCACTTCCACAGTGAAATAGAAATACTGCGAAGAAGAGCATGAAGCGGTATCCTTGTATAGAATCGTACCGTTTACCAGCCATGCTTAATGAGTTCTACGATACGTGAACGTTCCTCATCGTTTACCCACCATCCGCAAGGAATGTGGATAAAGTTATCGTACCACTGATCCATGTTAGGGAGGTCTCTACGGGACTCATTGAAAATAGAATGTGTATCGCTTCTGTGATGAAGAGGTGAAGCCATTACTCCATTTTCCTCCATCATACGAATGAAACCTTCACGGTTTTCCACTTTCATGGTGTAAAGCCAATAAGAAGTCTCGGTATTTGCATTATATTTTACAAGTTCTACTCCCGGGATGCCTGCAAGCTCTTGGTCGTATGCCTTACCATTGGCAATGTAGCGATCAACGTTCTCGTTCAGATAGTTCATCTGTACAAGACCTATAGTAGCATTAACATTGTTCATTGCATACTTATAGCCAACCTCAGTAATGTCATTCTCCATACGGCTCTTGTTCTTAGAAAGACCGAACCAACGGAGTCTCATTGCTCGTTCCATCTGCTCGTCACCCTTCATTGCTAAGAAACCGCCATCAACAGTAGTCATGTGCTTGATTGCCTGAAGTGAGAAGATAGTATAAGGAGAATTGCAGCCTATCATCTGGCCATTATACTTTGCACCCAATGCATGAGCTGCATCTTCAATGATAGGAATATTATACTCCTGAGAAATCTTGTTGAACTCATCCATATCGCATACCATACCGGCATAATGAACCAATACGATAGCTTTGGTCTTCTCTGTAATGAGAGAACGCACACTCTTAGGGTCAAGCAAGCCATTTGACGGATCCACATCTCCCCAAACCACTTTAGCACCCACCATCTTAATAGAAGTATTAGTAGGTTCTGCAGTCATAGGTGTAGAAATAATCTCATCACCGGGTTGGATACCTGCAAGAATATAAGCCAAGTGAAGTGCATCTGTTCCTGAGTGAAGTGAAATCAGATTAGGATTGCCGATATACTCACGAAACTTGTCTTCAAAATCATAGACTGGCTGGCCTGTGGCAATGTAACCACTATATAAAATTTCCTCCAAAGCTGGCATCAATGCGTCACGAGGAGGCAAATATGGTTTTACTAATGGTGTCATAATCTAAGATTAATCATAGTTAATACCGAATTCAGCAAGACGCTCACGGACATAATCAAGAGAAAGAAGGAGTTCCTTCATTTCTTCAACATTAAGCATCTTGGCATTATCAGAGTTATAGTCAGGAATATCGAAACGATGACCGAACTTGTCTGCATAAAGGCTGTAGTTCAAATCTCTGAGGTCTGCTGGTACACGATAGAAATCTCCCATATCTTCAGCCTTGGTCATTTCCTCACTCGTACAAAGAGTTTCGTACATCTTTTCGCCATGACGTGCTCCAATAATCTGAATTTCATTGTCTGCATGGAACAACTCCTTCACAGCCTGAGCAAGAGTTTCTATAGTTGCAGCAGGTGCTTTCTGTACAAAGAGGTCTCCAGGATTAGCATGACGGAATGCAAAGAGTACCAAATCTACAGCCTGATCCAAAGACATCATATAACGTGTCATTTCAGGGACTGTAATAGTCATTGGTTTTCCTGCTTTAATCTGGTCAATGAAGAGAGGAATAATTGAACCACGAGAGCACATGACGTTACCGTAACGTGTTGCGCAAATCACACCACCATATTCCTTGATTCTATGGTCACGAGATTTTGATATGGCAAGTTTTTCCATCAGAGCTTTAGTCATACCCATTGTATTAACTGGATATGCAGCCTTATCTGTTGAAAGTACCACTACTCGTGAAACCTTATTCTGAACCGCTGCTTCGAGTACATTCTCTGAACCAATCACATTGGTACGTACAGCCTGCATAGGATAGAACTCACAAGAAGGTACCTGCTTCAATGCAGCTGCTGAGAACACATAATCAACTCCTCTCATAGCATTGTTGATTGAGTTGAAATCACGCACATCACCAATGATAAAGTTCACCTTTGGATCGTTTAGCTGACGACGCATATCGTCCTGTTTTTTTTCATCACGCGAGAAGATTCTAATCTCCTTAAAATCCTCATTAATAAAACGTTTCAAGACTGCGTTGCCGAACGATCCTGTCCCTCCGGTGATTAATAATGTTTTTCCACTAAATTCAGACATAATTTATACTGTTTAATATTATTATTTCGTTATAAAAAATTCCGCATCAGTTTCAGGTATATACTTGACATACTTACTCTCAAAAATAACAGTACCTGTTTCTAAACATTCTAAGTTATGCCAAATATTACGAGGAATTTCATAAATAGGGAGCTCTTTAGCATCAGCTCTAAGTATTATACTTTCTTTCAACATTCCGGCATCATCATAAATATTGTGTTTTATACTCCCTCTTAAAACAACAATAGTAGTGCTACTTGTAGGATGCCTATGAATTTCTAATACAGTTCCTGGCTCCAATGCATTTAGCATTCTCTGACTGTTATCCTCGTCAGAATTACGTAAATCGTAACTATAGCGTAACCTAGGACTTTCCTTAGCTTTAGTTGTTAGATCCTCAAAAAGATTATTATCAATCAACATATTTATTCACTTAATCTATACAAGGTATAATAACACACTATCTACACCTATACATCTCAGAATAATATTTCTCATACTCCCCAGAAGTAATATTATCCATCCACTCCTGGTTGTCAAGATACCATCTTACTGTCTTCTCTATTCCTTCCTCAAACTGAAGACTTGGCTCCCAGCCAAGTTCCTTCTGAAGTTTGGTGCTATCTATAGCATAACGAGCATCATGACCCAGACGATCCGTCACGTAAGTGATAAGATCCAAGCTGTGTCCCTCCGGATTGCCAAGAATCTTATCAACTGTCTTGATCATCACCTTAATCAAGTCAATATTCTTCCACTCATTGAAACCACCGATGTTGTATGTTTCATTGATACGACCTTCGTGAAAAATGGTATCTATTGCCCTTGCATGATCCTCAACATACAACCAGTCACGAACATTTTCGCCTTTACCATACACTGGAAGTGGCTTTCTGTTTCTGATATTGTTAATGAACAATGGAATCAACTTTTCAGGGAACTGATAAGGTCCGTAGTTGTTTGAACAGTTAGTCACAATGGTTGGCATTCCATAGGTATCGTGATATGCTCTCACAAAGTGGTCAGATGAGGCCTTAGATGCACTGTATGGTGAATGAGGATTATACTTAGTTGTCTCATAAAAGAAATCATCACCATAAGCCTTGTGACCTTCTGATGAAGCAACGGTCTTGAAAGGTGGCTCAATACCTTCAGGTCTATTCATTGAAAGAGCACCATATACCTCGTCTGTTGAGATATGGTAGAATCGCTTTCCTTCATACTTCTCAGGTAATGACTCCCAGTACAACTTAGCAGCCTGAAGAAGTGCTAGAGTACCCATTACATTTGTCTTTGCAAAAGTGAAAGGATCCTTGATACTTCTATCCACATGTGACTCCGCAGCCAAATGAATAATACCATCAATCTTCTCATCCTGCATCAACTGATAGAAAGCCTCAAAGTCGCAGATATCCATCTTGACAAACTTGTAGTTTGGTTTATCCTCAACATCTTTGAGGTTTGCCAAGTTACCTGCATAAGTAAGCTTGTCCAAGTTGATGATATTATACTCTGGATACTTATTTACGAAAAGACGAACAACGTGACTGCCTATGAATCCTGCGCCTCCGGTTATGATTATATTGCGTTTCATTATTACATTGATTTCAAGTTAGTTATACACTTCTTAAGCGAATCAGTCCAATAAGGCACCTCAACACCAAAGACTGTCTTTATCTTGTTTTTATCCAATACTGAGTATGAGGGCCTTTTCACCGGACTTGGGAAGTCACAACTATAGCAAGGCTGAACATTGCACGCCGTAGTTCCATTGTATTCAGCAATCATCTTTGTGAAATCGAACCAGCTGCAGACTCCTTCGTTGCTGTAGTGGTACACGCCTGACTTGGCATAAGATGCCCAATCTGAGTCGGGCATGACAGCCGAAGCATAGTCATTAAGCACTACCTCTATAGCCTTTGCAAGATCTAATGCATAAGTTGGAGTACCAACCTGGTCGAAGACTACTTTTAGTTCAGGCTTAGTAGCAGTAAGATTCATCATTGTTTTACAGAAGTTCTTTCCGAACTCGCTATAAAGCCAGGCTGTACGGATAATGACATGATTACATCCTGTTGTTATGATCTTCTGTTCTCCGTGAAGTTTAGTCAAACCATATACTCCTGTTGGGGTTCCTATCTGATCTTCTTTACAAGGAGTGTTGTAAGGTTCTGCACCGAATACGTAGTCTGTAGAAATGTGTACGAGGAGTCCATTTACTTCCTTCATTGCTTTGGCAAGGTTCTCAGGAGCTGTAGCATTTAGTTTTTCTACCTGGTCGTACTTCTCCGGATCCTCTGCACCATCCACGTTGGTCCAAGCGGCGCAATTGACAATGGCGTTAACATTCTGTTCCTTTACCATTGTACTGATAGCTTCCAAATTTGTAATATCAAGAAAGGTAGTTTCTACTCCCTCAACTTGATTTACGTCAGTGAAGATATATTTGTCTTGGCTTTCTTTTGCCAAGATACGCATTTCATTTCCCAGCTGACCGTTAGCGCCTGTTACAAGAATGTTCATAGCTTATTCAAACTCAGGATAAAGATTCATATCAATTGAGAACGGACTGTCAAAGTCTTTCAGGAGAGCATGCTTCATATCTTTTTCTGAAAGCAGAGCCTTGTCGGTAGGTATCTGCCAGTCGATGCCAAGGGTATCATCCAAGATGCTAATTCCTCCGTCTGCTTGAGGAGCATAGAAGTTATCACACTTGTATTGGAAAATAGCAGTCTCACTAAGTACTGCAAAACCGTGAGCAAAGCCTCTTGGCACGAAGAACTGACGGTGATTATCTTCTGATAGTTCTACAGCAACATGCTGTCCGTATGTAGGACTTCCTTTGCGAATATCTACAGCAACATCCAAGACCTTACCCTTTACACAACGGACAAGCTTACTTTGCGTGAAAGGAGGTGCTTGAAAATGCAACCCTCTCATTACGCCATAGCTTGACATACTTTCGTTGTCTTGTACGAAGTTTATCTTTCTTACTTTCTCTTCAAATTCTCTTTGTGAGAAGCTTTCAAAGAAGTAGCCTCTTGCATCACCAAATAGTTTTGGCTCAATGATCACTAAACCTTCTATAGCTGTTTTCACTAGTGTCCAAAGAAAAAACAATTAGTTCTTTGTAATAAATTGTAATTTAATAAGATATAAGCAAAGATGGCGCGTGCCGATTTGAATTGATTCCGTAATTTCACTGTCTGAATCCAATCCAGACAAGAATGAATACCGGAAAATATATTTTCAGCCAGTTCGTTGAATTTTTGCCCAAGAGAGTATTTGATGGAATCGTCAAGAAGTACAATGGGGACAAGTATGTGAAGACATTCACATGCTGGAGCCAGCTTCTTGTGATGATGTTCGGACAACTTTCCAGCTGTGACAGCCTCAGAGAAGTCATTTGCATCATTGATGCCATCAAGAATAAGAGTTACCATCTCGGATTTGGCAACGGAGACATAAAGCTTAGCAATGTTGCCTACGCCAATGCGAACCGGGATTACAAGATATTTGAAGAGCTTGCTCACTATATGATCAATCTTGCGCAGAGCAAGAGACTGGACAGGGAGTTTGTCCTGCATGGAAAATTCTATGCCTTTGACTCCACCACAATCGATCTGTGTTTGAGTTTGTTTCAATGGGCACTCTTCAGAACAACGAAGGGAGGCATCAAGGTTCACACCATGTTTGATGTTGTGACTCAGATACCAACCTACATTCATATCACGGAGGCTAAAGTCCATGACGTGAATGCGATGGATGACATTCCGTATGAGCCGTATGCGTTCTACATCTTTGACAAAGGCTATTATGACCTTGCCAGGCTGTATAGAATCAACATTATTGACTCGTACTTTGTCATTAGACAGAAGGCTCATCTCAACTATGAGATTGTTGATGGTGAAGATATGCTCGACGGTCCGGATAATGTTCTGCTTGACCAAACGATAAGCCTTACAGGCTATCAGACCAAGAAGAAATATCCGGGTACTCTCAGGAGAATTGTTTACTATGCTCCTGAACTGAAGAGAACGTTCACGTTCCTGACAAATAACTTCGCACTCAAGGCCAGCGATATCGCCTTGTTGTATAAGCAGAGATGGCAGGTTGAACTTTTCTTCAGATGGATAAAGCAGCATCTGCGTGTTACGTCCTTTTGGGGCAATACTGAGAATGCGGTGAGAATACAAATCTATGTTGCGGTAATCGCATATTGCCTGGTGGCCATTGTCGAACACGACTGCGTACTCAACAGAACAACCTTCAATGTTCTGAGGGTAATAAGCAGAGTGCTGACGGACAAGACTCCAATTCGAGACCTTTTTAATGGACCCGAAAAGATGCCTAACATATGTGATCAACCGGTTCAACTGGAGTTTGTTTTTAAATATTAACCGTTCAAAGATTTTCTTTGGACACTAGTGATATTATTTATCAATTCATTTACATATATTATAGGCAAAAATTTACCAATGTTTCACCAAATCCCTAGCCTTAGCCAAATCAGCATGCTGGCCTATGTCAATCCATGTCCCCTTGAGTGGATAACGGATGACGCTCTTGCCATGGGCTATTAATTTCTCAATCAAATCTGTGGCATTGAAGAATGTATCTTCGGGAATTTCTGCCAGTGCTGATTTCTTGATCAAGTAGATACCAGCATTAGCATAGTAATTATACTTTGGCTTCTCAAGAAGCCCTTTGATGTATCTGCCATCAAGATCCAAAATGCCAAGTGGAATACTAACGTTATATGGAACAGCTGCTACAGACAT
>ERZ795057.1171-NODE-1171-length-23664-cov-7.046974_pt1 | contig 23664 bp, 25 predicted proteins | sample MGYA00375141_ERZ795057 | MGnify/ENA primary metagenome ERZ795057 (study PRJEB30186, sample SAMN05720163) | activated sludge metagenome | isolation source: Anaerobic digester | place: Hong Kong | collected 2015-01-26 ... | reverse complement strand
TGTAACTTATCGAGAGTAAAGAAGTATCCATTAATGTATTGATAGGATCCATCTGGCTGTTTTCTTATCTGAGATTCTAACATTTAAGAATTTTTAGATATTATCTTTTTATAAATAGAAATAATTTTATCTGTAACTACTTTGCTATCATGATATTCTATTATGTATTTTTTCCCTAAATCTGCATAATGTTTTCGATAATCGGCATCATATGTTAATTTTTTTAATTCTTCGAAAAGAGTTTCTGGGGTCGCATAGATATAAGGTTCGTATCCAATGTAGGTTTTTATTAATTCTCTAGCTATATCTGTCGGCCCTACAATAACCGCTTGTCCAAATCCCCATCCCTCTAATCCCGAATTTCCATAGCATAAATGCATTTGATCAAATGTAATATCGCATGTAGATTTCATTATAAGAGATTCTTCATTAGTTTTATTTTCTATTAATACTAATTCCAAATTTGGAATTTTATTTACTAGTTCAATTAATAATTCTGTATTTTTATAATCTCTCCTGGTTGGAGAGTGTGCAATTCTTATTCTATCAGAAGGCTTATAGTTTTCCTCTTTAATTTTTTGAAGTTTCTCAAGATCAAATGGAGCAGGTAGCCATCTATCAAAATCATAATTTACATAATTTAATAAGTTTAAAGTAGATACTATTCTGTAAGCTCCTCTTATTCTATCAGCTTCATAAACTTCTTCTTTTTTTAGAACCTCGGGAAATCTTCCGTGTTGATGGATGATCCATTTCGCTTTCGGATTTAAAGGCGCCCAGTCATTCGCATATCGATATTTATTATGGCAATGAACTATATCTGTAGAACCGAGATATTCTCTAACGAATTCTCTATCATGTTCCCCTAAAAGAATATCATGCGGAAAATTTATATAATCTAACGTTTTTATAAAACTCCTAGAAATATGAGAGGTGTATCTCCTTATAAAGGTAGAAAGCTTATAGGATTGGCCTCCAGTATCAGCGGATGTCATATCTGCAATTTTCATATATTAATATTTAAAAATTGAATTAATAATTTGAGTTTGTAATTCATCATTTTTATGATAATTATCATAAATAGTATCTTGAACCTGAATATATTTTAAAAAAAAATTTGTATGTTTTACACACATTATATCAATATTGTTGAGTTTTGCGTATTTAGCTATCCATATATCTGCCATATTTGGATATTTAAAATAATTAATATCAATTTTGAATAGATCCGTATGAAAACACATGACACCTGTTCCCCCAACTTCAACTTTTACATCACTTGGAACATCTCTTAAACATGGATAATAATCGCAGGGAGAATGATAATAAGAAGTGATTGGCTTTTGTTTAAAAGTTCTACCATGAAGAGTTATTATACTTTTTTTCGAATATTCATGAAATTTTTCAATCATATATTTTGTATAATCTGGTGGGTATATTAAATCGTCATCTATTGTAAAAAAATATCCATCTGAATTAATTAATTCTAAAAATTTAAATGCATCGCCCTTTGAATTATCTGTTCGGAAAATTCTTATTTTTTTATCATATAATTCTTTGGGAATATATTCATAATTATTAAGAGCAACATTAATCGTATCGCATTGATTAAAAATAGATTCAATTACTTGTAATAGAGCTTCCTTTCTCCCAAAAAGAGATGAAATATTATATATTATTTTTTTATTCATGTAGTTAATTTTTCCTTTACTCTAATATTTGGATTCATAACAGAAGGATGATCTAAATGAAGAGCTAAAGATTTCTTTATATGATACATTTTATATCCCCTTTTATTCAGTCTTATACTTAAATTCTGGCCTACCCCGGATCCCAGGTATTCCCGGTTTATATTTTTATTTTTCCATCTACTTAGGGGAATGGGGTCTATTTTATAGTTTAAAACTTCAAAAATTTTTTTTTCGGAAATAAAACATAGATCACACCATTGTGTTTGATAATATTCACCAAGATCAATAGGATAGAAATTAGTCCAATTAGGCTTTCCTATTTGCTGGGTGGGCATCAATAAACTTAGACATATTTTATTTGGATCCTGTATGCTATTATATATTTGGATAGATTTATTAAAAAAGTTTTTGGCTAAGGATATATCGTCCGGAAGATAAATAAAATATTTTGATGATATATTTTTGCAATATTCCATAGTATCAGTTATAATCTTCCAATAATATTTTTTCCCATTATTATTTAAATACTTGATATATTTAATATTGTAATTGGATAAATCCAAATAATTTGAACTGCCATCATCAAAAATGATTGTTAATACCCTGTATGGATCTTTATAAGATTGAATATCATCTAATAATTTTTTTAGCATTACTTCCCTATTAAATGTAGTAATTATAATACAAATATCATAATCGAAATTTTCATTTGGAAAAATATTATGGAATTTTCCAACTACTTTTTCTATCTTAATCTCCTCCCCCTTATCATAAATCCTTATTCTATTGGTTAAGTTCTTTCGAAAGAAGCTTCTTATTCCTGTTTCCTCTCTTTCTGAAAGAGAATTAGGATGTATCCGCCTAACAAATAACGGTCTCTTTATCTCTCCAAATCTGATATCTGAATTACTTATTCTCTTTAGCAATTCGAGGTCTGCATTGCATTTCCAATCTTTATATCCTCCTGCCTTTTCAATGACCCATTTCTTGTAATAGACCGCTCCCATTGCTAGAAAAGCTCTCGGACGCATCTCTTTTCTTACCTCATCAAAATCATCAAAGTGAAATCGGATAAAATCATACTCTTCTGATGCAGCCATTACTTCCGAAATCATGCAAGGGAGCATATAGTCATCACTATCAAATCGTATAATATTATCATAGGAGACAAGATCCAAGAGAGTGTTAGTAGTTACATAGGTTCCTACATTCTCTTCCATCATGAAGACTCTCAGATTCCTATACTTCTCCAGTATCTCTTTAACCTTGGCTAAAGTCTCTTGACAGCCATCAATTCCAAGAAGAATCTCATAGTTGTTATTATTGGTGAAATAGCTCTGCGATTCAATACTGTCCAGGCATTGCTCTATATAGTTTGCGGTCTTCCAAGCAGTAATTATTATGGAAATTCCGAAATTACTTCTTAACGATTCTCTCTTTATAATTTGAGCGGTTCCTGTCGAAAAAGTCTCTTTGAGATCTCTTAAATTAAAGTCTATTTCTTTATAATCCGAAATTCTCTTCTCTATTTTTGGATCCTGATTAGCAGGAAGTATCCGTATCTTACTCTCAACTCCTTTCCTATAATGACCTCTCAATTTAGTATACTCTGAATTTCCTAATGAATTCGGATGACTTCTTAAGAGAAATAGTCTCTTCTCTATTTTATACCTCTTATGCGGATAATTCTGGGTCCTTTTAAGCAGTTCTAAATCTGCACTGCATTTCCAATCTCTATATCCTCCTGCGGCATCTATAAAGCTCTTCTTACAAAAGACTGATCCGCAAGCAGGCCAGTAATGAGTCTCTTTAGCATCTTCCTTTCTGGTTGTAAAAGTCTTAAATCCATATTGGATCAGATCATATTCTTCTGAATGCTGGAGAATCTCTTCGACCATTTCAGGTAGCATAATATCATCGCTATCAAAGCGAATGATATTCGGATACTGAGCTATATCCAGAAGAGTATTGCTTGTCACATAGGTGCCGATATTCTTCTCCATCATGAAGACTCGAAGATTTCGATACTTATGACCTATGATCTTTACCTTTTGGAGAGTTTCTGGACAAGCATCAATTCCTAAAAGAATTTCATATTTATCATTATTCTCAAAATAGGCCTGAGCTTCAATAGAGTCTAAACAGTCCTCTATAAAAGCTGAAGCCTTATATGCAGTAATAATAATACTTATAGGTCTGTATTTGGTCTTTTCCTCCATTACTCTTTTACAGCTCTAATTAGCCAGTCTTCAAAATTATTTATGTTATCTAAATGTTTGGTTTTCTGCTCTTCTGTAAAGACCGGCTGGCTATAAATAGAATTAAAGAGATTAGGATTATTATCTATTTCTTTCACAGCCTGAAGCCAATCAGGACCTATCTTCTGAGCATTTATAAAAGCATCCCTATTCCAGTCTTCCCATACTTTAGGATCTCCCCAATAGATGGGCAAACTGCCATAGAGGAAAGAGTCCATGAGTTTCTCCGTGCAATATCCTGGCCATGGAGAGTTTTCATATGCCATCATAAATTTATGAGGATGAGCTTCGAAGAATTCCCTTTTAGCATCTCTCCAATATCTCTCTCCTGTCCCCTTTATTAGACTTAGATCATTTGTTCTGACCTTCCCATAGGAGTGAACATACTTGTATTCATGAAGTCTATCAAAAGCAGAATTTCTGGATCCATTAGTTGGATTGGAGACTGTAAAAGCACAAAACCTTTCAAAATTCTCATGCCTGACTCTATTGAATAACTTATCTTTGAGTTCCGGCCATAAAAGCCAATAGATCTGCCAAAGAGGAAGTCTATAGTTCTTTTCTGAATGATGGTCGAATGATATGGAATAATCGGATCCAAATTGTCCTGGCCTCCAATTTTCAAACAGAACAAGAACCTTTTTGCAATGATATTTAGGAGTGGTACTCATTGCATTGAATATAGAATGAAACAGAACATCTGGACTGCTCTGATCATATACCACATCAAAATGTTTTTTGAGAATCGGAGTTATGAAATCTTCTCTATTCCATTCGGGCCAGAAATCTGTAAATGCTATTCTTAATTTTTCCATTAATATCTTTGTTAACTATTCGTAATTCTCGTCTGTGTATCCCAAATTAATAGCGGTTGGATGATAATTATAATTCATATTCTCTCCTCTGATATTACTTCCTAATGCAACCTCAGGAATACAGAGTGCAGGAACTGCACTGTATATTTTAAAAGATGTATTCTCTTGCATAGAATAGGTTACAGAATCTGCAATAGTGAAAAACTTATCTTGTCTCCTTATATACTCCTCCATAATATCTCTCTTCATACCATAGGCCATAAGAGACCAGGACCTGAATGATCTAACCCATCTCTTGCTAATTCTGGTATTCTCTGGAAGCAGATGATACATGAATGAGTAGAGAAGGATCATGTCCCAATGTTCAGGGAGATCGTCCATATAGTTATCTAATTTGGTATTAAAGTCTTTATGAAATCTGGCATCATCTTCAAATACAAAAATACTTTCGCATCCCTCGGTAAGAGCCTGCTTAATAACATGATAATGCGATAGAGCTGCTCCTATTTCATATGGCTGACCTTTGTTGAAATGGCCTGCTCTGGAATCAACTATAGGATTTACAATCTTAGGAATGAATCCATACTGAACGGCAGTAAACCATTCTACTTCTATCCCTAAATTATCAAATTTCTTTTGCATTGCATCTCTCTTATCCCTTCTTTCAGCCAACGAGATACATACAACTTTATCAAAGTCTCTGTTTAATCTGTTCATTTTACCATCCTCTATTTGCTTGATGTTGAATATACATATTCTTTCCCGGTTCTTTATCCCATCCCATAAGGTATGTCGGCGGAAGAATCAGGATTCCCTCTTCATATGGTTTCTTATAATTATTAAATACAAAATCAGTTAGGCCATAAGGGCCATAAGGCTCATGAATTAGGTCTTTTGTATTAGTTCTGCCTTCACACCATTTTACTAACTCAATCCAGAAAAGATTTCGTTCGGTGCTCATTAATACAGGATTATCCAATAGAGTAGCCTTCTCTCCATTTGGATAGTATGCCAGCATTTTTCTGCCAGGAATAATTACTTCGTAATCCCCAAATGGCTTTATAGGTATCCCTGTATTAAATGGATATCTCATTGACATGAGAGCTTCAAGATTGATATCATATATTTTATCTTCAGCAAAGAACTTATATAGATCTTGAAGAGGATAGGAATCCAGATCTGCATAAATCCCTCCCTCCTTAAACATCAGGATATATTTGAGATAATTAACCCTGTTGATTAAGGATTCTATTTTCTTATAGACCTTTTTCTGTGATGTGGTGCATAAGTCTAAAAGCGATTCTTCATCCCATATATGATGATCCCAATTAAATAGAAATGCATCCCATTTATCATAATTGGCCTGATATTCTGGAGGAATACCACCCTGAAGCCATATATGGTGAATCTTATATGGTATCATTAATCTAAGTGAAGAATTTCTTTTACAACTTCAGGCTTAAATTTTAGTATAAAAGATTCGAGCCACCAGCAATAGTCCCTTATTAAGACATCATCCTTATAATATCCAGGCCTGAAGTAATACCAAGTTGGCTGTTCTCCTGTCTTCCTGTGATATAAATCCCTTAGATATTTGGATGTTTTGCCTGTTTTCTCTTCAAGCCATCTTCCATAAAGAGATGTCGGAACTCCTTTTATGAATGTAAATACTGGCGGGTTATATTCTCCACCGTGTCTGATTCCCCTTCCATCATGATTCTTAGCCCATAATGGATAATATCCTGTATCCATCTTGAAGGCAATTCTGAGATCCATTTCTGTCATAGTTCTTTATTATTTAGTATTATAAAATCCATCATAAATTTTACATAAATCCTGAATCAATAATTCTTCTTTTTCCCTCCTCTCTTTGGTCGATCCCCTCCTTAATGCACATTGACATATATGTAGCATTTCATGAAAGACATATTGATCTAATCTTTCATCTTCTCCGCAAAACGGATAAATTGATGCTTTTTTTGTTTTATTGTTAAAGCTACACTGATCATAATATTTTCCGTCATCCTCATAATTGATCTCCCAATCTTTAAGGATCCTAAATCTTCCCTGATACTTTTTTATGAGCCTTGAATATATTAATTTCATATATCATAGTTTCCTGTAAAGGGGGTAAATTTCTTCCTATCCTTTCTCCATTGAATCCACCCATACACATTAAAAGCCGAAAATGCAATCCACAATATTATTTGGGGAATATCATTTTGTAATACAGAATATACAATCCAGCCTGCATTACTAATCAGCCAAACTGGCCAGCACCAAATGTTCTTTTGAGCATTGAGTATAATACCTATTAGAGATACAAGAGCCGCAAAATATCCTAAGAAAATCATATAAACACGTTTATTATTTTATGGAAATACATGATTAAGTTTCACAAAAAAAGAGGATATTTCTATCCTCTTTAGTATTTTTTTTATCCTATATTATTAGGAATTGTATCTGTCATCGATTCCTTCTGCAATATCATTTATATCGATATTCGCTCTAAATGCTTCGTCTAGTTCTTCTTCCTCAACAACGTTGATTGCCTCTTCTTCGTCCCATCCGAATTCATTTACTAATATTTCTATGAGATCTTCTTTCCAATGATCAAATCCGACCTGGTATGAATATTCTTCACCCTCTTCTTCGTCTTCAACGAATTCTTCTTCTGGCATTACAAATGGTGCTTCATAGTCATCAGTATCAAAAGCCTCATTCTGAGACATCCTATCGTAATATTCTGCAGCTGCTTCTAAATCCTCCGGATCTATCTCTTCTGCTTCTGCCCAATTCCATTCGGGATGAGCCATTTTAAGCTTATCGTATGCGCTAAGTCCTTCATCAGATTCCTTAAGGAATTTATCTAAATTAGCTTTTTGCTTCTGTCTGAGCTCTTCCTTAGCCTTGGCTTCAGCCTCTCTTTTCTTCTCTTCCTGAGCCTCTTTGAACTGCTGAATCTGAGTTCTTACTGCAGCTTTCCATTCATTCTCAAAGAAGTTTTTAAACTCTTCAATAACTTTAGGATTATCTGTTCTGAAGACCTCTTCACGATCCCCGCCAGACATATCATAAATAACAAAGTATTCGTGAGATTCGCCTTCATTTCCAAATTCCATTCCGCCTTCAGCTTCTCCGTCTCCATCTAAGTCTCCATCGAGTTCAATAGCTTCGCCATCTTCTACTTCAACATCTTCTTCCGATCCTTTCCCTTCTGATTCTTCTCCTTCTTCCTCTGATCCTAGATCTAAAGCATCTGGATCAAATCCTGCGAAATCGCCTGCTCCTTCTTCCTTATCTTCTGTTTCCTCCTCAGCCTCTTCCTCTGCTTCTTCAGCTTCAAATAATCTGAATTCTTCTCCATCCGGTCTCCAGCTCTCCTTTACCGGAAATTTCTTACCGCCAACTTTGAAATCTTTCTTACCTTTTTTCTTGGCATCTTTTACGGCTTTTCCAAAAGCATTTCCTTCTTCGAGATCTTCTTCATCCTCTTTATCTTTATCTTCTTCATCCTCTTCCTCGGCTTCTTCATCTTCGTCATCGATATCCTCTATAGCATCTTCAGCGTCATCCTCAGCTTCTTCTTCAGCATCTTCTTTATCATCGACATCTTCTTCTCCTTGGTCTTTTCCTGTTTTCTCATCAACCTCTGAAATTTTCGCATTTAGCTCGTCATCGGAAAGAGCTTCATCAGGAAGCGTTAAAACACCAGCAACATAATCACTGTCCCATAGTTTAAAAATATCTCCTTCTTCATCAAAGCCATCAGCTACTTTCTGATTTTCTTCCCAGAATTCTTTATATTTGAGAATCTTGCCTCCTGAAGCTGTTTCGAATCTGCTAAGGTTATCCCTAAGTTTTTTGATAGCATCCATGCCATCTTTTGCTTCTTCATCCTTGAACTTTTTATCATCTTTGGATTCAGCCTTTTCTTCTAAGAGTGAAAAATATTTCCAGTCTTGAAATTGTCCTAGGGTTTCTTTTACATGCTTAGTTGCCATAATATTTTATTTTTTTATATTTATCCTTTAAAACTAGTAGAGTAAAGACCGCTAAAAGATCTTTATCCTTTTATCCTATTTTATATATCCTTAGGTTTTTTAGAGGATATATATAAAAAATAAATCTGATCGTTATGAAATACAATCAATTTTTGGAATTAAAAGAGCTAGTAGAAACAATTGGCTATGATTCTTCAAATATTCCAGAGAATATAGATCCCCTTTTGGAAAAATCTCCTGCTGACGCACTTTCATTGCTAAAAGCTTTAAATAATAAAAAAGTTATATTAGATGTCGGAAGGGATCAAGTGGCTGTAACGGGTCCTAATGGAGAGATTATGCAGCATCTCCCAATGAAGAAGTTTCAGAATATTATTGCAAGTAATCCTGATGTTGTAAAACAATTCCAGAATCAGCAGAGCTCAATGCCAGTTGCAGATATCGCAAATTCCCCTGTCGGAACTGTTTTGGATCCGGCTAAGATGAAGACCGTTGATACTTCAAAAGTTATGGCAAATCTTAAATCTGCTCCTACAGAAAGAGTTGCTCAGACTGGTGCTGAGGGTGCTGCTCAGGCAGGAGGCGAGGGAGCTGCTCAGGCAGGTGCCGAAGTAGCTGCTGAAGCAGGTGCTGAAGGAGCTGCTCAGGCAGGTGCCGAAGTAGCTGGTGAAGCAGGAGCCGAAGGAGCTGCTAGTATAGGTGGTTCTGGTGCAGTTACAGGCCTTGCCAAAGGTATTATTGCTATCAAAACTTCAGCTCTTTTAACTGGGGTAGTAGGAGTAGGAATTGCGGCTTTTATTGCTTGGCTATTTAGAAGGCAAATTATTAATTTAGTTTGGATGAAGAAACTTTCTAATAATTCCAAAAAAGTTCAGAAAAGTTTAGCTGCAATTATACAAAAACATGGAGCTGATATGCTTAAGAATAAAGATAAGCTTATTCAGAAGCTTTCTGCGATTGATCAAGCAGAAGCTAAGGAAGGAGGCATCTCTAAAAGCAAAGAAAATGTAGCAGATCTTAAGAAAAGATCTAGAGAGCCAGGAGCTGAATCTCCAGATATGAAGAAGAAAGCTTCTCCCGAGGTTAAAAAAGAGAGCTATTCATTTGAATCCAAATTAGATAGAATTCTTCTTTTAGAGGACGAAAATGCAAAAAGAAGAATTGCAGAGGCAAAAGCTCAGATACAGAAGGCTATTGCTCAATGGGATGAAAAATTTGTTTCAGTTATAGATAATGCTATTGATCAGTCAATTGAGGGAAAAACAAAAGAACTTAATTTAAGAATCGATGATCTTAAACAATTAAAGCCTGGTCAAAAAGTAGCTCTTAAAAACGTTTGGGCAATGATGATGGTTAATTTAAAAGCTGAAGTATGGAAGCTTATGATCGGGGCTAAGGTCATTTCATCAGAAGATGTTATTTCTGATGTTAATAAGGGATTAGAGACCGAACAAACCGAGCTTAAAAAATCTGTTAAGGATCTTCAGAAGGAATTAGATGCTAAATATAGTGTTAAAGTAAAAGATATCCAGATAGGAGAAAATAAGCTAAAATACGGAAGATGGTATCTCTTTGAAAAAGAAGGAGATGATTCCGTTGCAGGCAATAAGTATATTAAATTTGATCTCGATGAAGAGGCAATTACGGAAGGGAAAGAAGCTTACAAGGCTACTGTTATAGAAGTGGTTAAAGATGAAAAAACAGGAAGTTTGAAATTCATGAAGAAAGCCATAGTCAGAAAGGAATCTGAACTATTGAATGCTATAAAGAAAGCTGGTATTAAAGAGGATTCGGAAACTTTCGATCTGGAGAAGATGAAGAAGGAAGTTACCAGAACTCCAGAACAGGAAAAAGCACTGGAAGATCTTAAACAAAAAATTAAGCAGGGTAAATTGGATGCTGCTAAATTAAAAGAGGCTGCAGAAAAAATAAAGAATGAGAAAGATCCGGAAAAGAAAAAGAAAATGGATACTGCATTTCTTAAAAGAGTAGGTGTAACGGCTGCGATTCTTTTGGCAACCAATCTTATTTTAAAATAGAATAAAAACAATGGATAAATTAGTTTGCGAATCATTAGACTCTTTTTTAGCTGAAAAAAAATGGGGGGATGAGGATAATCCAGGAGGTCCAGTCTCAAATGCTTTTAAAGCTATTAGATCTGCTCCGGCTAGAGCATTGAGGAGAAAAAGAGCTCGATCGATAATGCAGAAATACAAGTTAAAGATCGAAGGAAAAATAGATGAGATCCTTCAGAGATACATGAAAAATGCCTCTCTTCTCGAAGATAAAATCGCAGAAAGAGTTAATAGGGTAAAAGCTTCTTCAATGTCAGAAGATGCTAAATCGCATCAATATGATGATATATTGGATGATTTAAGGTCCTCTATGGAAGGGATCTTAAGATCTGCAAGAGAAGCAGTCAATGAGTATATTAAGACTTATGAAGATAGTTTTCAACAAAGATTAGACAGGCCTGGATCTATAACAGGAACTCAATTTATGCCTGAGGATAAGACTAATTTATTATCAGAGTGGAAATCAGTTATTGAAGAACTAAATTATTATATTCAAACTCGATTATTAGATTTTGTTGATCTTGTTTCCATTTCGGAATTATCCGGAATTAAATCAGAGCTAAAACAGTTTATTGAGGATCAAAGAGGATACAAGGGCGGATGGAATAATTCACAGGACTCCGATCCTAGTTCTATAATAGATCCGGATGAGCAGAAAGTATGGCAATATTTTGAAAATATTGTAGGCCGAAATGTCGATAATGCTATTAAGATGAAATATCCTACAAGATGGTCCAGCAATACAGCAGGATTTCCTTATTTTAAATATGTTATTAGATCAGGAAAATTAGGGACTGAATTCATGCAAGCTAGCTCAAGTAAGGCAGGACCATTTAAAGTAATTAAAGGATCTTTTATTCCTATTGGAACTTCTAAATTTAAAGATAAATTTAAAGAAATAGAGTCTGCTATAGGGACTCCCCCAACACCATAAAAAGATTTTAAAAGATGTATTCTAAAAATCAAGCATATCGAATATTTATTATAGTAGGACAGGAATTAAAGGAATTCGAACAATCCCTATCTAGATTTCTTGAAGATGCGGATAGCATGCCTTTAAATCTTAAAAGAAGTAGAATTCGAAAATTAAAAAATCAACTGGAGAAGATTAATTTAAAGAATTTGGATTACTTTTTGGATCATATAAAGGGAACATCCTATTACGATGAATTTAAGGAGGAGGCGGATGAAATGATTTCTAAAGCTGATGAGATGGAAGAAAAATTATATGCTGCAGGTCAAGATGAACCAGTTGAGGAAGAGCCATCCAAAGATAATTCGAATCTTGAAGATATTCGAAATAGATATAATTTCATAAAAAGGGAATATGGATCTTCTGATATCGATACAATGATAGCGGAGTTAAAGAAATTAGATCGGGAGATAGGAAGATTAGATTTTGAATATCTCGAAGAGGGGGATTATGATGAAATGCTTCAAATACGAAATGATGTCTCCTCTCTTAAAAAAATTCTTGAAGGAGTTAAGAAATCAGAAAAATATGGACCTTATTTAAAGGAGCCCCTTAAAGAATTGGTCGAGAAATATTCCAACATCTTGAATAAGGATAGAATTGCTGCTAGGGTAGCAACTATTATAGATTTCATTGAAGACCCAGAAATAATTGAAATTTATGAACCTTCTATTAAGAGGATTATCTCTAAAAAAATGACGGCGAAGGAATTCAGGGCCTTTGAAGATTCTGTATTAACAGCAAGAAAGAATTATCAAAAATTCGAATCTCTAAAAGATTATAATAATTGGAGAAATGCGATATCTTAATGAGACATATGAGACCCAGGCGGATATAGAGGAACTAGCGGATAGTATTATCCAGAAAGTTTCTAAGGATATTCTGAAAGAATTAAAAAAGGGACCTCGAAAGATAATCCAAATACCTATTCGATCTCTTAAGTTAAAGAGGTATAATGAACTCTCTAAATACTTAGATCAAATAAATAGGGATTTTACAATTGCCTTTCTTCCATTAGATGCGAAACCTGATGATAAAAAGAGAACATTAGGATTTTATATTCCTGGCCAGTCTATAGTAATATATTTTCCATATAGTGATTTAAAGAAAATTATAGATGTTAATAACATATACGTTGGTCAGGTAGAAGCATTTTTTTATGATGATTCTATTATCGGTGGAAAATCAGTAAGGGAAGTATTGATCCATGAAATACAACATGCATTAGATGATTGGAGAAGTAAGGGAAAGGTCTATAAGACCAAAGAATATTCTGAATTTTTACAGTCTGATGGAAAAGATTATGACACATATTTAAAGCTTCCTCATGAAATTTCAAGTCGTTTTTCTGAAGCTATTTCTAGAATGGATTATATAGATGGAGGAGATATAATACCTCTAAATTATTTTTTGGATGATTTCAAAAGGAATTTTAATGGATGGGATAAGATGACTCCAGATATACAAAAAAGACTTATCAGAAGAGCCTCTGGCTTTTGGAATAAGAAAGATGAAGAATTAAAAAATAAGGTTCAGGAAATGAAGATACTCTCTTTAGACGAATATATTAAGCTTAATGAGGATTTCTATAATCCCTTTGACGAGAAGGATGATAAGCCTCAAACCCCGAAGAATATTGCCGATGCTGGAGGACTATTCCAACCAAGAAAGGAGACTTTTAATTTAGCAAGAGTTGAGTGGAGCAAAAGACCAGGTGGGGATTATACAGTATATTCAAAAACTCAGTTTGCTAGAGGAGAGATTATAGAGATATGCCCACTTATTATTCTTCCAGAAATAGCTAGAACAGTTGATAGGCTTAAGGACTTAGTTTTTGAGATTGATAAGAAAAAAGGCGAATATGGTCTAGTTCTTGGATACGGATCTCTTTATCGTCACTCAGATGAGCCTAATGTTGACTATGCCTATAATAAGAGACAGCGTCACATGTTCTTTATTGCTAATAGACCTATCAAAGCTCATGAGGAGCTGACTATCAATTATGGATCAGAATACTGGGAAGAGAGAAGCAATTTAGATCTTATGTCTAATCCAGAGAATATTTCTAAAACGAAATCTCCAGAAGGAGGAACTCCAGAAATGGAAGAGAGCGAAATTCAGCCTAATGCAGCTGATATAGAAGCAGGAAAAACTAATAAGGCTTTTGGAGAGCCAAATTCCAGGGCAAATCCTGCGGTATCCGGTGTCGCTATAAAGGGAGCAGGTCAGAGTTAATAATCTATAAAAACGATATAATGAATAGAATTGAAAAGATTAAAGTATCCCTAATGGAAAAGGATACAGAGAATAAAATTACGGAAGAGAACAAAGCTGCTTTCATAATTAGATCATCAGGAACTTTTTTCCCAGAGAAATATCTAGCAGAGAACGGAGAAGACACAGATGCGGATTTTTCTCTTGACGAATACAAAGAATTCATCGGCAATTCTGTATCTGGAATTTATGATAGCTTGGTATCTCAGACTGGCGATTATCAAATAGATTCTATGGGTATCTGGATCGACTTTGTAGATGGAAAGAAATTAGAAAGCTCAATGGATATAGCAACTCTTAATTCAATCAAGGAATACCACGGAGATATTAATCCAGTCCTCGAATTTGCTAAAATGACTCTGGATGTAGCTTATGAGAGCCCAAAAGATATATGAAAATATTAGGTTTGAAAGAGGAGGCGATCCGCTAAAGAATCTCTCTATAGGTAAAGAGGAATTAAAGAGAAAACTAATAGAGGAAACAAATTGGGATCGAGATTTCAAGCCAGAGAATATTGTAGAAGTTTTCGAATATGGAGGATTTCCCATAGCCATTATTAAAAAGACCTGGATTTCTAGTTATAAACCACCAAGCATAGAATACGGGGCTGTTTCCCATAAAGATGTTACCTATTTTAATCAGAATAGATTCAAATGGTATAAGACCCCTGGAGGAGCTCGAAGAGATATGCAGAAGAGGATTGATTACCTAAATGAGCTAAGACGAATAGGAGCTAAATCTAGATTCGCCAGATCCCTAAAAGAGACTGCTAATTTTGAGAGGGGAATAGATCCTAAAGAGGCAATGGGTTTAGGTCTAAATCAGAAAGTTATGGATTTTCTGGATTGGGTCCGAAAGGATTATCAATTTGATCCGGATGATGCTAATTACATGGGATACATTAATCTATCTTATGATATGATTATGGACGAGAGATTAAAAGAGGGATTTCGCCTATTTGTTAAAGACTGGAGAAAATATCTTAAGATAATGGACGGAATGGGTCTTTACCTTATGGATGAGCCTGATCTGGATGAGACCATAATTTATGATGAGCCTAGTCCCGGAGGTGGAGTTGAAGCTATAAGAGAATCAGTTAATTTTGAGAGGGGAAAGGATCCTCTTGATGCTATGGATATAGGTCAAAAAGCTATCCTAAAAGAAAGAGCATCACAAATTGAATGGGACTGGTATCCAGATACTACTGATATCGAAGAGGTAATTGGATTGGAAAAATGGGAAGGCATTAATAAGTATAATATAAAAATAGCGAAGTTAACGGATAGGGACGGAAACACAGCTTATTACTCTGTATCTGATACAGGAGAACCCTACTTTGATGCTCCAACCTTTTATGAAACACCAGGAGAAGCACTTCACTTTGAAAAGATATTTCTGAAACAATTTGATGAGGAGCAGGAGGAACCCTATAATGACTCGTCAAATGAAGATTTCCTTAAATAATCTTAAGACCTTAAAACTAAGGTCTTTTTTTATTGTATAAAGCTAAAACACTTTATATGAAGAAAGCATTGATTACTGGAATTACTGGGCAAGATGGTAGCTACCTGGCTGAATTACTTCTTTCCAAAGGATACGAAGTTCATGGGATAATAAGGAGGAGTTCGTCATTTAATACTGCTAGGCTCGATCATATCTATCAGGACCCCCATGTAAATGATAGACATCTTTTTTTGCATTATGGCGATATGACAGATTCTCTAGCAATAGATAGAATCATGAATGAAGTAAAGCCCCAAGAGATTTATCATCTTGCTGCTCAATCTCATGTTCATGTCTCCTTTGATATTCCTAAATATACAGGTGAGGTTGATGCACTGGGAACTCTATATGTTTTAGAAGCTATGAGGAACCATGTTCCGAATGCCAAACTATATAATGCCACAACTTCTGAACTCTATGGAAAGGTATTAGAGATCCCCCAGAAAGAGACGACTCCATTTAACCCCAGATCTCCCTATGGAGTTGCTAAACTATATTCATATCATATTGTTAAGAACTATAGAGAAGCCTATTATCTTTATGCAGTAAATGGGATACTCTTTAATCATGAGAGCGAAAGAAGAGGAAGCACATTTGTTACCAAGAAGATCACAGAAGGGCTTATAAAGTATGTAAAAACCGGGCGACCTTTTTATCTAGGAAATGTTTATGCAAAAAGAGACTGGGGTTATGCTCCTGATTTTGTTGAGGGAATGTGGATGATGTTGCAGCAAGATAAGCCTGAAGATTTTGTGTTAGCAACCGGAGAAACTCATACAATTAAAGAGTTTGTTGATGAATCTTTATACTTTATTCCAGATAGGAGATTTGAATGGGCTAAAGATAGATTTCTTAGAGAATGCTTATGGGAGGTCTTTCCCGACGAATCCACTAAATTAGTCATAGGAATTGACGACAAATATTATCGTCCTGCAGAAGTAGATTTGCTGCTTGGCGATGCAACAAAGGCTAAAGAAAAATTAGGATGGGAACCTAAAACTAAATTTAAGGATTTAGTAAAAAAGATGATGCTAAATGAATTAAATTCTATATGATCGAAAAAAAGTATGATATAATGGTTCTTTCTGGAGGGTTTGATCCAGTTCATAAAGGACATGTAAGAATGTTTAAGGCAGCCAAAAATATGGCTTATAAAGTAATTGTTGGAGCTAATTCAGATGAGTGGCTAGTCAGGAAAAAGGGGAAGGCATTTATGAATTGGTCGGAAAGGGCTGAAATTTTAAGAGCCTTTAAATATATTGATGAAGTAATACCTTTTAATGATAAGGATGATTCTGCTATAGAATTATTAGTAAGAGTTCAACGACTATATCCGGAATGCAGTATTTCTTTTGGAAATGGCGGGGATAGAACAGAAAAAAATACTCCAGAAAAAGGCTTCTGCGATGCTTATAAAATTGATATGGTCTGGGGAGTTGGTGGGGGAAAGGTTCAGAGTAGCTCAGATCTACTTGAAAAAACTACAATACTAAATGAATTAAATTCCAAATGAGAAAGACAAGTAAAATTTATGTAGCGGGACATAATGGCCTTGTAGGATCTGCTATTGTTAGAAAGCTTAAAGATGAAAGGCACAAAAATATTTTAACATTTTCACATAGCGAATTGGATCTGACGAATAAGGCGGATACGGAAACTATGTTTAGGTTATATAGACCTAGCTATGTGTTTCTTGCAGCAGCAAAGGTTGGCGGGATTCACGATAATAATACAAAGTCCGGAGAATATTTCTATGACAATATCCAGATCCAGACGAATGTTATGGAAGCTGCTAGAAAGTATGGAACAAAGAAGCTTTTATTTTTAGGATCCTCTTGCATCTATCCGAAATATGCTGAACAACCTATTAAGGAGGAGTCCCTCATGACGGCTCCTTTAGAGCAGACTAACAGTGCTTATGCTATGGCAAAAATTGCTGGAATAGAGATGTGTAAAGCATATAGGAAACAATATGGCAGTAATTTTATAAGTGCTATGCCTTCTAATCTCTATGGCCCATGTTTTTCTGGGGATACAGATGTTTTAACAAAGGGGGGAATTAAAAATATAAAAGATATCAAAGTTGGCGATCCCATCTATACTTTAAATCCTGCTACTTTAGAGATGGAAGAGTGCAAAGTATCCCATATACAGAAGGAATATACAACGGATGAATACATATCCTTTCAATCCAGGGGAGCAGATTTTTTAGTTACACCAGATCATAATATGTTTTATAGAACTTCTACTGGATATGTAAAAAGAAAAGCTGAATATTTCAGAGAACGAGCGGGCAATCCTTTCGGACAGATTGTTTTTGCGCACCATACAATAGCGGATAGAGACAAAACTAAGCAGGAAAAAACTATAAATCTAGACTATTATACTGATAGCGATCATATAATTTCAGATGGGTATGTTAGAGATTATAAGCATTCATTATCGAAAAAATTTCCCCTAACATATAATAAGGCGGATTTTTTTGAATTTCTGGGATGGTATATTACAGAGGGATCACTGGTAAGATCTTTATCTTCGGGGGGAAAATGGAGTATTCCCAATAAATTAGTAGGAAGAATACAAATATCTCAGTACAAATCAGCAAATCCGGAGAATTGGAATAGAATATTTAGTTTATTGGAAAGAATGAAAATCCCATTTTATTATAATGATCATGGTTTTTATTTTAGCTCAAGGCTTTTTTCTAATTTTATTATGGAAAATATAGGTTTGGGGTCAAAAAATAAAAGAATACCGAGTTTTGTTTTTTTAGAGAGGGAATTTCAAAATATGCATAGACTTTTCGAATCTATGATTTTAGGAGATGGGCACAAAAACCAAAATATTTATTCAACTTCTTCACCTAAATTAAAGGAAGATTTTATGCATCTCTGTTTTTTGCTTGGGATTAAAGCTAATACAACAAAAAAAAATCATAGAGTTTATATTAATTATACAAATGTAAATACGACTGTTAAATATAAGAATATCGAAGTTAAAAAAACTAGCGGAGAGCCGGTTTATTGCATTACAGCTGAAAAAAATCATATAATATATGCAGGGAGAAACCATAAATTTAATTGGGTTGGGCAATGCGATAATTTCAATATTCCCGGATCTCATGTTCTACCCGCATTTATTCGTAGATTCCACGAGGCTAAGATACAGGGAACTTCTCCTGTTGAGATTTGGGGAGATGGAACTCCTATGAGAGAATTTTTACATGTTGATGATCTTGCTGATGCCCTAATGCTCCTGATGCACCAATATAATTCTCCTCAACACATTAACGTCGGAGCAGGATACGATGTTCCTATAAAATTCTTAGCTAAGATGATAGGGGACATTGTTGGATACGAGGGAGAGATAGTCTATAATAGAGAGTATCCAAACGGGACTCCAAAGAAGCTTATAGACTCTTCAAGGATTAGAGAATTAGGATGGGAACCTAAAATATCTCTAGAAGATGGGATAAAGAGCACTTATAAATGGTTTGTTGAGAATTATGATAAGATAAGGAAATAATTTAATCTTTAAAAATGGAAAAGAAAACTAAGGGCGCCAATCTTGCTGCGCCACATGGAGATGGAGAAATTCAATTTAATCCTAAAACACACGGAAGAGAGATCTTCGAAAGAGAAGCTAATTGTAAACTAATTAAATGGGAGGATTTATTAAATCATCCTTGGCATTCAGATTTTGCTCATAAGATTAAGAAATTAGCAAGATATGGAAATGTTGATTCTGTTATGCTTATTTCTAAGCCTGCTAAGTCAATAGAGGACTGGATTACTGTTAATTTCTTTACTAACGATAATACGTATTCTATCCATGTTCATTGGAAGGATTCGATGGCTAATTCATATTTAGGATGCACAGTCTCATCTAGAAAACCAAGGCCTGGGGAGAAATGGACAAGAGGGAATGATCTTCCAGACGGGAAATATCATGAGGACACATGGAACGAAATTTTAAGAGCAATAATTGCCTACGAAATGAAAACTCTTCAGATTTAACTACATAAAATACTAAAATACAAAAGAACATGATTATTATAGAAGGACCAGATGGAGCTGGTAAAAGCACTTTAGTTCAGTATATTAAGAAAGAGACTACCTTTGGGGTTCTTAAACCCTACTATCCTAAAGTCAATCAGTTAGCATATTATTTACATACTCCTCCAATGTATTATGGATATTTCTTGGAGAGGTATTATCTTAGCGAGCTAGCATATCCTCAATTCAAAGGTGATCGAGAGGTTATGGTTCCTTGGGGTCAATTTCAGATTGAAGCAGCTATGCTTCCTTATGCTCCAGTTATATTCTATCTTCGCCCAGACAGAGAAACCATCATCAGAAATATTAAGACTAGAGGAGATGATTATGTAGATGAGAATGATGTTGATCGGATGCTCCAGGTATATGATTCCATAGTTGAAAAATCCTTTCTTCCCGTTGTTCGATATGATTTCGAAAAAGATGATGTCGCTCTTAAAATAGAAGAAGCAGTTAACAAGCATATTACAGCCGATTCTTATTGCATTGATCTAAGGGGATATCTATATACAGGATCTGTTAAGAGAGATGGGATTATGATTATAGGTGATGAGCCAAGTGATAAATCAGTTGGAAACGGATACATCAAAGGATTTCTCTCTGATAAAGGATCCAGCGCATTCCTCCACAGAGCTCTTTATGAAGCAGGAATTTATGAACATACTATGCCCTATTTCACAAATTGGGGTAAAGGATTTGATAATGATGAGGATCGAATGAGAGCTCTTAAAGAGGAAATAGACACTATTCAACCAAGAAAAATTATTACAATGGGAAAAGATGTCACACAAAAGACCGGGATTGGCGGTGGAGAACTCGAGCATCCTTCTTACGTAAAAAGATTTAGTTCCACTAATTACCAATGGTATATTGATAAAATAAAAAACTTAATGAAATGAAGATAAGTAAAGTTATAGCAGAATCATTTAGAGATCTTAAGAACAATGGGGAGGTAGCTACCTCTAAGAAATGGCAGGCTATTGATGCTCCAGATAGTCTTTATGAAATAATCAATCGGTATATTCAAATGGATATGCCAGAAACTGCAGAAGAATTAGGAAAGGAATGTGCTGCAGATCTTCCGTGGGCGGAGAATCATTTTCAGGAAAGGATTAATCCAGATTGTAATCATAATCCCGGATATGAGTATCAGAACTGGCCTTATTACAAAGTTAATACAGAAGATAACGATAAGAAGTTCCGTAAAGAGGGAGAGACATTCTTCTCACATACTTATATGGAAAGATTCTGGCCTGATACTTCTATAAAGGGAACCGGCAAAATGGCATATAATTATGGAAACTTCGCTGATACTGTCGATAAACTAAAGAAGGATCAGGGAACTCGTCAGGCATTCTTTGCTATATGGCATCCCCAAGACCAGAGAGATGATGGTGTGAGACTACCTTGCACAATTGGATATCACTTCCTTATTCGTAATGGGAAACTCCATATAGCTTATCTTATTAGAAGCTGTGATATATTTAGGCATTTTAAGAATGATGTTTATATGACAGTAAGGCTGGCTCAGTATGTTCGTGACCAGGTCGATCCATCTCTTAAACTTGGCCAGATGAGTATGTGGATAGGTTCGCTTCATTGCTGGAATGTTGAAAAGGAATTATTAAATTTCAGAATTACACAATATGAAAACATTAATTAAATCTCCGCTTCCAGGAAAGATACTTCGTATCCCTGTTACAGAAGGAGATGAAGTTCGGAAGGGGCAGGTCTTATTTGTCTTGGAATCCATGAAGATGCATAATGATATTGTTTCGGAGCATGATGGATTTGTTATATCCATTTTGGCTAAGGAAGACCAGGCTGTTCCCATGAATGCTGACATAATAGAAATCGAAAAATAAAAAGAATGAAAAACTACGTTTGGGGTGCTAAAAAAGACGCGGAAGGATCTAATGATTCAACAGCTCCGCAAAAGACAGAATCAAATCATATCTATTTTTATGCAGATGTGGAACATAAATCCTGTCTGGAGTTAAACAAAGTATTACAGGAGAAATCCGATGAACTCTTAGCCCTTTGTGCTAAGAATGATTTGGGTAAACCTAAGATTTATCTTCATATTAATTCTTATGGAGGAAGTATTTTTGCAGGTATTTCTTCTATGGATACTATTCTAAGGCTCCGAGAAAAGGTGGATATCATAACTATTGTTGAAGGAGGAGTTGCTTCCGCCGGAACTTTCCTTTCGGTTGTAGGCACAAAAAGATGGATGACTAAGAATTCATTTATGCTTATCCATCAGCTCTCTTCAGCAACTTGGGGGAAATACAAGGAGCTCAAGGATGATATTGAAAACTGCGACAGACTTATGGATATGATTAAATCGGTCTATGGAAAATATACAGGAGTTCCCAAAGAGGAATTAGATAAGATACTTGAACATGATCTTTGGTGGACTTCTGACAAATGCTTGGAAATGAAATTAATCGATAAACTTATTTAATATGCCTAAATTCAGAAAAAAGCCTGTAGAGATTGAGGCAGAGCAATGGCTTGGAAACAGGGATAGCTGGGATAGGATAATGGAAATGGGACTCCGTAAATGGAAGCCAGGATCAATGGGTTCAGAGACTTTTAGCATTGAAACCCTCGAAGGAGATATGTTAGCTAAAAAGGGCGACTGGATTATAAAGGGAGTTAACGGGGAGTTTTATCCTTGTAAGCCTGATATTTTTGAAAAAACATATGATAAAGTAGAATAATATGTGCGGAATTATTATAACACCGGACGAGAAGAAAATTCCTATTACTAAGCATAGAGGAATACAGACCTCTTCTAAGGTAATGGATGGATGGAATTATGCTCATCACAGACTTCCTATTCAGACACTCGAGGATGATAATTGGCAACAGCCTATTCCTCTTAAGGACGATTTCTTCTTCTTATTCAATGGAGAGATATTCAATTATGATAAATCCAAGTATGATAATGATACAGAATATATTCAGGACTTTCTGAATAATGCTGACATGCTTGGAGAACTCCTTGATGAGATGAATACTTGGGATGGATTCTGGAGTCTCGTAATTTCGGATGGATATAATACTTTTGCATGTACAGATCCTCTTGGTAAAAAACAGCTCTATTATAATGTTAATACTCAGGAGATCTGCAGTGAGGTTAAGGGCTTAACCAAGTCCGGAGTTATAGATCAGGTCTTTATAAGCACAGTTAATAAATGGGGCTATAATACTGATGACAGGACTATCTATGAAGATGTTCGTCGTATCATGCCTAATCGGTTCTACCATTTTGTTAAGGGAGAAGAGGTTCATACAGTTCTTGATAACTATTATGACTGGTCAGCTAATGTTCCCGATAAATCTATACATGATCTTCTTGAGGAATCTGTTCAGCGTAGACTTCTTTCTAAAAAATACAAGGTATCAGCCCTATTTTCCGGAGGTCTTGATAGCACAATAATTCTCTATTTCTTACGCAAATTTGGTGCTGATGTTGATGTCTATTCTATAAAGAATGATAGCGACGGAGAGTATATCAGATTCATGGAGAAGGAATGGAATCTTGATCTGAAATTCTTAGATGTGGATCCTGATAATATTCCGCATGAGGAGAAGATGAAGATCTATGATATAAATGATTCCATGATTGATCTTGGTTCAGTCATTCCTCAATACTATCTCTTTAAGGATATTACTAATAAGATCGTTCTAACCGGAGATGGAGCAGACGAACTATTTGGAGGCTATCGTCGGATTAGCGAATATGATTCTCAGAAGTCCGATACATTCCAGGAGCTTCCTTTCTATCACTTAGTGAGAATAGACCGTATGTCTATGCATTTCACGATAGAATGTCGTAATCCGTTTTTAGGTCATGACGTAATTAAAAAAGCTCTTACTCTTCCGTATAGTGAAAGGACTCATAAGAAGATTCTTAAAGATCAGTTCAGGGGACTTATACCTGATGAGATTATTGATAGGAAGAAGAATCCATTAAAGATCTCTAAGATCAGGGAGAATGAAACAGC